>CEUY01013088.1_pt1 | contig 22066 bp, 24 predicted proteins | sample 361481 | NCBI WGS metagenome assembly CEUY01 (sample SAMEA2622737, study PRJEB7988) | marine metagenome | isolation source: saline water (ENVO:00002010), including | reverse complement strand
CTTACATCAATCTGACCATTTTGAATAGAATCAAAATATTTTTTCCACTCTGGACTTAAATTTGATGGATCTTCAAGATATTCTTCATACATAAGATCTAAATATTCGGAATTTCCGCCATATTTAAAACTTTCTTTAAATTTCTCCCCTATTGACTTAGACACTATCCTGTTTTTCTTAACTCCTTTTTGATCTCATTAATTGCTTTTGATGGATTTAAGCCTTTTGGACAAACTGAGGTGCAGTTCATTATACCGTGGCATCTATATACGCTAAAAGCATCATTTAATTTTTTAAGTCTCATTCTTTTTTGTTTATCTCTTGTATCGGCAATAAAACGATATGCCTGTAAAAGTGCTGCCGGACCAACAAATTTTTCTGGATTCCACCAGAATGAAGGACAGCTAGTTGAGCAACACGCACATAATATGCACTCATAAAGACCATCAAGCTTTTCTCTATCTTTTGGGCTTTGCAATCTTTCATGACCAGTTTTAATCTCTTCATCATTGTCTAAGAAAGGCTTAACTTTTTCATATTGATCGTAGAAAGGTTTCATGTCCACAATTAGATCTTTAATGACTGGTAAACCAGGCAGTGGTCTGACTTCTAGCCTGTTTGCAGTTGCTACTTTTGAGACTGGTGTGATGCATGCTAATCCATTTAGTCCGTTCATATTTACACCATCTGAGCCACAAACCCCCTGTCCACATGATCTTCTGAATGTGATAGTAGAATCTAGTTCTTGAGCCTTTCTAATAGCATCAATTACCATCATATTGCCTGATGAGCTATATGGGATTTCATAATCTGACATATAAGGTCTTTTATCCTTTGCTGGATCAAATCTATATAAACTTAATTTAAGTTTTTTAGCCATCTAATATACTCTCGGTTTTGGTTTAAAAGTTTCAACTGTTTTAGGTTTTAAGTTAACAGCTCTTTTACTAACTCTATTATTATCTTTGAAAAATAATGAGTGGCATAGCCAGTTTTCATCATCTCTTTCTGGGAAATCTTCCCTTGCATGAGCACCTCTACTTTCTTTTCTTTTAAGTGCTGAGTATGCAGTAGCATTAGCTATATCAAGCAAGTTTAAATATTCCAAAACTTCAACTCTTTCTGAATTAAATTGGTCTGACTTATCATTTAAATGTATATTTTTTGTTCTCTCTGTTATTTCTTCTAATTTGCTAGTGCCTTCTTTCATTAAATCCTCGTTTCTATAGACTCCAAAATAATTTTGCATAACATTCTGCATCTCTGACCTAAGATCAAACACACTTTCACCTTTCTCTGTTTCCTGAATTCTAATTAAGGTTTCAAGAGATTCTTCAATATTTGTATCTGACATTACAGGAGAAGGTTGCTCTGATAGTTCTTCGTTTATGTATTTGCCTGCCGCTCTACCAAAAACCACCAGATCTAATAAAGAGTTACCTCCAAGTCTATTGGCTCCATGGACTGAAACATTTGCTGCTTCACCAATTGAATAAAGACCATTCACAACAGAATCATTTCCATCATTGTTTTGCGTGATTACTTGGCCATTAATGTTTGTAGGTATTCCTCCCATCATATAATGACAGGTTGGAACAACTGGTATTGGGTTTTCTATAGGATCAACATTTGCAAAAGTCATTGATATCTCTCTTATTTCAGGAAGTTTTTTTGTTATAGCTTCTGCTCCAAGGTGGTCAATTTTTAGCAGCACATGATCCTTTTTATCTCCACAACCTCTACCTGCTGAAATTTCTTGCACTATACATCTTGAGACAACATCTCTAGATGCTAAATCTTTTGCCTTAGGCGCATAATCAGGCATAAACCTTTTGCCTTCAGAGTTAATTAAATATCCACCTTCACCTCTACACCCTTCAGTCATTAATGATCCATTGCCATATAGACCAGTTGGATGAAATTGCCACATCTCCATATCCTGTAAAGGTAAGTCTTTTCTTAATACCATCCCTAGACCATCACCAGTGCAAATTAAAGAAGTAGTATTTTGTTCATACACTTGTCCTGCACCTCCAGTTGCCAAGACAATTGCGTTGCACTTTATTATTGATATTTCACCTGTCTCCATATCAAAGCAACTAATGCCAGAGATCAAACCAGAATCATTTTTTATTATGTCCACTGCAAACCATTCATTTAAGAAATTTGTTCCTGCTTTTAGATTTGCTTGATAAAGAGTATGTAAAAGAGCATGCCCAGTTCTGTCTGCTGCGGCACATGTTCTTGCTGCCTGGCCTCCTTCTCCAAATTCTTTTGATTGTCCACCAAATGGCCTTTGATATATTCTTCCATTTTCAAATCTTGAAAATGGCAGTCCCATATGTTCAAGCTCAAATACAGTTTCAGGACCCTCTGAACACATATATTCAATTGCATCTTGGTCTCCTATGTAGTCTGAACCTTTAACTGTGTCAAACATATGCCATCTCCAATCATCGTTTGGATCAGCGCTTGCAATTGCACAAGTAATTCCTCCTTGGGCAGCTACTGTATGTGATCTAGTAGGAAAAACTTTTGATATGACAGCAACATTTAAGCCTGATTTTGATATTTCTAGAGATGCTCTCAAACCAGAGCCTCCACCTCCGACAATCACTACATCAAATTGTTTTTCTGAAAATTCAATATTGCCCAACTTCATTTATCCACCTAATAAATATTCAAACACTAGTATATAAGTAAGAACGAGAACAACTAATGCAATAAAAAATCTAAAAATAATTCTAAAGAATAATGCGTATGATCCTAATGTCTCAGACATAAAACCTAAGGTTCTTTCTGTAAAATAATCATCCTCAACATCTTTTAATCCTTGAACACCATGAACTATGCTGGATATAAAAAATATTGTCGTGAAAATCTTCATTGGCAAACTATTAATATCTGTATGCCAAACACTGTAATCAATTCCCCAAGGCTTAACCATGTAACTAAATAAGATAAACAAGGCATAAACAAGAATAATTACTGCCGTAAATCTCTGAAAATACCAAAGAAAAGTGCCCATCTACCAAACCTCCATTAACAAAAATATCGATATAACAAAAGTCAGAACAAAAGTGATTATTGCTGATAATCTTGCTTGGTCTAGTTCATGACCATAACTTGAAAAATCAATTAGCATGTGTCTCAAACCAGCTAATGTATGATATGTAAGAGCGACTATAGAAACTGAAAGCAATAATTTAACTTCAAAATTATACTTATCCAAGTCCCACTCTCCTTGATTAGTGGCCATATAATCTGTTAGAAAAAGCAAAATAAATGTTGGTAAAGCTATAAAAAAAATCGCAATGCCTGAAAGTCTATGGCTTATTGAAGAAATTGCTGATATTGGGAGTTTTATTAAAAAAAGATTTATAAATGTGGGGCGCCTAGTCATTTTCCACCTGCACTGTAAGGCCTAGTCATTTTCCACCTGTATTTTCCACCTGTATTATAGAACAATTAAGCTTGAAAATTTACTATTTATAGGGGTTTTTGGAGTTAATGAACTTTAACTTTAAATTTGTTCCTATTAAGTTAAGTTTTTTATGAAAAAAATTACCTAAAAATCTTACATAACTACCCTCAAGCCTCTCTAATGAGTTGCCATGGAAAGTTAATACATGAGGGTTTTTTCCTCCTTGATGAACATATCTAATTTTTGGCCTAAATTTTCCTTTGTACGGTATGGATTTTGATGCTTTAGCATCCCCTAAGATTTTATTTAATTTATTGGTAGATATTCTCATTTTTGAATTGCCTAAAACGCGATAAACATAATCGAATAAAGTTCTAAAACCTTTTCTTTCTGTGGCTGAAATTAATGCAAATGGAAAACCGGCTAATAGGCTCTCATTGTTTATTTTTTCTCCTATTTCTTTTAGCTCTGTTTTTGTCATTAAATCAATTTTATTGACTACAACCACCATAGACCTGCCAATCTCTTTTGCTCTTTCAATTAATTTCATATCTTGTTCTAAGAGAAAATTAGTTGCATCAAGCATTAATAAGGTTAGGTCTGATTTTTCAATAGAATTTAAAGCTTTTATAACTGAGAACTTTTCTTCTTTTTCGGTTGTTTTATTTTTTCTTCTTATTCCTGCAGTATCTATAAGAAGGTAGTCTTTGGACCTATAGTTTATTTTTACATCCACCGAATCTATTGTTGTCCCAGCAATATCAGAAACAATCATTTTATCTTGATCTAAAAGTGCGTTTACAGTTGAAGACTTACCAACATTTGGTTTTCCAATTACGCTTATCTTTGGAATCTGCTTTTCAGATAATTCTTCGTCATCAGGAACATCTTTAAAAATAAGTTCATTTAATTTATCTATATTTAAATTATGCTCAGCGCTTATCTCTATTTTTGTATCAAAACCTAGCTCATGAAAAATTTCAGTTCCTTCAGCAGTTTTAACATCAATCTTATTTACAACTAGGGCTACTTCTTTGCCGCTTTTTCTTAATATATTTGCCAATTCCTTATCAAAAGGTGAAAGGCCAAACTTCTTATCAACTATAAAAAGGATTAAATCTGATGTACCAATTGCTTCATGAGCTTTGATGAGAATTAAATCTTCAAAATCATCATCTTTAGATGTATAAAAACCGCCTGTATCGACTAACTGAACAGTCTTCTTTCCAGACTTTAGTTCAGCTGTCTTCATATCTCTGGTTAAGCCTTCTTGGCTAGAGACAATAGAAGATTTTGCTTTTACAAGCTTATTAAAAATAGATGATTTGCCGACATTAGTTCTACCGACCAAAGCAATTGTTTTGTTCATTATTTTAGTTCGAAGGCTGAAACTGAACCTGCGCTATCTTGAACAATTAATTTATTAGCAAAGGCTTCAATTTGAGAAACTGACTTAAGATTTGTTGCCTGAAGACCAACAATTTCACCTGTTGCAGGATCTACTTTATGCAAATAACCTTCCACATCTCCAAAATAAACATAATTATCATATAAAGCAGGAGCTGTGATTCGTCTAAACTTATATTTTGAATTTTTCCAAGACTCTGAACCATTAATAGCATCAAAAGCTATTATTTCATCATCACTATTTACTGCGATGATTGTATCTTTATAGAGAATAAAGGGTTTTGAAGTAGATAAATCAACTGAGAAAACTTTTTCTCCACCTCTTATATTGAATCTTGTTAATGAGCCGTTGTAATTGGCAGCAAATACAATGTCATTAAAGGCTATAGCTGGACTATCTGAGTCCATTAATTTTTCTAGTTCAGTTGATCCCTTGATAACTGAGATTGGCTTTTCCCATAATTGAATTCCATCTGTTGCTCTTATTGCTGCCAACCTACCGTTAGAAAAATTTGCGAATATTAATCCCTCAAAAAAAATAGGTGAAGATGTTCCTCTTATTGATAGTAATGGTGCTTGAGCTTTTTTAGACCATACCTGTTCTCCACTTTGAAGATCAAAGGCATATAAAACATCTGAAGATGTTTGAACAAATAAATTTTTTGGGGTTATAAGTGCTTTAGATATAACTATATCTCTTAGCTCTTTTTTCCATTTTAGTTCTCCAGAGTTTAAATTATGTACATACAAACTGCCTTCACTATCAGAATATATATAAGAGTTATAACCAACAGTTACTCCAGACATTATTCTGTCATTCTCTAGAGGCAAAACATCTCTAAGACCTCCAGATGTTGCATCAAAAATTCTTAAATTGTTTTCATCTATTACATGCACTTTCCCGCCACTAATATCAAAAAACTTATTTGGACTTATTTTTTCTTCAAAGAATCCAAGTTCAATTATTGGTGTAATAACATCTTTTGACCATTTTTGATCTAAAAAGCTGTCGTAATTTATATCAAGTTCTGTAGGTGCCCTTGGATCTTCTTCAATCAACTGAAAGGTTTCACCTAAAGTGCTAAGAGTTTGGCAGCTAGCCAAAAATATTAGTGCTGATAATAGAATTATTTTTTTCATTATTCCTTAGGTTTTTTTAAATTAATTATATTCTTTTGAGCTTCATCAAGATCAAAAGTTAAAGCTTGATTATAGTGAAAAACTGAATCTTCGCTTTTTTCAAAAAATTTATAGAAATCTCCAGCTAGCTCATGAAAACGCAAAGAATTAATAGTGTTTTCTTTTATAAAAGTTGCTCCGCCATCAAAATCATTTTTTTCCATATAAATTCTTACTATATTTTCAGCATATTGCTCTTGTAAAATGTTTTTAGTTGTCTTGTTCATTGTTTCACTTTGAACAAGCTGATACATTTCTAGAAAAAGATTAAGAGCCAAGTCAAAGTTTTCTTCATCTACCGCTTTTTTTGCCAGTATAGTTTTAGTAATTAGCTCGTAACCGAAAGAATCAAAATTAAAATCAAGATTATTGAATAATTCATTAGAATCTAATTCTTCTATAGAAAATTCTTCATTTATTTTTACAAATTTTTTAAATTCAGCTTCATTAGCTTTTTCGTTGTAATAATTCATTACCGAACTTCCAACAAGCATTAATGTCACTAGAGCAACTCCGCCAATAAAATATTTATTCTTTAAAAAATCTAATATTCTGTCTAACATTCAAAATACTCCAATAAATCTTTTTCTTTTAGCTCAAGATCAGGTTTATCCTCTCTTAAATTCTTTAATTTAAGTGTTTTGCTTTTAAGCTCATCTTGGCCGACTATGATAGCAAATTTAAAGCCCTGAGAATCAGCTTTTTTCAATTGTTTTGCTACATTGGCGTTTCCAAGATAATTCTCAACTATAAGAAAACTATTATCTTTTCTAATTTTGTAACCTAATGTTTGAGCATAGGTTCGTGATTCTTTATCAACGCAACCTATAAACAGATCCTTTTCAATCGAAGATAATTTCACAATATCTGCAAGTCTGTCTATACCAAGGGCAAAGCCTGTAGCTGATAAATCTCTACCTCCAAGATTTTTAATAAGCCCATCATATCTACCTCCACCTAAAATAGCATTTTGTGCGCCCAGATCATCAGAAAGAAACTCAAAAACTAGACCATTGTAATAATCCAATCCTCTTACAAGGCTAATGTTCTCTTCGTATTCAATTCCAATATTATCTAGTTTAGATTTTATTTTTTTAAATTCTTCTAATTGAGTTTTATTTAAGAAATTCTTAATGCTTTCTGCTTTGGACATTATATTTTTAATACTCTCGTCTTTTGAATCTAAAGCTCTGATCGGATTTTTCATTACATATTTTGGTAAGTTTGATGTTTCTGATAAATACTCTTTCAAGTATTCATTATATTTTTGTAGGCTCTTTTTATCTCCAAGGTAATTTAATTGGAGCTTTGATTTGATATTTAATTTTTTAAGGATTGTATTTGCGATCAGGATAATTTCTATATCTGCATCGGATGATTCATCTCCTATCAGCTCAACTCCAGCTTGAAAAAATTGCCTTTTTCGTCCTTTCTGTGGTCTTTCATATCTGAACATTGGCCCCAAATAATAGAATTTTTTAATCTCATCATTATCTAAACCATTGGTTATTAAAGCTCTGACTAAGCCAGCTGTTCCTTCAGGCCTCAAACATAGCAATTCACCTTTTCTATCTTTAAATTCATATACTTCTTTTTGCATAATATCTGAAGATTCTCCTACAGATCTATCAAAAAGAGATTTGTTTTCTAGAACAGGAGTTCTAAATTCTTTGTAATTAAAACTTTTGAAAGTTTTAAGGCATACTTCTTCAACCATAGAAATAGCCTCTATATTTTCTCCATATAGATCAGGCATTCCTCTTATAGTCTTTAAGTCATTCATTGTCTCAATATTGTATTACGTTTTTTCTCTGCTATTTCTTCCACCTCTTTTATTAGAGCTTTTTCTAGGTCTTTAGTTTCAACTTTATACGCTGGTTTTCCATTTAAATAGATCAAATGTTTCGGTGCTGCTCCCGTTACCCCTACATCTGCTATTTTTGACTCTCCTGGACCATTTACATAGCAACCTATAACAGCAAGGGTTACTTCTTCTTTTAGCTCTGACAAATCATTTTCAAGCTTATTCACTGTATTGATTACCTGAAAATTTTGTCTTGAGCAGCTCGGGCAGGCGACAATTTTTACACCTCTTGATCTAATTTTCAAGGACTTTAACATTTCCCAGCCAACCTTTATTTCATCAATAGGGTCTGAAGCAAGAGAAACTCTTATAGTGTCGCCAATTCCCTGCATCAATAATCGTCCTAGACCTATAGATGATTTAACTGTTCCTGTCTTTAAAGATCCAGATTCTGTAATGCCAAGATGCAAAGGTTGTTCTATCAAATCCGATATTTTTTCGTAACTCTCAACTGCCATAAAAATATCCGAAGATTTAATGCTTAATTTAAAATTCTCATAATTGTTTTTGAGCAGTATCTCAACATGCCTCATTGCAGATTCAACTAGTGCATCTGCATTTGGTTCTCCATACTTCATTTGTAAATCTTTCTCTAGCGACCCTGCATTAACGCCTACTCTGATTGGTATATCCTTATCTTTGGCTGATGCGATTACTTCTTTAATCTTTTTTTCGCTGCCGATGTTGCCAGGATTAATTCTTACGCAATCAACATCATACTCGAGCACTTTTAATGCAATTTTGTAATCAAAATGAATATCAGATACAAGAGGTATATTGCTAGCTTTTTTTATTTCTTTAAAGGCTTCAGCTGCTTCCATAGTAGGCACTGAAACTCTAACAATATCTGCGCCTGCATCTTCTAGGTCTTTTATTTGATTTATAGTAGCTTTTACATCTGTAGTCTCTGTATTGGTCATTGACTGTACAGAAACTGGTGATCCTCCACCGACAGGTACATCACCAACCCATATTTTTTTTGTTTTTTTTCTTTGAATAGTATGTTCTTTCAATTTTAAAAAATTTAGCTGCCAAAAATTTCAGATTCTGTAAAGAAATAAGAAATTTCGCGTTCTGCACTTTCTGAAGAGTCCGACCCATGAACTGCATTAGCATCAATTGATTCAGCAAAATCTGATCTGATTGTTCCTGAAGCAGCTTCTTCTGGATTTGTATTCCCCATAAGCTCTCTATTGGCTTTTATAGCATTTTCTCCAGACAAAACCTGCACAACAACTGGACCAGAAGTCATAAAAGTAATAAGTTTGTCGAAAAATGGCTTGGCTTTATGTTCTGCATAAAATCCTTCTGCCATATCTTGATCTAGATAAAGCATTTTTATAGCAACTATTTTCAAACCTGAACTTTCAAATCTATCTAGAATCTTACCTAAAACATTTTTTGATACTGCATCAGGCTTTATGATTGATAATGTCTTTTCCATTTTAATCTTTCTCCTCTATCCAGTTCTGCTGAATGGATTCTAAAATTCTTTCATTACATCTATCGTGATCATCATCAAAATCATCAAGAGACGTAACTAGACTTCGCAATTCAACAAAATTTATCCATTGTGGATCTTTTTCTGGGTACTTCTCAGAAAGTTCAATTGCTATATCAAGAGTATCGGTCCACTTAAGCATTGTTATGTTAACTCAGAAACTTGGTTAATTGTATATTTAGGTATTTCGATTACTGTTACATTTTCAGTCGGTATTACTTGACAGCTCAATCTTGATGTTGATTGCAGTCCCCATGCCTTATCAAGGAGGTCTTCTTCTTCGTCTGTAGCTTCTTCAAGACTATCAAAACCTTCTTTTATAATTACATGGCATGTTGTGCAAGCACATGCTTTCTCACAAACATGCTCGATATTAATACCATTGCGTAAGCAGGCGTCTAGAATAGTTTCATCTTTTTGTAGATCTATGGTTGCCCCATCAGGACAGATTGTCTCGTGAGGTAAAATTTTTAACTTTTTTTTTGAGCAGTTCCTGCATCTTCGGATTTCGTAGCTTCATCCCGTACAGTAAAACTTTCACCGCATCCACAGACTGCACTAGCATTAGGATTTATAAATTTTATGCCTTGATTTAAGCCCTCTATCATAAAATCAACTTGACTGCCTTTTATTATTTCCAAGGACTCTATAGGTATAACAAATTGAACATCATCAACAACTAGCTTGTGATCAGATTTATTACTTTTATTAGTGAACTCAAAATAATACGAATATCCATTACAGCCCATTTTCTTCACCCCTAATTTAACTTTGTTTTCTTTGCCCTGTAGAGACACTTTATGCTTAAAGTGAGCTAAAGCTTTAGGTGTAAAATTTAGAATTTCAGGTTTATGCTTTCTTGGATTCATAATCTGCAATGGCTTTTTTTATGCTATCTTCAGCAAGAACACTGCAATGTAATTTTATTGGTGGCAATTCAAGCAATTTAGCAATTTCTCTATCCTTTATACTTTTTGCTTCTTCTAGTGTCTTTCCTTTAAGCATTTCAATCATTTGTTGACTTGATGCAATTGCAGAACCGCAGCCATAAGTCTTGAATTTGCAGTCAGTAATTTTATTTTCGCTATCTACTTCAATCTGAAGTCGCATTACATCTCCACAAGCCGGTGCGCCTACCATACCTGTGCCAACACTATCTGAATTTGGGTCTAATCTACCAACATTATTTGCTGATGGATTATTAAGAGTTTCCTCAAACTTTTTTATTACTTTTCTTGAATAAGCCATAATTTATTAATGGGGTGCCCACTCAACTTTTTCAAGATCAACCCCATCGAGATACATATCCCATAAGGGTGACAATTCTCTAAGTTGTCTAACCACCCGCTTAGTTGTTTCTGCTACCATTTTAACTTCTTCTTTAGTAGTAAATCTACCAAAAGAGAATCTTATTGAACTATGTGCTAACTCATCTGGTCTTCCCAAAGCTCTAAGAACATAAGAAGGTTCTAAGCTTGCTGATGTACATGCAGAGCCTGAAGAAACAGCAACATCTTTTAGTGCCATTATTAACGATTCACCTTCTACATAAGAAAAGCTGACATTTGTTATATTCGCAACTTTATTTTTCTTGTTCCCGTTTAGCACTATTTCTTCAATTCCTGATATTTGATCCCAAAAGAATTCTGAGAGCTGCTTTATTTTCTTATTATCTTTTGCCATTTCCTTTTTGACTAAACTAAAGGCTTCTCCCATTCCAACAATCTGATGAGTTGCTAGAGTTCCAGATCTAAATCCTCTTTCATGACCGCCACCATGTATCAGTGCTTCTAGCCTAACTCTAGGCTTTCTTCTTATATATAAAGCTCCCATGCCTTTAGGTCCATAACATTTATGAGCTGAAAACGACATTAGGTCAACATTTAATTTAGATAAGTCTATGTCTATTTTTCCTATGCTCTGAGCTGCATCGACATGAAAAATAATATTTTTCTCGCGTGCAAAATCTCCTATCTTGTCGATATCATTTATTGAACCTAGTTCATTATTAATATGCATTAATGAAATTAAGATTGTTTCTTCTTTAACGTATTTTTTTATTTCTTCTAAGCTTACAACTCCGTCCTCATCTGGATCCAGATAAGTTACTTCAAACCCTTCTCTTTCGAGCTGTCTGCAAGGATCTAATACCGCTTTGTGTTCTATTTTAGAGGTAATAATATGATTGCCTCTATCTTTGTAAAATTTAGCTGCGCCTTTTATGGCAAGATTGTCAGACTCTGTAGCTCCAGAAGTCCAGACTATTTCTCTTGAGTCTGCATTTATAAGGTCTGCCACCTGTAATCTTGCCTTCTCAACTACCTCTTCGGCTTTCCAGCCAAATTCATGTGATCTAGAAGCAGGGTTACCAAAATTACCATCTAGCAATAGACATTCATGCATTTTCTTTGCAACCCTTGGGTCAACAGGGGTCGTTGCTGCATAATCAAAATATATAGCTTTAGTTTTCATTGCGGTATCTATTATAGGAGATGTAGGGTTTAGAGTAAAAAACTAAAGAGAAATGCCTAATTTATGGGCTACTATTTGATAAGACTCGACTACATCACCAAGATCTTTTCTGAATCTATCTTTATCTAGACTTTCTCCTGTTTCAGCATCCCATATTCTGCAGCCATCTGGAGTAAATTCATCACCCAATATAAGAGATCCATTAGATCTTCCATACTCAACCTTATAATCAACTAAAATTAATCCTACTTCCTTGAAAAGTGCACAAAGAAGATGGTTGATTTTAAAAGTTATTTCTTTCATTGTGGCTATTTCTTCTTCAGCTCCCCATCCAAATGCTGTTATATGGTTATCATTTATAAGTGGATCTCCAAGATCATCATCTTTTAAGAAAAATTCAAAAAGAGGATCTTCAAATTTAATGCCTTCCTTGACTCCTAGCCTTCTGCATAATGATCCTGTGGCAATGTTTCTTACTACACATTCAACTGGAAGCATATCAAGTCGTTTTACAAGACTTTCATTTTTTTCTACTAATTTAAGGAAGTGAGTTTCAACACCATTATTAGAAAGATACTCCATAATGAAAGCATTAAATTTATTATTTATTTCTCCCTTGCCTTTTAAAGCTTCTTTTTTCTTGCCATCAAAAGCTGATGTATCATCTCTATACACCATTAGTAATTCAGATTCTTCAGAAGTTTCATAAAGCGACTTAGCTTTACCTTCAGAGATAAGATTAAATTTTTCTGTCATGATAATGATTCATTTATTTCATCAACTAATTGATCGACAGTTACATTAGTATTGGATAATTTTTTAAATTCTAAAAGTGTATTGTTCTCAGATTGTGAAAAAATTAATTCGTAATCTGCATCAACATTTTCTTCACCATCAAACAAACACCCTCCTTCTGGGCAATATCTTTCGGTATTGGCAGGAGAAAAAAGGTTATTCAACCATCCTGTATTTTCTCTTTTAACTTTGATTTGAATATATTTTAAGTCTCTATTTCTATCAGAAACTTCATACCCTGTTTTTTCAATTGCTCTGGAAATTGCTGACCATGTCCTGTCAAATGGGAGCCTAAATTCAATTCCTATCTCTTTTTTTACGTAAACAATTCTTGCTTTTTTATTTAAATTCAAACCTTGTGCTGCAATTGAATCTCCTTGATAGCCTGGAAGATTCTCAGATAGATAAGATGCCATTTCTTCAAAAAATACCTGATCTTTGCTTGTTTTATCATCATTAGCTAAGTAAATTTCTGAACTATTGTTTTTAATTCCATGTTCCAATGTAACAAACATCTTGTCTTCTGATTTCTCTGCTGTTATTTTTCCACTTTCAGGACTTTCAAAAACAAGATTGTATTGATTATCAAATAAATAATCTTTCATTAAGGGCCATGTTTTTGATGGTAAGGCTTCCATATAGATCCAATAAATGCCTCCTAGTCTTCTGACCTCTACACTTTCTGAGCCTTCAGATGAAAATATTTTCTTTGGTCTTGGCACTAAACCTTCTTTAAGGTAACTTTGGCCCTCTGGTGGATAGGGAAAATCATCTGAGATTTCCAATCCTTCTAGCTCTTCTTCAAGATCTGATACAGCTCCTTCTTCAGTGAATCTATCATTTGGGTTTTCTCTAACTAAGAGACAACCATCTTCCGGACAATATTTTTCAGTATTCTCTGTTACTGAACAACTTTCCAGGATAAGTATCCCTAGAATTAAGAGACTAAATTTTATTAAAAGCTTCATATATTTTTTCCCTAAATTCCTCTGAAAGTGGGTGTAAAGGTAATCTAAGATTATTCTCTAGTAACGACATTTTTTCAAGTAAGAATTTACAAGGACTTGGACTTGCTTCTGTGAACAAAAGTTCATAAAGATTTAAATATTTTTCATTAATTGTTTTTGCTTCTTCAAATTTTTTAGAAAAACATAAATCACTCAATTCTTTTATTTGCTTAGGAATTACATTTGCGGCCACAGAAATAATTCCATCTGCTCCTTCTTTCATAAAACTAACGAATGTTGGGTCATCTCCTGACAGTAATAAAAATTCAGGCCTGATTGCTTTTACTTCTAATAGATCTCTAAATCTGTCCTTAGTATTTACAGCTTCTTTTATACCTGTGATATTTTCTATTTCAGCAAGCTCAAGAACAGTTTTGGGCAAAAGATCGACTCCTGTTCTTCCAGGAACGTTATATAACATTATATTAGCTCCTGTTTTGCATAACTCTTGATAGTGAAGAGACAATCCCTTTTGAGAAGGTTTATTGTAGTAAGGTGTTACTGCTAAACATTCATTTATATTGTTTTTTAAAGCTATATCTGCAAGCTTACAAGCTTCCAATGTAGACGAGCTTCCTATTCCTGCCATTAGAGGAATATCTGTTGAATCCTTTGCAAATTTAAATATTTCTTCGCGTTCTTCTTTATTTAGTGTTGCTGATTCTCCTGTTGTGCCAACAAGAACTATTCCATCAGTTTCTGAATCTTCATGAAATTTAATTAATTTACTAAATGAATCAAAATCAATTGATCCTTTATTGTCCATTGGAGTAACAATTGCTACGACACTTCCTTTCAAAATAATTTTTCCTATAATCTATTCATGAATAATAAAACAAAAGCACCGAGTTTTTTAGGTTTAATTGATGAAAATAAGCATTTAAGTCTTAATGACTTTAAAGGAAAATACCTCGTAATATACTTTTACCCTAAAGATAAAACTTCTGGGTGCACTATAGAAAGTCAAGACTTTAGAGACTACGCTAAGAAATTTAAAGCAAAAGATTGTTCCATAGTTGGAGTTTCAAGAGATTCAATTAAATCTCATAAAAGCTTTCAAGAAAAAGAATCTTTAAATTTTCCATTAATATCAGATCCAGATGAAGATATGTGCAATGCCTATGGAGTAATGAAAGAAAAATCAATGTATGGAAGAAAATATATGGGAATAGAAAGAAGTACTTTCCTAATTGGTCCAGATGGTTCAATAGTAAAAGAGTGGAGAGGAGTTAAAGTTCCTGGGCATGTAGAGGATGTGTATCAAGAACTCTGCTCTATAGATTAAGAATCAATAAATTTCCAATTATCCATAAGTGATTTTATGAAACTGGATAATGGTACAGCAAAAAATATTCCCCAGATTCCGAAAATAGCGCCAAAAAAGAAAACTGAAAGTAACACTACTACTGCTGGCAATTTAACTACTCCTGCCATCAAAATTGGTAAAAATATATTTCCATCTATAAATTGTAAAACTACAAAAGCAAAGAAAATAACTAGAACATAAGGCTCAAAGCCAAATTGAGCTAGTGAAACTGCCAGTATAGGAAATGTCATAAATACTGGGCCAAAGAAAGGTATTAGTTGGCTAAGTCCTAATGTTGTTCCTACCAAGACTGGGCTATCTAAACCAAGAGCCCAAAACATTAAACTCCCAACAACACCAACTACTAATACTTCAATAAATTTTCCTTTGAAATAATTCTGAACATTGTCATTTGTTTCATTCCAAACCCTAACTAAAAACTTTCTTTTTTTAGGAACTAGTGTTGAGAACCCAGAAGACAATGTATCTGTATCCCACAACCAGAAAAAAAGAAAAATAGGAACAAGAGTAATTCCTAGAAAAAGGTTCCAAGTCTCTTGTATTCTCGATAAACCAAAAGATAAAGCATCAGCAGCTATACCGCTTATATCTGACAACAAACTTTGGGCACCTTCAATTGACTCGATAGGAGCATTAATTTGCCCTAAAAAATCCCTTAATGGTTCTTGCAGAAATGAAAAACTTGGAATTTCAGAAATGTATCTTTGGGCTTCATTTATAAAAAGAGGGATAAATAATATAAGAAATAAGAATGCTATTAAGATTGCAATTAAGAATGTAATAAGAACACTTATTCCTTTGGGAACGCCTATTTTGGTGAAATAGACATGAATTGGCCTAAATAAAAAGGCTAAAACTATGCTTGCCAATATGAATGAAGATAAGTCCCCAACCACCCATAAAGAAAAGAATCCAACGGCTAAAATTGTAGAAAGAAACATTAACTGTTGATTCTTTAATAAATTATTTAATCTCATTTTATTGAATCTTCTTATAAAATAGTTATCAAATAATTATAGTTAACTCTTATGATTAAAAAAACTATTCATTTCTTTATATGCATGTTATTTGCAAGTATTGTTATTGCACAGGAAAAAACAATTGAACTACCGCTAATAGGAGACAGGCTAAGTGGTGCTGTCTCTGAGACTGAAGAGCAAGCACTTGGAAGACAATTTTTAAGAGATCTAAAAAAAGAAGCGAAGATACTATATGATCCCATTGTTCAAGAATGGACAGAATTATTTATCTATAAAATTGGTGAAAAAAGCAAAGTAAATAAAAAAACATTTGAAGTGTTATTAATAGAAGACAACAACTTAAATGCTTTTGCTGCTCCTGGAGGAATAATTGGAATTAATGCAGGTCTATTCAAGCATTCTGATAATGAAGCTCAATTTGCTTCTGTAGTCTCTCATGAATTAGCTCATTTAAGTCAAAGACACTTTGCCAGACAAATTCTAGAAAGTAGTGATAGGAGTAATGCTAGTATGGCAGCCATATTGGCCTCAATTATCGTTGCAGTTACAACTAGAAGTCCTGCAGCTATATTGGGAGGACAAGGGCTCCTTGCATCACAACAATTAAGATTCTCAAGGTTATATGAAACTGAAGCAGATAGAGAGGGGTTTGTAACTCTCGAAAATGCTGGATATGACACAAGCGAAATGGCAGAAATGTTTAAGAATATGCAAGAATTAAGACGATTGAGCGGCGATAATGTTCCAGAATTTCTTTTAACTCACCCAATTACTACTAGAAGAATTACAGAATCAAGAGAAAGAGCAAGAGGCTCCGAAGGTGGAACAATTAATAGTCTAAATTTTAAGTTGATTAAACAGAGAGTTAAATTTTTAATGACTGATAATCTTTCTATAAAGGCTTTTGAAAAAGAAATTGGAGAAACTGATGAAGATTTATATTTTGCATCTCTTTTAGAAAAGAAGAAATTAAATTTCACAAAATCAATTGAAATCCTTAAATCACTAGAAACTAAGTACCCAGATAACTTAATTATAAAAACTACAATAGCAGAGGTTTATACAGAATCAGGTAATGTTAGAAAAAGCAAAGACTATACTAAAAAACTTCTAGATGTATCGCTGGGAAACTACCCTCTCAGCTACAATCTTGCTAATGCATATATTTTAGAAGAAAACTATATTGCTGCAGAACAAATATTAGAAGATATAAAATTCTATCGTCCTGTAGACATAAATTTATTAAAAGATCTTAGTGCGGTGCAAAAAAACAGCAACAACATGCTCGGCTATCACCTTACTAATAGTGAGTTTCTGTTTTATTCAGGAAGATATGAAGAAGCATTAAGAGACCTTCAGGAAGCCAGAAGAATTGCTAGAAATAACTTTAAGATCAGAGAAATAATCACTGAAAGGATTTTAATACTTCAAACTTATGTTCAGCCTAATAGAAGAAGAAACTAGACATTAGACTCAAAAAATTTGCCAATTCTTTTCATTACGATATCTCTTTCTAGTTCTGTAAGAGGTTCATGTCTCATTCCTTCATATGACTTAAATTCTGCCTGAAAACCACATTCAATCAATAAGTTAGATATTTCTTGGGCCTGTTTTCCGTTTTCATTTATAGGATCTTTATCTCCTGTTAAAACTAAAAATGGAATATTTAAATCAATAGAAGAAAAACTTTTTTTGGTCCAAAGATTTTTAAATCCTAATACTAAATCTTTCCATAGTTGGATTGTTTTAGGGAACCCGCAGTATGGATCAGCAATATATTCATCGACTTTAGTTTTATCTCCTGAAAGAAAATCATGAGTTGTCCTATTAGGCTCAAAAAAAGAGTTATGTTTTAAAGTGGTGTGTTTCTCCATCTCATTGCTAACAGATTTTCTGTCATTGAATGTATATTCTGGCCATAAAAGAAGATTGTTAAGGAAAAGCAACCCTGGGCTCAAACTAAATGCTGCACTAAGAACCACTCCATGAAATGAAATATTTCTTTTAAGTAAAGAAAGTGTTAATGGTGTTCCAAGACTATGGCTCAGAATATAATGATTTAAGGATGAGTTTTCTTTTCTGATATATAGATTCATCTCGGCAAGTTGATCTACAACAGCATCATAACCATCCTTCTCCTTAAAATAGCCTTTAAGTTTGCCATCAGATATATGTAAGCCATGGCCTAAATGATCATTACAATAAACTATATACCCAAGGTCATTCAGGAATTCTGCTGTTTCAATATACCTGCCATGATATTCAGCAAGGCCATGAGCTATCTGAACAGTTCCAATTGGATTTCGAACATCATCCCAAACAACACCTCTAAGATTGCCGTGTTGGCTAGGTAGATTAAATTCTTTCATTCCAATATCTTTGCGTAGCTCTCTAGTTCTTCTCTTTCTGTTTTAAAACTATTTGCTGGATGATCTGGGTCTTCATAACCTAAAGCGATTCCACACCAAAGTATTTCATCATCGCCATGACCAACATGCTCTTTTACTAATGTTGGCAATCCTGCCCATGCTTCTTGAAGACAAGTTCCTAACCCTGCTCCTACAGCAGCTAAACATACATTCTGAATAAAATGGCCAACATGACCCCAACCATTTGGACCTACAGCTTTATTTACTGTTATAAAAAGTCCAACTGGTGCACCAAAAAATTCATAGTTCTTTTTTGCTTGAGCAATTCTCTTGTCCATATCTTCTTTGCCAATGCCAAGTGCTCCATATAAAGCAAATCCTGTACTTCTTTGTCTAGCCTTGTACCAGTCAGGCCTTTCTTCTGGGTAAACTTGATAAAGTTCTTTTTCCATTTCTCCTTTATCAAATTTCTCGCAAGCTTCTTTTACTAGTTTATTCTTGGCCTCTCCCATCAAGACATAAACTTTCCAAGGTTGAGAATTTACACCTGATGGTGCTCTTTTAGAGATTTCTAAAATTTCTTTTACTATTTCAATGTCGACTTCTTTATTTAAAAAACCTCTTACTGAACGTCTTTTATTTATTGCATCTTTTACATCCATTTTTAGTCCCTAATTTAATGAGCTTAAATTATAAACTCCAACTTAAGAATTCTCTAAACCTTCTTTAATCTCTCTGTGTTGTTTCCTTGTTATTGAATAATAAGAGAGTATAAAAATAGGGATTAAAAAAAGAATAAAAATCATCGGACCTTGAAAAAAAGCTAAGAATTCTTCTTGTGCTAATGTAGGCTCATTGCCTGCTCTAGGAAAAGCAATTAACCAAAGAATAAAGCCTGAAAAAAACTGCCCAAACCCTGTCATGCACTTGGCGCAGAATGATGTTAATGAACTTATTGTTGCATCTTGTCTTATATTTGATTCTAGATGTATTGCATCAATAACATCAGGAACCATTGCTTCTCTTGTCATTAAGCTTACTAAAGAGAAGGTTCCTGTTAAAAAAAGTGGAATTGATAAGAATATTATTAGTTCTTGGCTGCCTTGTGGAGGTGTTAAGTCAAACTTATAGAGTAAAAATGGTAAAGATTGGAATATGCCAACAACAATCAAACTAAAAATTACTATATTTCTCTTATCAAATATTTCTACAAGTTTTGGAGTTATCAGCCAACTAAAAATAGTTGAACAAAAATAAACTGTTATGAATTGTCGAAGTTGAACTGTTTCAAGGCCCCAAAAATGAGTATTTGTTAAAAGAGTTAAGCTATTAGCAAGGCCCCAAGCAATTTGTATAAATATAGAGCCTACAAGAAATATTAATAAAGTTTTGTTTCTAAAAACAAAACTTAATTCTGAGCTTAGTTTTTTCCATCTTGAATTATGTTTAGAGTTAGCATCTTCATTCCATGTTCTTAAATTGGGTATTAAATTTTTTGTACCAATAATTGATATAAAACCAAAAACAAACATCAGAAATGCTCCTATAAGGCCTACATTTAACCAAGATGATGAGCCAGAACCAAAGTTTAATAGAGGTAAAATAATGAAAGAGTGAGAGAGAGCTATTAAAGACTGAAAACCCTCCCTAAGTGACATAATTTTAGCTTTATCTTCATATGTATCTGGTATTTCAGCAGCTAATGCTCTGTGAGGTATGTCAAAAAGAGTTACCGAGAATCTAGTTAATATAGTAAAACAAAGTAACCAAATAAAAAGTTTTATCTGATCCTGTGACCAAGAAGAATCAGGGATAAAAAGAAGAATATAGCTTAATGATATTGGTATTAAAGATGATGCCATTAGTAAATGACGACGACCATATTTAGTTTTCAGTCGATCTGAAAATGCTCCTATGAGTGGATCTGTAATAGCATCAAAAATTAAAGCTACAAATAATGCGATACCGGTCAGTAATGGGTTTAGACCAATAATTGTTAAATAATAGACGCCTAAATAAAAGACGAAGAAATCTGTCTTTATAGCATTGACTCCGCCACCAAGTCCAAATGAAATTTTTTCTAGATTGTTAAGTTTCAATTATTTTCCCAAAAAAGTATCGACTCTTTTTTTAACATTCTTTCTTATATGATTCCAAAAAATTTGATAGTCCCATACATGTAAATCTTTATCCCATCCGATAACTTTTCCCAGTATTCTGTCTATCGTAGATCCTTTGGCCTCAAGATAACCATCATCACTTATTCTTGCAGAGAATTCTTGGTCTGATGGTAGCCATATTTCTTTTATATAACTCTCATTACTTTCAGCACGATAATAGTCCATCAGGACCGAAGTTCCTGAAATTCTTGGCATCACTAAAGAATCAAATTCTGATTTATGCCAATCTAATGAAGAATCCCAAGAGATTGGGTTTGTTGTGGCAAGCTTTTTAATCGGTTGTAAAGAATAGCCAGAACCATCACACATCCAGTATTTTAACCTCTCTCTTTTTACTCCTTCGCCCACAGATTGGAATTGAATAACAGCTTTAATTTGGTTTTCAGAAGAAGATATTTTGTAGTTATGGTAGTCAAGATAATCTTGTTCAAGTGGATAGCCAATAAGGTAAGCAACAATTAGATTCTTATCAAAATAAGTTTTAAAACATTCTTCTGACAATAATCTTTGAGCATGTAGAGATCCTTGGCTATGTGAGGCTAGAATAAATGGTCTATCTTCAGCTAGATTCTCTACATAATAGGAAAAAGAATTCTTTACATCCTGATAGGCTAATTCTAAAGAATTGATACTGTTCTGTTCTAGATTTGTAGCAATGGCAGCAAATGTTGCTTGCCTATATTCTGGTGCATAAATATTAGAAACTTCATTAAAAATAGAGGCCTGAGTTGCCAGCATTAATTCAGTTCTTTGAAAGGTTGAAGTGTCTTTTGAAATATCAAAATTCCAATCTTTAAGAAAGAAGCCAGTGGGATGAATAAAAAAGCAGTCTACTTCCTTTTGAACATTTTCTTTTTTTAATTCTTTAGGAAATAGCTCTGCTACAGAAGTTATAGTTGGTAAAGCTGCCCAATTATGATCTTGAGAATAATCTGGCTCTTCAGGTGTTCTTGTCTCATTGAAATTATATTCTGGTGAAATTGAATTAAAAAAATCTTCCAACATGGAATCATTTTTTCTCGTCATTAGGAATTAACTTTGTTTAACTTCTAGACTGTACTCTTGAACAGCAGCATCAGTACCATCTGTGACCACTATTCTTACAGTATACACACCAACATCATCTGCAGTTGGTGTTCCTGATAGAGTTGTTGCTGGCCATGGGAAAGCTCCAAAGGATAAGAAAGAGTCGACTTCATTTCCAGATGAATCATATACAGTCAATGCATATGTAAGATCGTCATCATCTGCATCAGAAGCATCTACACCATAAATATATGTTGATCCTACGAAAGCAACTGTTGTTGGTGTTGATGTTATCTCTGGTGGATTATTGGCAACTCCACTCTTTTCAGGCGCAAGATTTATATCAACAGTAACATTGGTGTCTGTAATTTGAAATAAATTACTAGAACCAGACATTTCTCCAGGACCGCCCCATGCATTATCTCCATTTATGTCTGAACCGATTGTTAATCTATAAGTTCCTGCTGTTAATTCATCAAAAACAAATGCTCCCACTCCATCAGTAACTGAGGAGGTAGATTCAGCAACCAAGATT
>CEUY01175140.1_pt1 | contig 22095 bp, 33 predicted proteins | sample 361481 | NCBI WGS metagenome assembly CEUY01 (sample SAMEA2622737, study PRJEB7988) | marine metagenome | isolation source: saline water (ENVO:00002010), including | reverse complement strand
GGCTCTATTATATTGGTCAGCAGGATTGACTCTATTATCATTTAAAAATAATTTTACAATATCAGTATTTCCATAAATACAAGCTTGAATAAAAGCTTGATTATTTTGAGCGGCAGGATTAAATTCTGCATTTTTTAATGAAGATTTGATGTTTTTAATATCATTATCTTCAATATATTTTAAAAAATCATCAAATTTCATAATAATTATAAACCTTAATATTAGAACTGTTTAATTTTATCATTTAAATATTCTTTTTCAATTTCATTCCTATTTTATTGAAAAATAAAAAAGCCTATCGAAATAGGCTTTTAAAATTAAGTTTAAGATTAATTAAATTCAGTACCACCTTTACGAAGAAGGTATGCTTCACTCACGCTTTTAAGCATAACTCTTCCAAGACCTTCTGAATAACGTTCTTTCAGTGGTTTAACAACAACACCTTCACGGATATGAGATTCTTTACCACTAACTGTTTCTTTACCATTAGTGTAAGTATCCAAAATTTCTTTTGAAAATTCACCAACATAAAGAACAGGAACGCGATCAATACTAAATTCATTACAAATAGCTTCAACATCTTCATTATCAAGAAAACGTTTTTCTACACGTTCTTTACCTACTGCAATGTCAAATAAACGGAATTGGTGATTGTCAAAACCATATTGTAAGTCTTGTACACCTTGTCCAAAAATTTCACCTGCAATAGTAACGATAGTACCATAACGATCAGCAAGTTCACCTACTTTTTCAAAAAGTCCAAGTGCTTTTGCAGTTTTAAGGTAAAGGTTATTTGCATTTTTTTCATTATCTTTAAATACAAGACCTTTTGTACCAAGACCTTTACTTGCAACAATAAAACGTCCTTCAATAAGTTTATCAGCGTCAGTGATAACCCAATCAGAAGGTACAGCAGAAATCATAGTGAAAGTACCATGAATTTTTTCTGTAATTTGTACAAGTTCACCATCTTGCAAAACATTAGGGTGATTTTTAAAGTTCTCAATATCATACTTAATAGTATATTCTTGTGAAACATTTGCAACTTCACCTGCAAGACTTGCTGGAATTGGTGGTTCATATTTAGTGATACCAAGAGTATCAGTTAATACTTCACCGACAGCCCAATTACCTTTATTTGGATAAATAAGACCTTGACTAAGCACTCCACGAAGTTTAATTGCTTTAACACGGTTTTTATTTTTACCAGCCAAACGACCAGTTAAACCAAGTTCTTCAATAATATCTTCTGGAATAACTGCTTGTTCTGGAATGTATACGACAGTATCACCAGTTTGAAATTTACCTTTAGGCACAATAGAAGAATAGCCACCAATTTGTGCTAATTCTAGAGCGTCTGCATTAGGATGTTCTGTGATTGTTACTGTATGAGTTTTTACTTCAAATGTTGCCATAGCGAATTTCCTCTAATTAAAAAGTTAAAAGTTTTTTGTTTCAAATCCGCCCACCATCCAGAAAAGAATGAGTATCTTTGACTGGAAATATAATAATAACAATTATAAAAATGAATGTCAATAAAAAAATTAAAAATTAATAATTTTATTTTGATTATTTTCTATTTTTCTATGACGAATAAGAAAATCAAGATAATTTTGCCATTCAGGAAAGATATTTAGGTTGTTTTCTAAATACACAAAAAGAGATTCTTTAAAATCAGAAATTTTAAAAAGAAATTTATAAAGAAAATATTGATCATTTTCCAATTCTCTATATGCAAACTCAAAGTCTATGAATCTCTCCCGCCTAAAGACGGGAGTTTCCCGTTCTTCTATGGTGAAAGTTAACCAATTCAAAAAAAGCCGAAAACGCCCGATAATCATCATTCTCAATAATATTTTCTAATGATTTTAAAAATATTTTTTTCCGAGATAAAACAAACATTGGTTATACCTATATTTTAAAAGGAGTATAATAATAACAAATATAAAAGTAATTTTCAATGAATAAATAAAAAAGGTATAAGCGAATTATACCTTTTGAAATGAAATAAGTGAAACTTCCTTATCATAAAGTTGATATTCTTTTTCTCTGTCACCATGTATGTAGTCTAAACGAGAAAGAATAGTGTTAATCCAATTAATATCATTATTATTAAACTTGATTTTAAGAAGATATTCAATACCACTATCATATTGAATACAAGGAGAAGTATTAGGTTTACTACTCCAGTAAATACCAAAATTAGCTTTATTTTTTGGTTCATCATTAAGATAAACAGAACGATAAAGAATTTTAGGATTTTCTTCTTTTATATCATTAAAAATTACATTAATTTTTTTTAATATATATTGTTTAATAATTTTTTTTCTTAATGAACTATTAGCGTATTCAAATTCCATATCATTATCAATAAAATATTCAATAATATGAGAACCATGAAAAATACCCCAACGTTCACTGGAAATAATCTGATTAATAATATCGTCAGATAAAATAGTCTCTTTTAAAAATTTTTGATTCATAATAATCACCTCCGTATCGGAAATGATTATGGATCTCGTATGCTAAACATATTTCTCCTTATTTATAAGATAAGATACCGAAAATTAAGCTTAAAACAAGATTTAAGCCAAATTAATATTATCAAAATATTTAAGGTTTGACAATTTTTTTCAACAAAATATTATATAAATTCAAATTTCATGCTAAAATTACTATGTACATACAAAAAGAGAGAGAGGAAGTAAAAATGAGTGTAACATTTTCATATTCATCAATGAATGCAGGTAAATCATTATTATTATTAAAAGCAAAACACGATTATGAATCAGTAGGCAAAAGAGTAGTATGCTTAACTCCTTCAATTAATACAAGAGATGGTGAAGGCGTAATAAAAAGTAGAGCATTAAAAGAAAGTATACCCGCAATAAAAATTAAAGCCGAAAGTAATTTGTATTCAATGATTAATACTTCTAATTCATTGGATAAGATATCATTGATATTAATAGATGAAGCCCAATTTTTAACAAAAGAACAAGTTAAGCAACTATGTGATATATCTGATTTATTGGGTATTCATGTTATGTGTTTTGGTTTAAGAACAGATTCAAATGGTGATTTGTTTGAAGGTTCTGGTACATTATTAGCATTAGCAGATAAATTAGTAGAAGTTAAAAACACCTGTCATTGTGGTAAGAAGGCAACTATGACATTAAGAGTAGATGGTAAGGGTGTAGTTATTAAAAATGGGGAACAAGTAAAAATAGGAGCCGAAGATAGCTATATTTCAGTATGTAGAAAGCATTGGATAGCTGGCAATATAGGATTAAAATAAAGAAATATTATTTTTTAATTTTTTAAAATTATTGATATCTTGAAGAAGTTTTAGATTTTCGTCTTCAAGATATTGATAAAAGTCTTCTTTATTTTCAATTATTATATTTATCATTTCAATATCTCCTTTTTCAAGTAATTCCTGAGAAAATTCATTTAAAAGGTTATTGTGTATAATAAAATTGGGTGTATTCAAAACAAAACAAACTAAATCAGTATTTCTTTTGGTAAGTAGGATTTTTTCAAGAGCTAATATTCCATTAAAAGAATTAAAAGAGACAGTAAACTCATAGCGATTATGATAAATAATAGATAATGTTTTTAAATATTGTTTTTTTATCAGAGGATGTGTATTAAATATAATATGTTCTTTAATTTTATCGTTAAATTTAATATTATCTAATAAAAATTTAGAAATATTCCAAGAACCATATTGTAAAGAAAAATAAAAATCGCCATATTCTTCATCGGAAGAATTATAGCGACTATCATTAAATATTTTTTTAAAAACGATATAGTTATTATTTCTAATAACTAGGTGTATAGCTTCACTAATTAAATTAATATCCATTGTTTTATCAAGAATAAATTTCCTAATATAGTAAAGATAATTTTTTTCATTAATATTCATATAGAAGTTATTTTGATAGTATTATATATTTTAATTATTTATTTAACTTTATACGTATATCTTCATATACTTTATCAAGTTTATAAACAATATTAATTGGTAAATTTCTTCTATATACCGCTTTTTTAAAGTCTTCAAATTCTTTAAAATACATTTTCATTTTTGATTTATTATCAGTTTCATAAGAATATCGCATGTTAGCAATACGATCTGCAATTTTTACAATAAGAACAATAAGAAATTCGTCTGTAACCATAGATAGTTTATGGTTTGTTTTTCTTTTGCGTTCTTTTCTATTAATACCATCTTCATCAGATAATAAATAAACAGAATGTGCTACTTTTTTAGCAATAGGCTGTATATATATAGCAGGAATATTGATGTTTGATTCATAAATTTTACTAATCAGAATTGACTCCAAGCCGTGTTCAGTAACGTCTGTGTCTTCAATCGTATCATGTAAAGCTGCAATCATTTCAGCAACAAATCCATACTCTGAAACTAAATCAACTACTTGGTTAATATGGAAACCGTAAGGAATTTGTCTATCATGATCGTAAATTTGACCATTATGTAAACGAAAAGATATGTTTTTCGCAATTTTAGTTAGTTGATTCATAATTTACCTATTAAATTTTATTCTATATGTGTTATTGTATAAAAGTAAGATAAGGAAGTCAAACAAATTGTAGTAAAAAGTAGTAAAAAATTGTTATATTAAAATAATTTAAAAAAAAGCTTGCAAAGGGATGTAAATTTTTGATATAATAGTTTTACGATTTAAGATTTAACAACCAAATAGGTATTAATTATGAACAAAAACTTTAGAAATACAATCCTTGTAGCTCTTACAACTCTGACACTGGCTGCTTGTGGAGGCGGTGGCGGTGGCGGTGGTTCTGATGATTCTGTTACTCAACCAGAAAACAATCCACCTAAATTAACAGCTCCATCTAATGTTACTATGGACGAAAACACTTCACGAACAGTAACACTATCTGCTACTGATAAAGACAATAATCCAATTACTTATACAGCTTCTGCTTCTGGTGCTGTTTCAACGAATGTATCTGGTAAAACATTAACGCTAACTTCAAGTGAAGTAGATTCTGATACAAGTGTACAAGTTTCTGTTACTGCCAATGACGGTAAAGGTGGTACAGATACAGAGACATTTACTGTAACTGTTAAAAACGTTGTGGTTAATACTCCACCAAGTGTTGTATTAAGTCCTACTGATATTGAATTAGACGTAGACGAAACAGAAGTTGTCGCAGCAACTTTATCTGATAAAGAAAGTGACGTAAATTCATTAACCTCAGAGGTTGCGGTAAGTAATCCAAGTGTTATTTCAGCCGCTTTGGATAATGAAGGAAATGTAACAGTAACAGCACTTGATACAGGTGTGTCAGTAGTTACTTATACTGTAACTGATGAAGGTGGTATGTCTTCAACAGCAGAAGTAAGTGTAACTGTAATCGAAACTGAAACTGAAAATGAAGCCCCTGACTTTTCAATTGTAGGTCAGTCAGAAAATTCTGATTCAGTGACTATCTACCATGATCGTGAAACAGTATTAAATATTGAAATTGACGATCCTGATTCAGATGCTCATTATATTACATTAACCAATTTTGATTCAATTGAAGGTACTCTTGATTCTATTAATGGTTACGAAATTAGTGATTCAAATAAAACAATCTCTTTCGATATGAAAGCTGTACCAAATAACTTAGAAAGAGTGGTTTTTGAAATGGATTTAAGTGTTATTGATGATAGTGAAAACAAAGTAACTAAAAAATATCGTATTGTAGTAGAAAAATCAGATAATGCTTCTCCAATTTTTACTTTTTCTGATAAAGTAGGTGCTTTTGTTGTAGTAGAACAAAATGGAACTAAAGAATTTACTTATACAATTCAAGATGATGACGTTTCAAAAGTAAATGTAACAGGTATGCAATATTGGTATGGTGATCAATCAAAATTTAATGTTCAACTTGATACTGAAAGTCAAACAATTACTGTAACTACTAATGGTGTTGAAGTTGAAGATTCTTATGGTTTTGTTCTTCAATATGTTGATTCAAGTTTAACAGGTAACGTTAATGTTGAGTTAATGGTTGGTGCTGAATTTGGTGCTGATGAACAAGAAATGCTTGATCTAAAAAATAAAATGATTAAGGCTCGTGAATCAATAAAAGAGTATGTTTATGTGGGTGCTTTTTATTCACAAGTTCTTGAAAACTTAGGTTATATCACAGAACAACAAGCGGAAGACTTTTTAGAACGTCTTGATATTGACGATTCAGATTCTTACGCCTATGGTCGTTTTAATCTATACATAAATAATATTGACTACTATATCAGTATTGGTGAATTTAAAGATCAAGGTTTTAAAAGTTCTTATATTACAGTACTTACAAATCTATTTGAACAAGCACAAACAACAGGTAGATTACGTTATACAGTTGTTAATGAAATGGCAGCATTGTCAAACGAAACACTACCAACAGTAGGTTTTGAAAGTACAGTAAATGAGTATGATACAGAAAATAACTATTTTAGTCGATTTGTAGGAAATGCTTCTTATGGTGAGTATGTAGACGGTGAATGGGTATTTGATTCTGAATATACTTTCTTAGATGCCGTTAATGCTCAAATGATTCAAAATGCATTGAGAAATATTGGTTCTTAACCAATATTTTTCTTGCTTTTTAATTAATATTTTTATATAATAAGACTTTAATAAATAAATGGGAACAAATTATGAATAAAATTATGACTCTCGCAACAATCGCTTTAACAGCATTTTCAATTAATGCTCAAAGTCAAGTTTTACACGAAACGCCTGTAAACAACAAGGCTTCTCGTATGTTACAAGAAAAAGTAACAGAAGGTTACTTTATTGTGAAATTCAAAGATGAATATGCACATAATTCTTTAAAAGAAACAAAACGTTTAAGCAAAATGTCAACAGGAAATAGTTCTGCTAAATCTGTTGGTTTATCTTATGGTGAATCAGTTCTTCAATCACTACCAGAAAGAGTAGAGCATGTTCGTTCTATGGCTCTTAAAAATGATCTTGTAAAAGTTAATTTGCAAGGTAAAAGTGCTGATAAAGTAATGATTGAATTACTAAATTCAGGTAAATTTGAATATGTTGAAGAACAACGTATTTATCAACCTTTTAATTTTGATAGTTCTGAATATAATGATAATTTTTACAATTATCAAACATATTTCGGAAATAACACAGCGAATTTACCAGAAGGTTCTGGTTTTGCAACATTGCGTTCAAACACTGTGAATAATCTTGGTCGTAAAGTTAGAATTGCAGTTGTTGATAGTGGTTCTTATGTTCATGAAGATGTTGATTTCGTTGACGGTTATGACTTTGTAACCTATGAAGGTGTTGATGAAAATGGTGATGTTATCACAGTTGAACGTGATAGTGATCCAACTGATGAATACACAAATGAAGCAGGTGTAACTTGTAATAGTGGTCACGGTCTTGCTGTATCAAGCATGATTGCCGCAAAAGCAAACAATGGTGTTGGTATGGTTGGTGCAGTTGATTCAGAAATGGTAGAAATCGTACCAGTACGTGCGCTTGGTTGTGACGGTGGTACTAACGTAGATATTATGGAAGCTGTACTATGGTCAGCAGGTGAAAGTATTGAAGGTGTACCAGATATTGAAACCCCTGTTGATATTGTTAATATGAGCCTTGGTGGTTTTACAAATGGTGGCTGTCCAGAATGGGAACAAGAAGTATTTGATCGTCTTTCAGAGCTTGGTGTAACAGTTGTCGTTGCGGCTGGTAATGAAAATACGGAAGTTAATAATATTATTCCAGCGTCTTGTGCGAGTATTATTACAGTAGCTTCAACTGATGATCGTGGTGATAAAGCAGAGTTTTCAAACTTTGGTGATAAGGTAGATATTGCAACTTTTGGCACTAACATTGTAGGTGCATTTCTATCAAGAACAGAAACAGATCAGTACTCAATTGGTGGTGGTACAAGTTACTCAACTCCACTTGTTGCAGCGACAGTAGCAAGTATGAAGTTAAAGTATCCTTCACTAACACCAGCAGAAATTGAAGCTATTTTAAAGTCTAACGTGACTAATAATGATGAAATTTCAGGTTCTGAAACTGTTTGTGGTCGTCAAGGTTGTGGTACTGGTATTCTAAAAGCTGGAACTGCTATTACAGCAATTGATGAAGCATCAACAATCTCAGAGTGGGAAGCTGCTCATAGATATGAGGGTTATGATTCAGACGCTGATGCTCAGTGGTTACAATCAATGTCATCTTATGTTAACGCTTGTGACTTAGTTAAATATACTTGGGGTAATCTTGGAACACAGGTGTCAGGTGTATCATACAAGTTATATATGAGTGAAAACGGTGGTGAATATGTAGAACTTGAAACAGTAAATATTCCACAAAAAGTTTATGATCTACCAGCAAATGCAACATTAGCAGTACAAGCGTGTTCTTCTGGTAACTGTGGTAGTATCGTTGAAATGCCAGTAAGTAACTTAAATTACCCTGCATCTTGTCGATAATGAAAAAAGTGTAATAATAAAAAGGTAGGCTTTATGCTTACCTTTTTTTTGGGAGTTGGGTTATGAAAATATTAGCATTGGATTTAGAGGGTACATTAATATCAAATGCAATGAGTCAAATAGTTAGACCTCATTTAAAATTTTTTTTAGAAGAAGTAAATGTTAAATTTGATAAAATAGTAATATATACAGCAGTATCAGAAGAAAAGTATAATGAAATATTAAGTTTGCTATTAAAAGAACAAAGTGTGCCTGATTGGTTTAAAGACGTTGAGTATATAAAATGGTCAGGAAAGCATAAAGATTTAAATTATGTTTGTAATGAAATAGATAATGTTTTCATAGTAGATGATTGTGAAGATTATATATTACCAGAACAAAAGTTACAGTGGATTAGAATAAATCAATATGAATATCCATATAGTAATGAAGATAATGAATTGTTAAATATTCTTAAAGTTATAAAAAAAACCACTTAATAGTGGCTTTTTTTTAAATTAAAATTTAAAATCTTATAGAAGATTCGAAAGAAATAACTCCAGCTTCAAGTGGATATTCTTGAATTTGATAATCAATTTCACAGTTTTCAAATTCTTCTCTAGTTTCTTTATCTAGGTGTTTCTTTGCCATTGATAAAGCATCTTTTTCATTTTCTGCTAATATTCTAATTATAAGAAAATTAGCAGGAAATTTAATAATACATTCAAAAATTTTAATATTCATATAATATTTATACTTACTTGAATACAGAATATATTTCGTAATATGCATCTTTAAATTCTTTGCTTTCAAAGAATGTTAGGTTTTCATACAAGCCTTTCTTTTTAAGAATTGCATAAAATTTATCTTTATTAATATTATAAGAAACATTATTATTGTAAACTAATGCCATTCTTAAAAAATCAATATAAGTAACTTTCTTTTGAACATAATTAAAATTATTCCAATTTTTAAGGAAATGTACAGATTCTTTACTAAATCCCCAAGATTTTACAATTTCAACACCAATTTGAGAACTAAATTTGTCAATACAATAATTAAGATGTTCTACTTTAAGTAAGTCGCCTTCTTGTGCTTCTGCTTCTGTTAATATTGGAAGCATACCAATATTGTAGATAAGAGATAATAATGTCATATCATTAATATCTAATTCAACATCTGGATTGTCTTTTTTGTATAACTTTAAAAATGCAGTTGCAAAAGAAGCAACATCAACAGTTTTATCCCAAGACTTAGAGATATAATCACTAATAACTTGATGACTTGAAATAAAAAGTTGTTCCATAGCCATAGAAGTAGCAATATTTCGTATTTGATCAAGACCTATACGCCCTACAACAAGAGATAGATTAGTAATCGCCTTAGTGCCTTGTCTTTTCATAAAAGCAGAATTAGCATACTTTATAAGTCTTGCACTAATAGCAGGATCTTTTTGTAAAATATTAACCATTGCAGTAACATCAGTTTCAGGATTATCACAAGCTTCTCGAACTTCTAATGCGATTTTGGGTAGTGTGGGTAGTATAAGTTTATCTTCTTCAAGCTTTTTTTGTACAACTGAAATTAGTTGGTTAATTTGATTCATACTGCTCTCCATTATAAAATATTATGCAGAGCAATTATAACAAAAAAATAAAAAAAAACAATACTTATAATATTTTATTTAACTGGTTTAGTAATACATTTTTTCTATTCAATTCTTCTGTTAAGTAATCTTTTAAAGATTTAATTTCCGTATTAGGTAAATCTTTAATATCATTAATTTCATTCATTAACAATTTAGCTTCATCATAGGATAATGGTTTTATATCTTTAAAACCTCTAACTTCTTCAATTTGATTATCAATTTTATCATAAGCGTGTATGCAATATGAAACAACAAATTGGTCATCACTGGTATTTCTAATTTTTTCTTCGATTAAATCTATAATTTCTAAAACTTGTCTGATATTCTCTTCCTGAAGGGCTGCACTTGTTGGACAAACCATAATAAATCTCCTTTTAAGTTAGCAATTTTAAATTACCATTGTTTATTTAAGAAATAAAATAAACATTCTAGAATACATATATAATAATGTATTCTATTTTAGAAAAAAGTAAATAATGATAGATTACAAATATTTTTCTAATACACGTAAACTCATTAATGTAGAAACAGAAACTTTATCTTTTAGTTGATTAATTTCTTTAATATCAAGCAATAATGTTTGAATATCTTCATGTTCTTCTTCTAAACCAAAACAACCAGTTTGATATTGTGAGCTATCAAAATAAGCATGATAAAAGTACGCATATTCATTAGAAATACCTGGCGATAAATAACCTTCACCATCAACAATTAAGTCAGAAATTTTAAGATCGACATTGGCTTCTTCTTTTGCTTCACGAATAGCCGCTTCTTGTGGATTTTGTCCTTCATCTACTACACCAGCAATAGACTCAATTACATAAGGTTTTTGAATATCATCAAGAATGGCAGAAGGTCGAACTTGTTTCACAAATAAAGCTTTTTTATTAACTTTATCAATTAAAGTAAGAAATACTACTGGTCTGTTTCTATATAATACTTCTCGTTGAACATTTTTAAGTGTTTTTCCTTGAAAAGTTGTTTGATCAAATTTAAGTTTAAATACCGAAAGAAAGCCTTTTGATAATAACTCTTTTAATTTTAAATTGATCATGATTTTAATTCCTTATTTATTTGATTTTATCAACTTAATAATAATATATAAATAAATAAAAGTCAACTATTAAAAGTTTTTAATATTTAAAATATCAATTAAAGTTTCTTTCATTTTATTTTTATTTTCAAAAGCACAGAAAGTATTCTCTATCCATTCAATATTTAATTTTTTAATTACCTTATTAATTTTTATTAACTCTTTAAAAAAGTTTATTGATTCAGATTGAATAGCACAAAATAAGGAATTATTATCCATAGCAGAAGGATCAAGTCTTTTATCATTTATTAAAAGAATAAATGTATCAAAAGAATCATGTTGAATAGCTGATTCAATAGCAATGGAATCTAATTGAGCAGGATTAAAATCTTTGTTTGATAAATATTTTTTAACTTCTTTAATATCATTTTGTTTAACAGCATTTAAGAAGTTTCTAAAATTCATTCTTCAAAATCCTCAAAACCGTCAAAAACAGATTTATTTGAAGAGTTAAAATCTTGATCAGCATTTTCTATTTGTTTATCCAATTCATCTAAAAGTTTTAAGTTTTCAATATCATTTTGAATAACTTCTTCAACTAGTGGATATATAGAGTTAGAAATGGTATTATCTTCATTTGTATAAGTGCCTATTTTAATAATAGGTTTAGAAAGATACTTTACATAAGTGAAACCATTGTATGTTTCAAAAGTTAATGTTGTATTAAATAATCTTGAATATTCTTTATAATTTAATTTAATATTTTTAAAGAAACATAAATGCTTGTAAATAGAAGCATGATATATTATACTAAACAAATTATCAGATTCAGTTTTATCATCAATATGTGGTAAAAGAAAAGGTTCATTACTTGAAAAATAAAATTTATTAAAAAGAGGCAAAACCTCTTTTTCAAAAGTTTTTTCATTTAAATCTAATTGTTTATTCATTTTCTCTTCTCCCAATATTATTATTATTATAACAAAAAATAAATATAAAAGTCAAGAAAAATAAATTTTAAATATTTGAAGAAAAATAAAATAATGATATAATTATATATAGAAATAAAAAAAGGTAATATAATGAAAAAAGAATTTGATAATAGTTATGTAGAAAATAGCACATTAAATGCTTTTGTAAGAAACTTAGTAGAAAATAAATATACTGCTAGAAATCTTTTAGGTGTTATAAAAACTATTAACCCAAATAATTTTGAAGTTCAAACACCTGAGATGCCAGCAACTCAAAAAAGTATTATATCTAATCCTAAAACAGAAATGTTAAAAGAAGCAAAATATGGTGGTTATAATGGTTATAATTATCGTTCTGATTTTATTTTGAATTTTAAAAATAAAGAAACTGCTGATTTATTTGAAAGTATTTATGTTCATCTAATAAAATCTGTAAAAGAAAAATCTTTAACAATAGAACAAAAAAGGTTATTAGAAGATGATAGAAATACACAAACAAGAATGACAGAAAAAAAAGAAGTTGGAATTAAAAACTTTGAAATTAAAAATAATGGAAAGGGTGCAGTTTTAATTAGAATGGATAGTCCAATATTTTTAAATACAAGAAGTAATGATCCAGAAGAAGCAAGAAGAATGGGTGAATCAAAAGTATTTTCTCAAATATTTGAAGAAATAACCAATGCTGCCTTAAATAGTGGCTTATATCAATCTCAAAGCAATTCAATTAATAATTTACAAAAAAGAGTATCAAAAAATGTATATATTAATGAAGAAGGTAGAGCAATTGTACCGACAAAAGATACAAAAAAAGCATTAAGTGTATTTGCAATAGAGAGAAGTGATAAATTATCAGAATTAATTAGAGAAGAAATTCAAAAATCAAGAACAAGAATGTTAAATACAAAATTAATGGCTTTACAAAGAGATACCGCAGAGTCATTAATGACATTAGAAGATAGTAAAGTATCCAAAATCTTACAAGAACAAAGAGAAATAAGTCAAAGAAAAATAAATAATAATAAAAAAAGTGGATTACGAAGTTTATTAAGAAATATTTCAAGTAATATAAAACAAACAGTAGATAATGTTGTTAATATAACAGGTGATAATTATGAGTTACCTTCTGAACCCACAAAAGTTAAATCAAAAAATAATAACAATTATAAGCCAAAAATGGCAAACTAATAATAACAATAATAACAATAATAACTTAGCCGCTCATTTGAGCGGTTTTTTTTAAAATTAATTTGCATTAATGAATAAAATAAATTATAATAGGACTTGAAAAATTAAAATAGGAAAAATATATGTCTTCTATTGAAAAATTAAGAGTAGATAAACGATTTAAAGCAGTAAAGTCAATTTATGAAAAAGCAAAAGCAAAAGTTACTTTTACAGAAAACTATTTGGTTAATCATTCACTTCATGGAGAAAAACCTTGTAAAGAAAGAGTGCATGATTTTGCAATGTTGGCAGCTTATATTAAAACTGCTCAAATTAAAAATTTAGAAGATTGTAAATTTTCTTGGAAAAGAAAGTACATGTTTCCAAGTGAGCAGGTAGGTACTTTACAAGAGTTGATTAATTGTTACCGATATGGTTGGGAAATGTTACATGATCTTGGTCTTTATGATCCAGAAAGTGAAGAAGATTTTATTACGTATACAGATGCGGAAGAAGTAGAATAGGAGAGTTTAATTTGAAAAAATTTATTGTAACATCATTATATAGTCAAGGATCACAAGCTGCTGTGCAAGGTGGTCATGCTTCTGATGAATTATCATTGAAAATGAAAAAAGAAGATAGTGGTTTAAGTGAAATGTATTGGGATTGGTCTGAAAATTTTAAAACATATGTTTATCTTGAAGTAGGTAGTCCAAAAGAGATTTTGGCTCTTGAAACATGGATCTCAGAAAATCAAAAAGCTCTTGGCGTTCCAAGTGCTCATTTTAAAGAAGAAGAGTTAAATGATTCAGTAATGGCTTGTAGTTTTGTAGCTCCAACAAAATTATGTGAAAATATTCAATATAATGTTAAAAACCTACTAACTAAGATGAAAGAAAATGGCTTGAAAAAATTTGAATTTGATGATGAAGCTTTTGATTTTTTCAAAAAAGAATTTTCTGGAAGTTGGGAAGATGTAGCAGGTTATTATCCTGTTCATTTTGTTCTTGAAGAAAATAAGATTAAAGTTTTAGTTTATGCAGAAGAAACTATGTGTTTGGGAAGTTACACTCCTGTTGAGTTTAACTTTTTCTTAAAGGTTAGATTTTTAAGATTAGCAAAATAAAGAAATAAAAAAATATTACATTAATTAAAAGGAAAAAAAAATGACAGATCAAGAAAAAATTGAATGGTTCAATCAAACAGTAAAATGGGTTGATAGTAATGGTGGAAGTGAGGCAATAATTGATATGGCGGATAATTCAAGTGATATTGCTTATGATTTATTTTTTGATTTTATAAAACAATATGAAAAGGAAAAAAATGAAAAATAAAGAAATAGTAGGTAAATGTCCAATTTGTGGAAGAGATATGATTAAGGGTGCTTCAATCAATGATCATCATTTCATTCCAAAAAGCAAAGGTGGAAAAGCAGAAGATAAAATAACACTTCATGTTGTTTGTCATAACTTTTTACATAGACAATTTACTGAAAAAGAATTAATGCGTGAGTATAATACACCAGAAAAATGCCTTGAATCAGAACCTGTTCAAAAGTTTGTTAAATGGGTATCTAAAAAAGATCCTGAATTTAAAGATTCAGTAAAAACATCCAATAGAAAAAAGAGAAAATAATGAAAACAGTAGTTGCTGAAATGCCTGAGATTTTTATTGATTGTCCTGAATGTGGTAAAGAAACCTCTACTGGAAGATTATGGACTTCAGAAGAACAAATTAATATTGACGAAGATGATAATGGTATTGCTTTTTGCGATCATTGCGAAGAAGAATTCAGAGTTCACTTAGATGTTTAAAATATATAAAAAAGAGATAGAAAAATGAAATCGCAGTATTTAGTGTTTAATGTTTCAAAAGAAAACTATGTTATTGATATTTCGAAAGTAAGAGAAGTAATCAGTATTTCAAAATTTGAAAAAGTACCTAATGCAAATTCTCATGTTTTAGGTATGATAAATATACGTGGAGAAGTAATAACTGTAATTAATTCTTCTGTTATTTTGAATACTCATATTGAAAATATAAATAACCCTTCAAATAAAATAATTATTTTTGAACATTTAAATGAACATGTAGGGTTAGTAGTGGAGAATGTAACAAGAGTAATGGAGATAGAAAAAGAAAGTATAGAAACCCCTCCTTTATATAATGAAGATTCAACCTATGTTTCAGGTGTTGTTCAAGAGAATGAAAATTTGTATATCGTTGTAGATATTGAAAAAACAATAAATAATTTAAATAATAAAGCAGCTTAATAATTTTATGTTAAAATATTAATATAACAAAAAAATTAAAATGAAAGAAGAAAAAATTAATATAAAAGCGTTTAAATCAGGAACAAATCTTCATGAGATATACATATATACGGATAATGGAGATTTTATTGCTTCAAGTCATATACAGGAAATAGATAATTACTTTGCAGTAGACGGATCACTTGCGAGGAAGGGATATGGAAAACATTTATATAATTTCATGGCAATGTATGCTTATGAAAATGATAAATATTTAATATCAGATATGGAAGGTGATTGTCGTAGCGGTGCATTAAAAAATTGGCAACGTATGTATGAAAATAAAAATTATCAAAAAAAAGAAATAGAATTTGAATATAGAGAAGGTCTTGATTGGACGAATGAAGAAGAAACACCTTTTTTGTTTCATGGAATAAAAATAAAACCAAATAAATTTTATTTAAAAAATAAATTAGATAATGAAGATGTTACTCATTTTTTAGAGTTTGCTAAATACAAAGAAAGTTTTCAAGAATTTTTTGGAATAGCGTATGATAATGATAATAATAAATTTTTAGATGATGATTATCCAATAAATCGTTTTAAAATAGACCAAATATTAAATTCAGAACCAGAATTAGAACAAAAAATAAAAAAGACGTTAAAGAGATAACGTCTTTTTTATTTATATATTATTTTCTCATATATGCTGGTTTAATAACACCATCTTTTAAACCATTAGGTTTGGTGTTTTTTAGCCAATGTTCATCAGTTTGAACATGTCCTTCTCTAACCCATTTAGCAATATGTTTAGAAGAATCATTATAATGAAAACCTTCTACAGTTCTAATGACATAACCTTCACAAGTATTAGTATCAATACTGTCAGCTAATTCTCTAAGAACTTTTTCATCATAAACCCCACGATAAAATACTTTTGGAGTTGCTAAATCAAGAATATTAGCCCATTCTAATGTTTCATCCCAAGATAAACATTCATTTTTATCATTCCAAATAGAAAATAGATAAAAATAACTTTCTAAATCATCATATCGAATAGAGTGTTCACCAAACATATTTTCACCTACAAGACGATAACCTTCTGGAATATCTTGCATAATAGAAATTTGTAATTTTTTGCACCAATCACGAGTCCAATTTGTTGTACTTGACGTAGAACGAGCATGCATACCATTAATATCAGAATACATAGTTGTACATTCCCCATCCATCTTTTCAGTAGCAACAATTATTTTACCTTCAAAATGAGATAAATCTTTATTAACTTTATCATCAGATTGAACACCTTTAGACCAATCAACATGATAGGTTCTGTGGTATTTCGTTCTTTTTATATTATCCATTTTTATTCTCACTTAAAAATTATTAACATTAATTTTAACAAAAAATTTCTTTAAATCCGCTTTAAAGCTCTCGTCTTTAAAATTTTCTAAAACATATTCCTTAACATGTTCTGAATTGTTGATTAGAAAGTCAATAACTTCTTCAAAAAAGCATTTTGTTAATTTATTATCTATATAACCACTATAAGACTTTAAAAAAACTTTGAAAAGAGTAGAACACTCCAAATCTTCAGAATAAAAATATTCTTTTAATTCTTCAATATTTCTTTCATCAAAAGCTTTTTCAAAATTAGAATAATTATTCATTATTCACCTCGTTATTTATAAAGTGGTATTATATATCAATTAGAAAAAGAAATCAAATATATAATAATAAAAAATAAGTTGAAAGAGAAAAGCAAAAATAGTATAATTAGTTATTAGTTTAAAGAGGTATACTATGAGAATCAAAAGCAAGTTTTATGGTTTTACAAAAATCAATTCACCTTATGATGAATTTGAATATGTAATTTCTAAAAATAAAATTGAAAGATTTAAAGAACTTTTGGTTCATCCAGAAGTAGATCCTTCTAATAATAAAAGTTACTCAATAAGAGCCGCCACTAAATTAAATAACTATACAATGGTTAAGCTTCTTTTGAAAGATGGTAGAGCAAATCCTGCTGAAATGTTAAATGTATGTGTTAAAACAGCTTCTGAGTATGGTTATATTAAAATTTTAAAACTATTATTAAAAGATGAAAGAGTAGATCCTACTGATGATGAAAACTATGCGTTGGAATTAGCCATAGAAAATGAAAAAGAAAAAGTAATAGATATTTTATTATCAGATGAAAGGATAAAGGTTACTGAAAATAAGTATACTTGTTTTAAAATGGCTGTTGAACAATTAAATTGTGATTTAGTAAGAAAATTAAAAAAGAAAGGTCGTGTAACAAGTAAAGAAAAATTAATGAATTTTTTTAATATTGCAATGGATAATTCTAATATTGAGATGGCAGATTTATTATATAGTTCTCTAATAAAAGAAAAAGTAAAAGAAAAATATCCTGACTATTACAAACAAAAACAAATTCAGAAAAAAGTAGGAAGTTTTTAATGGAAATTATTTTAATATTGTTTCCAATAATCTTGTATTTATATTTATTTTTTATTCATTATAAAAAAATAATAGAAGTGTATGATGCTTCATTTATTGAGAAAGAAACTTTTATAAAAAGAAATCTTAGATTGCTTATAAAAAATATGGATATAATATCAAGAGATTATGAAGATTATCCAGAAATAGAAAAAGAATATACAGATTTATTTAACGTAGAAGTAGGAATGTTAAGTAATAAAGTTAATAACATATTTAAATTAAAAAGATTAAAATTTAAAATTTTTTCATTTATTTTTATTTTTTTATTTTTACCTTTATTGATATTGAGTGAAGAAAGAATTAATAAAAGATTTGTTGATTATTTAATAAAAAAACAAAATATAATTTATGAAAATAAGAAAAAAGGAATAGTGGTTAATCAATTTTTTGAATTATCTTATTTGAATAAAGAAAAAAAGCTTCATAGAAATAATAAAGAAGCTTTATTTCATTTATTTAAAATAGAAAAAAAGTTTTTTAATAATGGAAAACTATTAGAAAAGAAAGAGTTTAAAAAAGTTATATTAAAAGACAAAATAAATAATTTCTAGAAAAAGCAAGGTTATAAGCTTGCATGTAGAAAAGCAACCATATAAGGTTGCTTTTTTTAGAATAAATTTAAATCTTTTTTTAGCTTTCTTTTATTATAAAAATTAAATAAAGTTTTATCAGTATCGTTTTTCATAAATTGAAAAATATTATCAAAAGAAACTAAGTAATCAAATATATCATAATTTTCATGTACATAAGCCATCGATAAAGCTTTATTATTAAATTTAACTAAATCAGATTCATCAATAAGACAAATAACCGACTGAACAGTTTTCATGTTATTGTTTTCTATTGCATTATATAATAAATTTAATTTGTTCATAATAATCCTATAATAGTATTATTCTATTATATTAAAAAACTCTAATTATATCAAATTTATTTTTTATAAAAAAAATTTAACATTTTTTAAACAAAAAATTAGTAGAAAAATAAAATATATATTATAATATAAAATAAGAAAAAAAAATAAACAAATAAAGGAGTCCATTATGACACCAATACAAAAAGTAAGTAATCAAATAAATAATAAAGAAGCCTTAAAAAAAATAATAAGACCAACAGGTGTAACACAAGAATATACACCCGTAATAAGTTTATGCAATTTGGGATCTGAGTTATTAGAAGATTCTGTTGTTTTTTTAAATATAAAATCAAAAGGATATGAATTAGTAAAAAATGATGACGAATACAAACTGGTATATCAAAAGATGGGTAAAGTCTGTGATTATCAATCGGATTGTTTTACTGATTTACATGCTAAAATACATAAAGATTATAAAGATATTTTAAATGTTGTAGTAAGCCAAGCAGTAAATAACGGTTTATTTACAGAACAAACAGGGTATCAATTTAAAAGTGAAATAGCAAATATCCAGAAGCCTGTATTAAGAAAAGAAAAAGATAAAATAAGAATAAAAAGATAAAATAAAAGGTGAACAGTAGTTCACCTTTTTTTATATTAAAATTTTTCTAAATTTTGTTTTAGTTTAAAAGTAGAAACTTTTTTATTGTAGTATTCGGTATAGTCACCACCAATTTTATCAAAATCTCTTTCTTCAATAGGTAAAACTTTATGAGTGATGTCTTTATAAGTTTTAAAATTTCTATAACTAACAAGAATACGATCACCAGTCCAAGCACCTAACATTGGATCTTCATCATTGTGGTAATCACCACCACCACCACCACCTTCTGCTATAACTAATATAGGTAGTGGATGAATTATTGAACTCCAAGTTTCTTTTTTACCTTCATTGTCAACCCATTCTTCAACATTTGTAAATCCAATTTTATTATAAAGAGCCATATCAACCTTTTCTTTTTTATCAACATTATATAGAAAAGCTTTATGTGAAAGGTCAAAAGTTTTAGGTCTATTAAGATCTATTTCTGGATATTCATATGGTTCTGTGTCATATGCGTAATCTCCAACCCAAACAATACGTTGTCGTTTCCAAGTTTTTGAAAGAGCAAACATAACGGCTTCTACAGAGTCATTATCAATATAAGAATGCTCCATAAATTTGATACCATCAGGTTGAAAACTTTCTTTTTTATCTAAATTTGCTGCTTTAAAATATTGTCCCATTTTATTTATCCCCTTAAAGTTGCCTTATTTTATCATTTTTATTAATAACAATCAATTAAAAATTGTTTATATTATGTTTTTTTAATTCCTTTTTTAAATTTGATTGTTGTACCTCTTTTCCAAAAATAAAATATTTATATTGAGCTATAACATTTGCAAAGAAAAAGTTTTCTTTTGGATAAAAAGAAGCTGCACCGTTTTCTCTATGAATTTTATTTTTATATCTGTATTCTTCTTTTCCATCAAGATAAAGAAAAACATCATATTCTTTATTATTTTCAATAACTTTTCTTTTTTCAATAACAATATTTTTTTTCTTATCAAAATAATAGTTAATTAAAAAATTGTTTTCAAAAAAATTAAAAATAAGTTTACTGAAATTTCTTTTATAGTTAAGTGTTGCAATTACATAAATAGGAAATAGTAAATTAATTAAAAATATATAAAAAACTTGTTTATAATATTTTTTACTTAAATAGTATTCTCTTACTCTAATATTTTTATGATTTAATTCTGGTGTAATATTAATTGGATCGGTTCTATCAAGAAACTTATTTCTAATATCTTCTTTAAAATTTTTCATCGAAGTGAGTTGGATGTTGGTAAATACATAAGTATGAGAGAAGATAATCCAAGCTAAAAAAAATAAAATCATTTCAAAAGTAAAAGCATAACTTCCAACAAATAAGGAACAGGTCAGTAATAAAACTGAAAAAGATAAAATGAATATAAATATATTAATAAAATTAAATTTTTTCATATTTAAAAGTTCTCACAATTATACTGTATTTTAGATTTTTCAAATTGATCAATAGAAACTTGTTTTCCATGAATGAAATATTTATTTCTATAATTAGAAAATGTAAAGTATTTTTTTGGATAAAAAGAAGCCGCTCCTTTTTCTCTATGTATCTTATTTTTATATTTATAAACTATTCTTCCATCTAAATAAGTTTCAACTGTATAGGGTTTATGGTTTTCGATAACTTCTTTTTTATCAATTACTTTTTTTGCTTTAATTTTAAAAAAGCATTCAATAATTGGATTATCAAAAAATAGGTCATAAAAAGATTCACCAAATTTGGTTTTTTGAAGCGGCAAAATTATAATAAATAATGGAAAAAATAAAGCAATCAAATAAGCGCCAAAATATTCAGAGTAATTAATTTTATTTCTATAATATTTTCTAATTTTAATATTTTCATGATTTAATTCTTCTTTTAAAAGACACATGGAATCAATTTTTTCATTATCTTTTTCTGTGATGATTTTTGTAACAAAACTTTCAAAATTCTCAAACATTATGAAAGAATACGCAATTACCCCAACCCAAATAAGATGGTTGCTAAAAATTTCTATTCCATTAAAGCAAAATAGAATAAAAAAAAGAGTAAGAGCACAACAAACAGAAATTGAGAATTTAGTTTTCAACATAAAAATTCCTTAAAAATCTTTTATTTTATCTTTAATAACAAATAGTTTAGAAAATTCTTTAATATCAAATTCAATATCAAAAAAATCAATTATTTTTTTTTCTTTTAGAAAGTCATAATTATACACAATTTCATTATCAATGTAAAAGGTATTATTTAATATTTTTAATAATTGTTTTTCATTGGTTAATTTACCATTAACCGCCAAAAGATAATCGCCATCCTTAAAAAAATTCTCAACTTTTATTTCTTCAAAACAAATTTTATTTTTTTTATAAAAGTAAATAATAAAATAGAATTCAAAAATAGATTGATTAGAAAGCCAATGTTCTATTTTACGTTTATTTTCTTCTTTGCTAACCTTTACTAAGTTATTTTCAATCGCTTTTTTATCTATTTCATAAGATAGTTCATAGTATTTATTATGAATCTCTCCCGCCTAAAGACGGGAGTTTCCCGTTCTTCTATAG
>CEUY01206098.1_pt1 | contig 22142 bp, 29 predicted proteins | sample 361481 | NCBI WGS metagenome assembly CEUY01 (sample SAMEA2622737, study PRJEB7988) | marine metagenome | isolation source: saline water (ENVO:00002010), including | reverse complement strand
GCATTTGCTAATAGCCCTGGCACTGCGACTGGTGTTGGTTTAGGTTCTTCTCTTATAAGTTCTCACGAAATAAGAGCAGGAATAGACTTAGAAATAACATTGGCAGGTGATTTCTTGAATGATGTAGAAATTGTCGCTGACGGTTTAGGTGGTTGTTATGATATAGGCACAACTTGTGAAACAAAAGTCGAAATAGATGCCTATGATTTTAGTGGAAATTTCTTGGGTTCACAAGGAGGTTATCGTCAAGCAACAAGTAATGAGCATGGTGAAGCATTCATTGATAGTTACTACTTTACAGGTAATACAGCAATTCAAAAATTTGTTATCAAAAATATAGCTACAAATATTGGTGGTGCAAACCCGAATTTAACCTATGGAGCAAACCCATTCTTAAATATGACAATATCCAGATCAGCATTTGAAGTTATGGATTATAAGATTATTAACAAAAATGGTAGCGAAGAAACAGCAACTTTACGATTAAACATCAATGAAGGAACTGCAAACGTCAATGTTGATATGAATGATATATTAGAACAATGAATGAAAAGTAAGAGAAATCAAAACTCTACCTGAAAGGTTAAACATGATTTGTTTAACCTTTTTTATTGCTTATGCGTCTTTACAATGATATAATTACCACAATATTTCAAAATGAACAAACAAGGTATTGAAAAAATGAAACTCAATGATTTTGAAAAAGAATATCTCATTGACTCGATTTTTAAAGAGTTGATTAACCGCTATCAAAATATCTCAATAAGCAAAAAGAATGGCGTTTTAGGCGCAATGCAATACGACAACTTGATTGATGAATTTGGTCTTCAAGACTTAACTTCGGAATCAAAAATGCCATCTGCCAATGCTTTTGACGGTTTTGAAAGATTGCGTGATTACAATCATCTTTTTTCTAATTATGTAAGTCTTTTAATCGAAAAAGGCAATCAAACAATTTACCCGTCAAAAGAAAGCTTTCTCAAAAATCTTTTTATTAAAGGTAAATATACGTTATTAAATTTTTCATATGCTTCTGAAATTATGGAAGTGACGTTTGAAGACGGTGAAAAAGGAGATATCGCAATTATTGGTGAACAAAAAGATAAAAATGTTCATACAAGAATCAGAAAAGGTTTGACTGTAAGAGTGTTTGATTTTTATATTGATTCACATGAAGCATTCTTCTCAGGTAAACACCTTTACACAATGAGCTTAGAAAATGTATCCGATCAAGATTTCGAAAAACTGTTTAAAGCTTCACGATTTGAATATTCAAATGAAGATTATAACAGATATTATGAAGGTGATTTGAATAGATTTATCAGAACAATGATTGAAAAAGGATCGAAGTATGATTCAGAGCACAGTGAAGAAATTACAGGTGTAGTGTCTTCGGTATTGTCTTCCAATAAAAGAAATGGTTTTTACTTTAAGGATATAGAATCAAACAAAATGACTTTTAAAGATGAGTCTGATACTGATTTTATTCCTGAAAACGGTCTTTATGTTGGCGATTGTATTATGTTGAGAAATACAAAAATTGAAATTGTAGATATTATTATCAACTCTTATAGAGAACAACTTATTTGTTATAAAAAGGTTCAAAACAATGATTGATTTAAATTACGTTAAAAACAAAATGCTTCGAGAATTAAAAATCGAACTGAAAAATGAAGAGTTAAACAAGTATCCTCTAAATTTACTAGGTTTGGATTCAGACTTTGTTAATGCGGATTCTTACCTAAAAAATCTGTACCATTCCGTTTGGCGTATTTCAAAAGAGCAAAATAAGCCAATTTACAAATCAAGACAGGTTTTTCTTGAATCATTGGCTTTTGATGAAGAACAAAATGCTTTTCATTTCGTCAATAAATATGAACATAGTAGCACTTTAATGGGTGGACATTCTGAAACAGACGAATATTATGATCCAAACTGGAAAATGATGAATTATTCTATCAATGGTAAAATTTACAGTTATATCGTAAAAGACCTTAAAGCTCGTGTCTTTAAAGGTATATTGTGTGATTGGTCTAATTTTCACAATTATGAAGATTACTTGTTTAGTGTCTCTTTGGAAAATATTAGCGTTGAAGATTTTAATAAATTATTTACTCCTAAAGAAAATGCAGATTTTGAAAATTCAATAAAATCAAAACAAGCAATGGAAGATATTTCAAAACTGATTAAATCTTCTATATATATTGAAAACAAAGAAGCATTTAAAGAATATGAAAAACGTTTAGAGAATAAATACTCAATTGAAGAACTGCCTTATAGATATAAAGTTAATGTTCATTGTGATAAGCAATTTATTGACTCTAAAAATGAAAGTATTAAAAAATACTCACTAGGTAGTTTTAATATTCTTCCTATCCAAAAAGGTTATGGCGTTCAAATGAGTGATCTAACATTTTCGGAAGTGAAAAGTATCTCTTTGCAAAAAGGTAATTCTTATTCGGAAAGCAAAGGGCATCACTACAATATTATTATTTAAATAGATTTATTTAATAAGAAGGTTAAGCGATCAGCTTAACCTTTTTTTTGGTCTTTAGCTTAGGACAAAAAAAAGCCACTAAAAAGTGGCTTAATATTAATTATTTTCTAATTTGATATAAACTAATCGCTTTATTGAGACAGGCTTTGCATGTAACGTATTTTGCGTTTGGGTGTGTATGATTTTGAGCATCTAATTGTGAAGAACACAATGAATGATTCTGTTTAAATTTATCAGTGCTCTCATTTAGCCAAATAAGGTGTTCTTTATTAGAATAACAATGTGAAAGCCCTAAATCAATAGATAACGCTCTTACATTCTCAATAATAGCATTTTGAATTTTAGGTTTTAATTCACCAAGTTTCTTTCTTTTTCCAAATCCAATATCTTTATCTTCCGTTGTTTTTGCATTGCCAATATTCTTTTCATTATTAGCAATTTCAGAATCAATATTTTTAATTGTTGTTTTAATGTCTGATTTTTTAGAGAAATCACCATTAACAATTCGTTGTTGCTCATTTAATATTTCTGAAAGTTCAGAATCTACTTTATTTGCAATTTTATTGTTATATTTTGAAGTAATGATAGCAAAGTCAAAAAAAGCTTCACACATAGAGAGAAAGAGTTCTTCTTTTGGATGATTATTGAAGACATTTAATATGACCTCAGAATAAGCTTGTTTATCTTCTGAGTATGTTTCTGATTCTTCAAATAAGTGTTTAAAGAGACTACAAGCAGAGTGGTGATTGAATCGTTGTAAAATTTCCCAATTATCATTAATAAAAGTGGAAAAGTTATTCATAGGTGTATCTTTATGAATATATGGGTCAAGAATAGGATATAAATCATCTTTATTCATTATTTTTTCCTTATGAGAAAATGTGAAGGTATTGACCATGCGCAGGAATCAGTAATGAAGCAATGAAGTAAACGGCTGATTCTGCACTAATGATAAGTAAAATGTTTCGCATGGTTAGGTATCGGTAAGAAAGCTTTGTTAGAAGTACTAATTTTGGAAATGAAAGATAGTAAATCAAACCAAATAAAGCGAGACAAAGTGCTGGTGCAATAGAAGCATTAAAGCTAATTCCAATCCAGTTTTCCCAAACATAAGCAATAAGTGGAACAAGAAGATAAGTTAGAAAACCAACTGATATGGCTCCCATAATAAGAATGTTACTTAACACTTCTGTTGTGGATTCTGGTCTTTTGTTTAACATAAATTATATTCTCTTCGTTTAATATTTGATATCCACATAATATCAAAAAAACACATGTAAAACAACAAAAAAAAGCCCCACTAAATAGTGAAGCTTTCTTTTAAATTAATTATGCGTATAATTCGATTTCTCGATGTTCTCGTCCTCTCTGTGGCTTGCTTTTTTTGTTTTTAGTTTTAAGCTCGTCGCCTTCATGAAGTCGGAAACGTTTGATACCTTTGCCAGAATTCATTTTTTCAACTTTACCACCCATAATATATACCTCTTTTGTGTTCTAGGATCGTTTAACTTGTCTTTATGTTATCAATAGATTCCTCAATTTGCAAGAACTTTTTTATCTAAAAATAAGCATTCTAATTCGTTTGTCGTTTTTTTAATCAATAAATTAATAATGAAATAATAAAGAATGAAATATAGATTAAAAAACATACAAAACAATATTCTTTAAAACTTTTCAATATTTATTTTATTAAATAAGTGTGGTATAATAAGTGCATATTAAAAGATAATTGTAAGGTTAAATAATGATCGTTTTATTTGAAGAAGTCCCAAAAGAAGAATCTTTTCTTTTTAATGAAAGTGTATGGATAAAACTTAATGACAGAGAAGGAACAAAAGAAGGTTCTTTTTGTTCGGTTTGTTCATTTGGTGAAGATATTGAATCATTGTTTGTGAAAATTGGAAAAGTTGAAGAAGATAAAATAGATAAAAAAATAATATCTATGCAAAAGTTATTATCAATACTTTCTTCCGAGGGTTTGATATTTGATATTATAGACGAAGACACAGACGATTTTACAGAAGTTTTATATAAATGCAATGTAAAAAGATTAAGCGAAAAAATGCCTAATATTTCAAAACTTGAAAAAAAAATAAAAGAAGAATTTTTATCGGAAATAAAAACAGTAGAGACTGATAGTGTAGATATATTCTTTGATTTTACACGACACGTTGCTTTAACTTTAGCAAAAAAACATTACAAGCAAATGAAAGAGGTCTGTTAGACCTCTCTCAAACCTCTTATTTTTCTTTTGAATCATAACCACTCTTGATAAGTTCTGCTTCAACACGTTTTAAATGGAATAATCTATTGGAACGTTTTGAATGATAACCACGCTTGATAAGTTCTGCCTCAACACGTTTTACTAGATCATTCCAGTTAGACAATTCAAGCTTCAAAACACTAAGAGAACTAAGTATGGCGCAAAGTGGAACAATGTTTAACTTTTCAACACAAAGATTTTGTATATCATAATCAAGCTGTTCAATTTCACCATTGTATATAAGGCACATTAATTCTTGAAAAGAAGGAAGAAGCATCGTTGACGTTAATTCCTCGTTAATTTGTAAAAGTTCAACTTCATAAACCCAATCTGAAACAAGCATATATTTTCCTCTATAAAAATGGAAATGATTGAAAAAAATAAAAAGCAACTATTTAAAAATAATGACTTTATTAATTCAATGATTATTTAAAGTTCAAATTTTTTGATTTTTACAAAGTTCTTTTCTTTGTTTGGTGTTACTTCACCATAATAAATATCAAAAGTTTTTTTACACAAGTGAATGTAATCTCGTTTTTCTAGCATATTGATAATAATATTTAGATTATCAGAAATCATTTTTACTTTTTTTCGATCAATATCATATTCAGCGAAAGCCTGTTTAAGAACTTCATTGATTGCTGGGTTTTTAGTGTATCTAAAGTCTTTCGGAACAACAATTTTTTGAAAGCTAAAATCTTTAACAGGCATTTTAATGTTACCATTAGGAGTAGCCACCTCAATAAGTTGATCACCATTTAGATAGTAACCATTAAGGAGATAAAAAGTTTCATGTTCTGCTTCAAAGATAGCGTCATGATCAGGATATTGAACTTCAACCGTTCTACGCCCAACAGTAACAGTTTTATATTTTTCACCTGTTTCGGCAGATTTAGCAAGAAAAGCAGCAATTAGATTTTGAGGTTTTTTAATTTTACCTTCTTGGAGATTATGGATTGTTTCACCAAAAACAGGTGTTGCAAAAATAAGTTCATTCTTTTTGTTATCTGTATTGTAGAAACCTTTGACAACTTTATCTTCTGTTGTTACTAGTTTAATATTGTGTGTAGTTGCTTCAGTCATTTTCTTTGCCTTTTCTATCTCTTTAAGTTATGCATATAATAACATAATTCGTTTAAAAGTAAACAAAAAAACGTTTTTTATTATATTTTGTACTTTAACAGTTCTTTTCTATCAAATAATTCTGATTTAATGATTTCTTCTGGGGTTATAATAAAAAATATTTAGTTTTAATTTCTTCAATAGTAAACATAGCATCGTCTGGAATATATTTTATTTTATCTAAAAAATTAAGGTCGAAAAATTCTGGGTCGAAATCACTTTATTTCAATTTGAAAAGTAGATATTAATAAGTAAGAATTTTTGGGATATGTTCTTCAATGAGGTCTGGAAGTTCAGATTCTTCAATAATATGTTGAGTCCAATCTTTCAATTTGTGGTCAAAAATAGAACCTGCAGGAGCTTGGTATTTCAATACACAAATCTCTTGCGGATTGTGCCATACGCCATCATAATCTGAGTATTTTTCTGAAACATACAGAGAAAATAGTGCTCGGAAAGGATTAACTTCGTCAACTCGAATAGGCTGCATTAGCTTATGTAGCTTATTAGTTGGAATCAATACTTCAACATTTTCAATATCAGCGTCTTCATCAAAGTTATCAAAAGCATCACTCATGCTTTCAAAATATTCAATGATTTCTTCTTCAATTTCATCGTCATAATAACGAACAGCAGCTTTCTGCTTTTTCATTACAAGACCTTTATCCAAAGCATATTCAGATAAAGTGTTAATAAGTTCTTTGCTCTTGTTATATAGTGCAAAACGTGCATTGGGATTAAACAGAGAATTAAATTCACCTGCAATCTGTCCTTTGCCTATTCTAATCCACTCTCTCGGATTAGTTGAAATGCTTAATCCTTTTGCTTGCTCAATGTTAAAAGAGCTACGCAATTTTGGATTCATAGTTCCAACATGGAATACTTTTTTGATTGATAATGTTTTAAATAACATATAATACCTTTTTATTCTTTTTAGTTTGTTTTTTTAATTTATCTATTTATCGATTGGCTTAATTATAAGACACAAAGCACAACAAAGCAACAAAAAAAAGAGACTTGTTAGTCTCTTTTTTGAATAAGTTATTTTACATTAAAATACATTATTGACGTAGCACATACTCTTCTTTTTCATTGTCCCAAGTAGCTTCTGGGTGAACTGCGAACCATTCACCGTCAAAACAATCAACTTTCCATAATTGATCTTCGCCTTCGATTTTAATTAAACCAAAAGCTTGAAGATAATCAGTATTTTCAGCAAGGAACTTATTTTCAGAAGAGAAGAATGATTCACGAGTTTCATTTTCAAAGCCGTCTAATTCAGCTTCGATAGCGTCAGAAAGTTCAGTGTAGTATCCGTCTTCAACTTTTACAGATTCTTCAAGAATGTGATTATTAAGAAAATATAGTTTATATTTACTGGCGATATGAGAAAGATTATGAACACCTAAAGCACTGTTGCCGATTGGAAGTAAAATTTGCATGTTGTTTTCCTGCTATTGGTTAAGTTGGTATTATAGTAACAACATAAAATTTTAAAATCAAGAAAAAAAATCGTTTTTCAATGAGAAAAAAACAAGTAATTGCTTTATTTGATAAAAGCTTTTTGCTATAATAATGAAAGTTAAATAATGAATAGAGTGATAAACCAATGCATATCGTAGAACAAAAATTTAAAGAATTTGTAGAGAGTGAATCAATCAAGTCTCTTGATCATTTTTTCATTGCTTATAGTGGCGGTGTAGATAGTCAAGTGCTCTTAAACCTTGCTGCAAAATATTTAAGAGGGAAAGTGACGGCATTGCACGTTAATCACGGTATTTCTTCTAATGCAAAGACTTGGGAAAACTTTTGTAAAGAAACGGCTGAATCTCTTGGTGTTGCATTTAAATCAGCGCATTTTGAATTAGCGAATGAAAAATCAAATCTTGAAGAAGTAGCTCGTATTTGTCGCTATGGTTTCTTTGAAGAAAATGTAAAGGAAAATACAGCATTGATTACAGGACATCATTTAGACGATCAAGCAGAAACGTTTATGCTTCGTTTAATGCGTGGTTCTGGTGTTGACGGGTTGGCTTCTATGCCACAATCCCGATCATTTAAAGACGGTTCTTTGGTTAGACCTTTACTTGAAGTGTCAAAAGAAGAAATTATTGAATTTGCAATTCAAAAAAAATTAAAATGGGTTGAAGATGAATCAAACAAATCTTCTGATTATGATAGAAACTTCATCCGTAATGAAGTTATTCCATTGCTAAAAACTCGTTGGGCGCAAGCAAATAAATCAATTGCTCGTTCTGCAAAGCATTGTGAAGTAGCTAAAACAGAGATGAAGCAAGAAGATAGTAAAGATTTTGAAGCAGTATCAGTAGTTGAAAATAAAGAAACAAAGTTATCGGTAGAAAAACTGATTAAACTTTCAAAAGAAAAACAAAAGCGTGTGATTCGATTTTGGTTAAATGAATTCGGTGTTTTAATGCCAACAAGCAAAAATCTAGAAGTAATCATTAATGAGCTAGTAATGTCGAAACCTGACAGTCAATCTTGCTTTGAAACAAGTGATTATGAACTAAGAAAAGCTTTTGGTGAAATCTTCTTTATCAATAAATCTTCACCGTTTGTATTAACTTATGAAACGCCAGTAGAAGAACCAACAAAGGATATGAGAATGTCTTACAAAGGAACAAACAGAAGTTTTAAATATGTAATGAAAGCAGAGAAAGTACCTTATTGGCGCAGAGAAGAATATAAGGCTGTTGTTGAGAATGGTAAAGTAATTGCTTTTGGAGATATTACAGCAAATTAATTTTTAATGGATAAAGAAAAGGTCAAGCGTGATACTTGACCTTTTTTTATTGTAAAAAAACAAAAAGTATTTTTTAAGAAATATTTTTAATAATCTGTTTTGCAAGAATTAATGCTTGTTGAATATCTTTTTCTAAAGGTGGGCTATCCATATATTGAATTAAATCTTTTTCATTAAGTCCAGTAATAACTTTATCACCAAAACTTTTAAGCTCAGTTGAATCAGAATACAAGCCCATAACATCCAAAAAAAGCCCGTCTTCTCTTATTACCCAAGCATGACCAATGAATAATTTGTTTTCTTCTACGACCAAGGTGGTTTGTATTTCAAAACCATAGATTCTATTAAATGCGATAGCGAGATCCATACAATGACCATAAGTGTATCTCTCTTGTATTGTGTCAAGTGCGCTTATGTTATTGTTGGAGTAGGCTTCTTTTAATAATTTTTGAAAAGGCTCGTTGTTTTGTTTTTGCATAAACATGATAAAATAATGGAGAGCTATATCAATATCCCATTTGTATAGCTCTTAAAAAAAGTTTGATTAGTCAGTTGTAACTTTAAAGTGATCACTTGGGATACTGTATTTATGAACATTATAACCATTAATGTTTATATGATAAAAGCCTTCTTTTGCAAAGATTTCAATCTTGTTAATGCCTTTAAAGTTTTTTGCATACAATCCAGTAAGAATTCGATTATCGTCAAAGATAGAGAATACTTTATCGTCTTTGATTTCTAAACCTGTAACATTACCCTCATAAAGTTCCATATCCATGACTTGAATGCCAGAAATATTCACTTCAAAATGAATGTCTTCATTTTTTTTCTCGTATTGAATATCAAAAGATAAAGGACAAGGAGAACGAATCCAGAATTCAAAAGAATTATTTAAGAGATCATATTCTAATCCACTTAATTGAAGCCATCCTAGTTTATCAAATACGTCTCTTCGATAATTAAGACCTTCTTGCAAGATAAAGCTTTTCTCTTGAACAGGAGCTTCTGAGACACGTTTATCAATGTCTTCCATAAAATCGTTGTATTCTTTTGGAGAAACCATAAGTAAACCTTATTTAATTAAGTGAATAGTTTGAATGTCACCAAGATTATAACCAAATTTCTTAATGAGACTTTCAACATTGTTTTCAAGTTCTAAGGCTGTTGCTAAACACACCCAAGCTTCTTCTGAACCCATAGTGACTGAATTATCTTCTGGTAGTGAATCAAGGAATGAACTACCAACACCAGAAATTTGCATATATTTTTTAAGACTTGCTTGTATTGCCATTTGAATACCTCTATTTAAGATAGAACAAACAATAACAAAAGCAAGCCTAAAAATCAACAAAAAAAATAGAATTAAAATCTTTATTTTTCATAATGTCTAAATGCTCCTGTATATCTATTAGTAATAACTTGAACAATATCTTCACCGTTATTTACTTCAAGCAGAAACTCATTAAACTTCTTGTGTTGACCTGCGGTAAATGGTAAAACAGCGTGAATACCAATTGAAGCGTCAAGCCAATTGTTTAACTCAATATCAACGTCATTTTTTAAGAAAGCATAGAAGTTTTTTGACTTCTTATTCGGGATATCAAGTTCTTTAAACATTTTCTTTTTCAGTTGATATGCCTTTTTAAATTCCATTAGGTTTTTAGACGGTTCTGATAAAATTAAACCATGCTCTTTTTCTAAGTATTCAAAAACCTTATGATTTTCAATAGTAAAGCCTAATAACTTGGCGGCTTTAGATTTTTGGCGATAATCAAGTAACTTTCCATTGAAATTAGACAGTGTGGATGCTTGTTTTGAAATAAGGAACCCTGCACCGCACATAGCAGCGTTATAGTAGTTTCGAGAGGTAGCACCATACAATCCAAAAGTTTTAATAAATGACCAGAATTTTTTATCTTCTAGTAATTTATCAATATTCGCAACAAAGAATTCTTGAAGTTCTCTTTTTAATCCGTCTTTGTATCGTGCAGAATAGATACCTGCATAGAAATTGATAAGTGTTAGCTTATTCATTTTGGCAATCATTTTACAATGATCGTAAACTTCTTCTTCTGTGCCAATAATGGAAGTGATAGGGTTTAAGTGTGTCAGACTTTTTTCAATGCCAACATAGCCTTGACCATATTCGATCTCGTCAACGACAATGTAAGATTTAATTGCTTTTGGTGAAATATCGAAAATACCGTCTTTACCGACAATTTTTTGATTAAATTTTTCAATTAAACTTAAATCATAGAAACAATCTCTACTTTCTCTGTGAAAGTTGACTAAATCCATATCAAGAACATTGTCAAAAACTTTATCAAAGATAGAAAAGAACTCATATTTACCAGTAAATTTAAGCTCTTCTTTTGTAAAGTGTGGAATATTACCATGTGCCAACTCGGAAACAACAGGCATTAAAGATTTTTCTTCTACTTTTTCTTCCGAAATAAAAGCAATCGCTTTATTTTCATTTTGAATGACATTTTCTTGTAAATCCTTTGAAACAAGGGAAACAAAGAACTTAATGACAAGTTGATTGATAATATTTAACTTCGCAAAATCGCTATCATTGCTTTGATCAAATAAAGTAATGCTGTGAGACTCAACAGAATTAGATTTAATTTCAACAGAATGCTCTTTATTTACGATGTTTTCAAGTGTGTATGAATTGCCTTGCAACCCAAAAACACCAAGAACTTTATTATTGAAGTTAAAAACGGTAATGCCATCAGACTGATTGGAAACTAAGATAAAACCGTCTCTGCTTTTAGTCACACCGATTACTTTTTGATAAGGAACACGGCAAATATAAAAACCAAAAGGTTTGTTATTAAGTAATGGAAGTAGAGATGCTTCATTTTGTAGTGAATGAAATTCATTAAAAAATGTCATGGTAGAAAATGAAGCTTGATTTTCAATTTTTCTAGGGATAAAACGTTTTTTCGTAAAAGAATGTTCAATTAAAGACTCTGAGATGACATAAGAAAAGATTTCTTCTCTATTTTTAATGAAATTTACTTTTGTAGATTCAATTAAAGATTCAGCAATAGCATCAATTTGTGGCTTGTATTTTCTTTTAAAGTCAATTTGAAATTGTGGATAATAAGAGATGGTTTCAACAAAGTAATCAATGTCGATATAATCTTCAATAGGAAGAGATTCTTTTTTAAGGTTGCTATAAAACATATTAACGACAAGATTTTCTGGGAAATCATTACCAGTAAAGTTTTCGAGTGTTTTTCCAATGCGGTCATATTTAGAGCTAAATGTTTCTCTTGAATAAGAGTGTTTGCTTAGTTCTCGGTCTGCAAGAAATCGAATTGTCTTTTTGATAGCGTCTAATTTCATTTTGAATTGCCTTTAATTTTAAACTATGCAAAGTATAACATAACAAAGAAATTAAAGAAATGTTTTCAAGAAAAAAACGCTATATTTTAATCTTTTTTGATAATGATTTTAATTAAAGAACTGTTGTTGAAATCCTCAAAAGTATCAAGACAGTCAAGGTAAAATACCTAATATTGGTTCAGAAATAATATCCATAATATTACCTTATTAGTTAAGCGTTGACGTTGTTAGTTATTTTTTGTGTAAAATGAAGTCCATAGATTTGCCTTTTTTATATGAATAAGTTGAAGTTATTATATACATTTGAGGAATATAAATCAATAAAAAAGCCACTTGAAAGTGGCTTTTTTTGTCTTTAATAATTATTTATAAACAACTTGTTTTTCAACTTGTTCTTGAAGAATTCGAATAATATTATCATAAACTTCTTCAATAGTTTGGTGAGCGTCAACTGTTACGATATTGTCGTGTTTTGCTGCTTCTTTTTGGTAAACTTCACGAGCTTTATGGAAGAAAGAAATATCTTTTTTCTCAATACGGTCTAGTTCACCACGACCAAGAGCACGTTCTAGACCAACAACAGGATCGATGTCCATATAGATAATTAGATCTGGTTTGATTGATAGACCTTGCACAAGCAAATCTACAAATTCGGCTTGTTCATGTTGATAAGCAACACTAGAAAGGTAGCAACGATCTGAAACAACAAGATTGCCTTTTTCAGCATAAGGAATAACAACATTAGCAAGCAATTGTTCACGAGCAGCAAAGAAAACAAGTGTTTCTGATTTAGGAGTAACTACCTCGCCTTCATGTTCTTCTTTTACAAGTGAACGAAGTTTTTCTGCCAATGGAGTGCCACCGGGTTCACGGACATTAGTAATTTCTCGATTAGCAAAAAAGTCTGTAATTGCTTTTAGTGCTGTTGATTTACCTGCGCCTTCTAGACCTTCGATTGCGATATATTTCATTTTAATTCCTCAATTATTCTCTCTTGATTTGATAGTGTAATTATAACATAAAGAACAATAATTACAAAGAAAAAAAGCCTTTTTATAAGGATTTTTGTATATTATTTTCGATATATTTATAAATCAAGTTCTTCGTATGCTTTTTCAATGAATGAACTTAACCAGTTTGGGTCATTGATATTTTTGATAGGCAGATCAGAAATAAGAAACAAATCAGAAATCATAGAGTTTTTAGTTTCAGAAATACAATAATCAAAAAACCAAGTATATTTTCCCCAAACATAACTGTCTCCAGTAAATTTAGGGTCTTTCATTGCCATAATTATAATTTTAGGAACAGAATACACTTTATCTTTATACTCAACTTCAACAAAACCACCTTTAAGCAGCGCACTGATTTGTCTTTCATTTTGCAGAATTGTGTTGTATTCTTTTGCCGCTTCTCTTTCTTTCATTAAATCCCATCTTGTCTTATTCCTATTTTGTTGAGCAACTTGATTTTCAATAAGCAAGCTAGAAGCTTTTTGATAGTTTAAAGGTTCATTTGCATAGAATTCAGAATTAGGATCTGAAGTTTTCTTTTCATAAATAGAATGAAAACGGTTGTCTGTAACCAATAATGGCAATAATTCATTTGCAGTATAATAATCACACATAGCTTGTTGATATTGTTTAGGGATATTTTTCAAGTCTCTCATTGAAACAGTATCTTCATAAACTTTAAACAAAAGACAATAGTGACCATTTAAACTAAAAACTTTATACTGATGGTATGTCATAGGAAAATAAATAGAAAGCTGATGCTGAGTTTTTTCTAGTATTTCAGCCAAGCTTGGTTCAATAGAGATCGCATTGTCACCGAATTTGTAAAAATATTCAGTTAAACTGTTGTCGCTACAAACAGAATCAGCACGAATTTCTAATAAATTATCATAAAAAAAATAAGAAACCAATTGAAATAATTGTCCATGATAATTTAAAAGTCCAAGTGGGTTATTTGGGTTTGGTTTGATTGCTTCCATGATAATACCTTATGCTGCGATATAGTTGTTAAAGTTTTCAAGAAGACTGTTAATATCTTCGTGAATAACAGAAACTTCTGATACAAGCATTTTTTTATTACGATTTAGGAAATAAATACCAGTATCATGAACAAGCATAAATTCAGCAAGAGTAGCAATTTTAAATTGGTTTAAAACTTTATTTTGTGTTGATACAATTCGATTTTTTGAATCTTTAAGTAATTGAAGTGGTTTATTGTTTTCTGCCGCAGAATAATGGTCAACAATAAAATCCACTTTACTGTCTAAACATAAAAGCCCAAGATTTTCGTCTCGATAAAGGTTACGATAATCCGCAAGAACAGAATTGATATCTTCAAGATATTCTTCGCCTACTTCAATATCTTTATCAAAAGTAACATCACTTTCTTCTACTGACGCACCAATTTCACCTTTTAGATAAGAAAGGATAGTTTCATCGGAAACATCATTTTCATCAAAAGATTCACGAAGAAGTAAAAAACCTTCATTGAATTGCTCTGAAGAAAATAGGTATTTTGCTTGTTTAAGAACGCTTTCTGCTGTGCAAGTGAAATGTGACATTTGTTAAACCTTTCTCTGTTTAGATAATGATTAAATTATACAAGAAACATAACAATAAAGCAATAAAAAAGTCCCAATTATTGGGACTTTAAATTATGATATTGTTCGATGAAATCTTTCAACTCAGCTTCTGCTTCTTTTTTCTCAAACAACAAAACATCAAATTCAAATTGTCTAGTTAATCGGTCTTGGTTAATTTCTTTGTTAAGAAGGAAATAACGAGAACCAATAGTAATCTTGTGTTGCTCAATAGGAATATTTTCTTCAGCACCAGAAAGGTAACAGCCCAAATGTAAGCCACTGTAGATATCAGCAACTTGAGCGTTATCAAAATGTGATAATGCAAGAGCGTCTTCTAGTAATCCATTTTTAATACAATACAAATGCAATAAAGATTCTCTTAAAGAAACGTGAGCACCCATAATATTAGAGAAAACAAGATTAAGTTGATTATCAATCAGCCAATTACCAAGATTCGATCTAAGGTCTTCTGTTGTTGTTTCGTCAAAGCAGTAGACTTGCGCTTTTAAACCGATTTCACCATTGTATTTGTTTTGCTCGCTATCATTAACAATATCAAAAATCTGAGAATGAATAACATCAACTTCTTTTTTTAAGTGATCACTAAGGTTTCCATAATCTATGTAATTATAGATTCGATCCCAAAGAAGTTCTAGATTAACGTGTGTTTTCATTTTTTTTCTCTATTTGTTTAATATGATATAATTTTATCAAAAAAAGACTGAAAAAACAACAATTAAATTCTAATTGAATCACCAAAAGAGTGGCTGAAGTATCTAGGTCTAATTGAGATAAAATGCTTTGGTTTTTTAAGTTTAGGTTTTAATTTTTCGATCTCATTGCTTAAATCGTCAAGATTGTCTAAATAAATGGTTTCAAAGTAAAAATCTTTACCATCTTCAAGTGTAAATCCTCTTGATAAATGATAATTTGCGATAACATTAGAGTTACAGGCAATCTTGTATAGAGCATTAGCCATATCAGAAATACGTTGACCTTTTTCGCTAAATGTCCAGTCACTCCAAGAAGAACGTTCTGCTTCTGGGACAATATAAAGTTCCGTTTCATCTCGAATTTTTTTCCAATGATTACAACGATCACGAATAATTTTTTGAAAAAGATTGTTTTGTGGGATTTTTTTTAACAGTTCTTTCATAGCAAAATCTCTTTTATTGAATTACAATAATAATACTTTAAACTGAATAAAAAAGCAACAAAAAAAACAGACTAAAAAGCCTGTTTTTCTTTGGTTATACATTGATTAAAAAGGGAGATCATCTTCTTTTTTGCCTGATTTATAAAGTTTATATTTTTCAACAATTTCTTTGTCTTTAACGACAGGGTTATATTCAAAGCCTTCGAATAGAACAATTTTTGAATTGTCTAAAATCAAGAAAGGCATTCCAAATACAACGTCCATTGAATAAGTTCCAGAAGTTGTGAATTTGGCATTAAAGCGAGAGCTTCCTTTTTTGCCACCGTGACCAAAAGCACCAGGGCTGAAACAACCAGTAGTAGCTTCTCCAACGGAATCTAATGGAGTATCAGGGCTTGCATTTTTAACGGCTTCATAACACCAACGAACATAATCTGATTTTTTATAATCATTGTATCGGCTAGAAGAAAATTGAATGATTTCATTTAAGTTCTTTTTAGTCAGCTTGATAGTAATAATAGAATCTTCTTTTGTTCCTTCAAGAAGATTGAAAAGGTAATCCATTTGTTGATAAGCAATTGCAGTAGCTTGATTTTCTTTAAGCCAATCTTTCCATTCTGCTTCAAATTTTTCTCTATGCGCTTTTTTTTCTGCTTCTTTTTTATTGAAAGCATCAAGTTCTTCTTGTGTAAAAAGTGTTGATAGTAAATTGTGCATAGGATTTTCCCCTTTTCAAAAGATAGAAATATTATAACATAAAGATCGAAAAAAGCCACAGCGAAGTGGCTTTTTTTAATAAAAAAATAAGATTAATTATTTAATGTTTGTCCATTTTTTAATATCTTTTCTGTCAGAGAGATCAGTAAATTCAATTTCAGCAATCTCTCGAAAAAGCATACCCTTTGTCATTGCTTTATTAATGAAAGGTTTTTTGATTTTTGTGACTTCTTCTAAGAATGCAAGTGCTAATTCTGCAGTTTCAAAGCCGAAGCGTTTATCCAAGTATTCATTTTTGTAATTGCTCATTTTGTTTACATTAACAAAACTATAGCTATTGTCTGAGTCTTTATTTTTTTCGATATAAAGTGAATTGTGAGCATTATGGATAGAAACATGCCAAAAGCCAGTAACGTTTTTTTCAATAACCGCTTTACCAATTTCAGTAACCATTTCATAGCGAGTAGCAAAATCTTGTAATCTCATAAAAAACCCTGTCTGTTAGAATAGAATTATTATACAAAAACTAACTTAGATAATCAACAAAAATTTATCGGTTTATTATGCAATTACAATGTGCTATAATATAAGAAATAAATATTGAGTTCTAGATGAGGCAGTTTAATGGCTTTTATAAGAAAAACCAAAGGAACGGAAAAGAAACCCACACCGATAGGTATTGAAACAGAAGCAGTCACGCTGATTGCTTCTGCGGATATGTCATATTCTCAACTAATCAACTATCTTACAGCACAAGACGCTTATTTGGCGTTGGAGGAACTTGAAAGAAATTCTATAAAAGATTTGTCTAACTCTAATTCGATATCTGTATTAAGATCAGTTTATGTTGAAGAAAAAGAACGTGGTAAAGGTTTGGCAAAAGAAGTTATCACTGAGTATTTGAATTCAGCAAAAAATGATTACTATTTTCTAATGGTAGACATTGAGGAATCTCCGACACTCATTGAATTTTATAAGAAATTTGGTTTTTCGGTATTATCAAAAGATGAATATCCGATAATGTTCAAAAATACAGCATTCGAATGAAAATAAACGATTTTTTTTAATTTTGGTATTGACTTAGTGCAGCGTAACACATTAAGATCACCTCACTTTAAAACAACACACAATCTTAGGAAATAATAATTATGAAAATGAATAAAATTCTAAAATCAACTCTTGTCGCAATGTCAATGACAGCTCTACTGTCAGGTTGTCAGACAACACAAAGAACGAATGCAATGACAGGTGAGCAAGAGACAAATTCTACAACAAAAGGTATCTTTGCAGGTTGTGTAGGCGGTGCGGTGATTGGCGCAATTGCCAATGACGGAAAGGGTGCAGCAATTGGTTGTGCAGCAGGTGGGGCCGCAGGTGGAGTAATTGGTTATCAGATGGATCAACAAGAAGAAGCACTTCGTCAAGAACTAGTAGGAACAGGTGTTCAGATTAAGCGTGTAGGTGAAGATAAAATTGAATTAATTCTTGCAGGTGATATTTCATTTTCAACAGGCAGTACAAGACTAGCAGAAGGTATTAAACCTGCGCTACGTAGTGTAGTAAAAGTAATGAATGAGTTTGAAGATACCGATCTTATAGTTTCAGGACATACAGATTCAGTGGGTTCAGAATCTTCTAATCAGCAACTTTCAAAAACTCGTGCAATGGCAGTTCAAAACTATCTATCTGAAAATGGTCTAGCTTATGGGCGAACCCACGCCCAAGGATTCGGTGAGCTAATGCCTAAATGTTCTAATGACACAGTGCAAGGTAAAGCCTGTAATCGTCGAGTGGAACTGACGATTGTTCCTGCAAAATAAAAATTAAATAGTTGAGAAAAACCGTAGTTGATACTACGGTTTTTTTTAATTTAAAATTACAAAATGATATCAAGTCTTCTTTTGATAACTTCTAATACTGCAATCTGATCTTCTCTGACTACTTCAAGCATCGTTTTGAGAAATAAAATAAAGAGGGCTTTTTGTTCTTTTGTGCCTTGTTTGAAGGATTTTTGTATATTTAAATTATCTTGAACATCAAAACTAATAGAAACATGTGCATATCTGGAATTCTTTTCAATATCGAAAAAAATAAAATCCATTCGATTCCCACGAATAAATTTTTTCAAAATAAAATATTTTGTCTTTATGTTTTTATCTTCTATTGATTTCAATTCTTTATTCAATAAAAGTTGAATTCCTTTTTTCATTGTAAACCCTTAGCTATCAAATACTAAGAAACGTAATATAAACAAAAGCTTGCAAAAATATTTTATTATTGATTAAAAAATATCTAATAACAAATATATTCATTTTTATTTGTCATTATCTCTTTTGATAATAATTCTTCAGTATCCTAGTAATATTAATTTTAAGCATATCTTTTAACAAAATAATTATTTTTTTCAATAAAGCAAATTTTATTTTTTTAAATGTATAATTGAGTTGGATTAAAAGCAATAAAAGGTAGGAAATAAAAAAATACTCCCAAATTAAACAAAATATGGGAGCAATATAATTATTTGTATTTCAATTATTTATAATTCAAAAACATAAGTTTGCATAAAAAACTTGACTTGTTTCTCAAAATAAAAAATTTTATATTATTTTTTCATTATTTCATAATATTTTTTCACAACATTGTGAAATAAAGTTGAATTATTGAAATAAGTTTGAACAGCCATATCAAAAGATCCAGAAAAAGAGTTATCTGATTGTCTTAATGATTTTGAAAATCGTTCACAATTATCTTGAAATGGTGTTTTTGTGTCAAGAAGGACTTGAAAAAGTAGATCTTCAATTCGGTCATAATCAGAAGGGGTTGTTAAATAAGCTCGAAGCATACTTACACCAACTCGATCTAGTAAATGAGATTCTTCAACAATTTGAGATTCTAAGTCTTCTACTAACTCTTCAAGGGTTGTAGCAGCCTTTTGAATATTACTTACATTATAATCTTCAAAATGACCATTAGAGATATTGTAAATAAATCGACCAACAGAAAAAACTTCTGAACGACTCTTTTCTTCAAATAAATCTTTCATTGGGTCAAGCTTAAAAAGATCAACAAAGATGTTTTCAAATGCTTTGTCAGTTTCAGAAGAATATCTCAATTCAGAAGGCAATTTAAAGATACGGTGTGCAACTTCTTCACCTGTATCGTAGCGATACTCAATCGTGTTCGTTAATGCCTCCGAGAGATAAGCAATAATATGAATGGTAGCAGAATCCATATAATGAATTCCACGAAAACAATTATGAAATTCAAGAACATTGTCCATAAAAACAATGTCTTCTTTTGAGTTTGTTACTTCTCGAACTTTTTCTTTTAAGTAATCAGAAACCATCTTGTATACCTTATTATTTTTTGAATAGACAAATCATATCAAATAGTGGATAAAAAATAAAGAAAATACTTTAAATCAATTGATAAAAAGAATCTTTGTGGCGTTTTTCAGTGACATCCATGCAAACAGCAAAATTATTAATAATTTGTTTTTTGTCAGATTGAAATAAACTTGTTAAATCCAAGATTATTGCATAACTATACGTGCTCATAGAAACAGTGACGCCACTAACGTTATCTGGTGCGATAAATCCAAAGTTAGGGAGCATTTTATTATAAAAACTCTGAATGCTATCTTCTTTTAGTTCTGAGTGCTTATCTTCAAATTTAATATCTTTTTTTACTTTCTTTGAAAATGCTTCTTTTTTCTGTGGAAAATATCTGTAGTGATGAGAATACGCCTTTAAAGCTTTGCTTAATTCAATGAGAGCTTGTGTATATGGCATAATAGCCTTGGAATACTGGTCATTGTATTGAACTTTACTTTCAGTAATAGCAATGCATGTTCTGGCAAGATTCAAAGTGGTTGTTTCAATTTGAAAAAAGCCGTGAAATGCTTCAATTGGAATATTGATTGTAGGTTCTGTCATAGTCTGCTCAAATTGATTATAATTGCTTTATTATATCAAGATAAATAAAGTTAATCAAATTAAAAAAAACATTTGCATTTCAAAGACCGAAAGCCTATAATTTAACCATACCAATCGGGAACACTTCCCTTATCTTAAAACCTAAAAAGGTGATTTCAAAATGTTTAACACAAGAGAAAAATTACACACAAAAACGGATTCGAATGGTCTAGAATACACAACGGAACATGGTTTTTCGGATTTTTGTTATGAATATATCAAAACTGTTGGTGCTGCTACAACTTCTGATATTCTTCAACACGTAAGAGATAATTTTGAGTTTTTAGAGGGAGACGAAGTTAAGACTTCTAAAAATCGTTCTGCACCACGTTATCGTCAAATGGTAGATAATCTACTAAAATCTCATGGAACAATCTTAACACTTTATCCTGATCTTCGTGATTTTATGGGCGGTATTGCTCTTGAAAACGTTGAAATTAGTGAAGAGTTAATGACACGAGCAAAAAATGAAATGTCTAAGGCTTCTTTCTTGCGAGAGCAAAGACGACTAGAAGAACAAGAACGCTTGCGTAAACAGCAGAAAGAAATCAATGAACGAGCTGATAAACTGCGACTAGCCAGAGCAAATGCTTCAAATTGGCGTTTAGATATCGTGAAAAGTGCAATAGAAGCTGGTATCGAACGAGAAGAAATCAATGAAGATTTTGAAGAAGTCATTGAAGATATCGTTTATCGTCATCCAGAAGCAATTGAAAATAAATCAAAAATGATTGAAGCATTTATTGCAGAATTTTAAAATATAAAGATTGAAAAAAGGAGTTGGTCTCCTTTTTTTGATTCTTAAGAGATTCTTGTTTGGATATTTAAAGTAAAAAATGAAATATTTCAATCCATTAAAAGGTTTTGAACGTCTGAAAGATAGAACAATTACAAGCAAAGAGTTCGATCCACAAGAAATTGTAAAAGTAATGTCAGGTCATGATAATTTTGAAACACTAGAAGAAGTAAAACGCTTGGTGTTAAGTAGAAGTTCTAATTCAGTTTCTTTATTGCTTATGATTAATTATCTAATAACTTGGACGTTAGACGAATTTGCAGAAGATTTCTCTGGAACAAGCGATTTGGAGAATTTAGGAAAGAAATTATTCCATTTACAAAACGAAATATTAAAAGAGCCAGAAAAACATCTCAAATAAAGCTCCTTTCGGGAGCTTTATTTTTTTCTTGATTTATTATTTTTTAAAAGCTATATTAAAAAAAATTTAAATGAAAAAAAACAATGAGAAACATCAAGAGACTAATAATTTATGCTCTGCTATTTATTTTTAATATTGCTTTATTAGTAAGTGCAGAATATCTAGAAAAGAAAAAGTCTGAAAATATGAAATTGAGAAATATAAATACTTTTGAGGAGACTTTTAAAGACCAATTAGAATATTTTGGAGTTAAAACTGAAATAGATAAAGAAAAAGGAATGGTTAAAATTGTTGATAAAGAAACGATTGCAAATCTAAAAGAAAAAAGTATTCATGGAGAGGCAGAATCCAGATTCTATCAAAATCAAAAATATAATGGATATTACTATCAGATGAAGAAAGAGGGGGCTGGTGATGTTTTATTGATAACATTACTAGAAGAAAATTCTGAATATGCGATAGATAACGTATCAATAATGTATACAACGGCTGTAACTGACGACTCCCCGCCTTACAACGAGTTGCTGAAGGCGAGGGTTCTC
>CEUY01015775.1_pt1 | contig 22238 bp, 18 predicted proteins | sample 361481 | NCBI WGS metagenome assembly CEUY01 (sample SAMEA2622737, study PRJEB7988) | marine metagenome | isolation source: saline water (ENVO:00002010), including | reverse complement strand
ACTTCGACTTCCTTAATCACCTCGACAGGAACTTCGACTTCCTTAATTAAAACTTCAGGTTCTGGCCTAGGTAGCGCAGCAATAAAATCCAACCTGGCCTCGATAGTAGCTTCAATATCAGGTGTAGCAGGGATTGCTAGTTTTTCTCTTGACTCATTAAAGGGTTCATACTCACGATTACATGACCATAAGAAAATAACCGTCGCCAAAACGGCTATAGTTAGAATAAATTTTATTGAAAAAGCTGCAAGATTTGACAAAATTTATCTTTCCGGAACTGTAAAAAGAATCGTTTATTCAATATAAGTTTACTAATTGCATTATACTGGCTTCATGATTCCCATTACGCTGTCAATTAAAAACTTTATGTGCTATCGAGAGCCTCCAATACTCAACTTAGAGGCAGTTCAGGTGGCATGCCTTTGCGGTAGAAATGGACATGGCAAATCAGCATTGCTTGACGCAATTACATGGGCTGTTTGGGGCCAAGCGCGGACAAGAACTCAAGATGAATTGATCCATCAAGGTCAAACGGACATGGTTGTTGACCTAGAATTCTCTGCCCGGGGACAAACTTATAAAATCAGTCGTCGCCATTCTCGGAAACGAGGAAAACAAGGCGCTTCATCATTAGAGCTTCAGGTATTTTCTGATGGTGTATTGGTTCCAATTACAGGTAATACAATACGGGAGACCGAAACAGCTGTGAAAACCTTGCTAAACATGGATTATGACACATTTGTAAACACAGCTTTTCTCCTGCAAGGTAAAGCTGATTTATTTAGCTCATCAACACCGGCCCGAAGAAAGGAAACCCTTGCAGAGGTATTGGGGCTAAGGTACTACGATTCACTAGCAGTTAAATCGCGCGAATTAGCGAGAGAGCAAGATAAATTGATAGCATCAATAGACTCGACTGTGGCATTTCAATCGGAGGAGCTAGAAAAAAAGGGCGTATATGAGACAGATTTATCAAGTGCTCAAAATAAACTAAATAGCCTAGAAAAATCCTTGCGGTTAGCTCTGTCAGAAAAATCGGTTATCGAGTCTAAAATTGATAAGTTAAAACTAACGGAAACTACGATCGAATCCAATCGAGGTCGAATTAATTCTGCGAAAGCTGAGCTCCAACAGCTACAACTCTCCGTAGATCGTTTTCAAGCGGAACTGGCAGAAGCAGAGAAGCTGCAACTCAAAGAATTAGAAATTGGCAGAAACTATTCCGCGCTCCAAGATGCTTTGTCTGAAGAAAAACTAATTTCTAAAAAAGGATTTAAGCATAAAGATCTATCTGGTGCTGCTACTAACCTAAAACAGTCTATTGACATTGAAACCACGCGATTAAATGAGAGGATCCAGTCAACACAAAAACAGATAAATGATCTGTCTATGTTATCTGAAAACCTGCCTAAGCTAACTAAAGATGTTGGCAGAATTGACCAGCAAAAATCCGATTTAGAGAAGCTAAAATCAACTTCTGAAGAATTAGACAAGTCTATCTCCGCATTGGAAACGAGGTCGGCGGTTTTAAATAGTGAAAATTCTTTATTAAAACAAACAATGGATGAAACAAGACAAAAATATGATTACCTTCAATTAGATGAGGCAGTGTGCCCCGTTTGTAGTGCGGCTCTCGGAGACACCAAGGTTGAAAAGTTGCGCTTAGAATACGAATCCTCTGGAGCTCAAGCAAAAGCCGCTTACTTGAAAAACCAGAATCAGATAGCCGAAGTTGAAAAGGAAACATTAAGTGAACAAGCCAAGCTTTCTGAAATAAATAAGAATGCTGCAAAAATGCACAATGAGATTTCCAGCAAAGAAGATTCGCTAAGACGTGACATTGCTACTGCAGAAAACGCTAACGCTAATAGGCAGAGCCTACAGGCTGAATTGTCTTCGCTTCAGTCTAGCATTTCTAGTAGTTCGTTTTGCAAATCAGAAAAACTCGAGCTTGCCAAGATAAATGATGAACTAAATTCATTAAAATATGATGCTGTGCGACATGATGATCTAATTAAATTGATCGAGTCTCTCCATCCTTACGAAGATGCAATGCGACAATTAAACCATGCCAAAGGTTCGATCGACAAACTCAACGACAATATAATGCAATCTAGCAGACTCCTGCAAAATCGCTCCTTGGAAATAAAACAGGCTAATCAAGAAATTATGGATCTAGAAAAAGGTCTAGTTGAGCTGCCAGAAATTACTCGCCAACATCAAGGCATCACGGTCCAGGTCGAAGAGCTTGAAAAACAGCGGGCTCATTTGTCCGAAGAAACAGGCAGGCTGAGAGAGCGACTTGACCATTGCGAAAGATTAGAAAGCCAGATCAATAAACAAATGAAGGCAAGACGCGTGTCAGAAAAGGAGAGTCGCCTACTCAACGACTTGGCCGGAGCATTCGGACCTAACGGCATCCAGGCAATGATAATTGAAACCGCTATTCCCCAAATTCAAGATGAGGCAAACGAGATGCTTTTCAGGCTTACCGATGGAGGCCTTTCAATAAGGTTTGATCTAACTGAAGGCCGAAAGGATCGTAGTACTGGCAGCCCTTCAGAGCAGCTAGAAATTCGTGTTAGCGACGAAATGGGAACAAGAAGTTATGAAACATTTAGCGGTGGCGAATCTTTCAGAATAAATTTTGCCATACGCATCGCTCTCTCAAAAGTTCTTGCTAGTCGATCTGGTGCGCCTCTTCCAATACTCTTCATCGATGAAGGATTCGGATCACAGGATGAGTTTGGACAAGATCGCCTCAAGGAAGCTATTAATTTTATTCGTGATGACTTCGAGAAGATTTTAGTTATCACGCATATTGAAGAAATTAAGGATGCGTTTCCGGCGCGAATAGAAGTTGAAAAAACTCCATCCGGCTCAACGTTTAAGCTGGTCTCTTAGAGGTGCCAATGCCTGAAGATTTAATTAGCAATTACTTACCCGGTGAAAAAGAGTCTGTGATATTAATAAAAACGGGGTTGTCAAAGTTTTTACAGGAATTCAAATCAAACAGACTTTCTTTTCCAGGGCTCGAATTAGGATCACCTGTAATAATTAACGTGGAAGATGCTTATTTTGATACCCCTTCCAAAAACTTGAGTAACGCTCAATTGGCATTAAGGCTAAGAAAACAAGGAGATGTGGTCGTACTTGGCTTAAAGGGACGGGATCGCTGGACATGTTCTGGAGTTTCAAGAATCGAAGTCGAGGAATCGTGGTCAGCAAATGGGTTGGCAACCATATTACATTACCTTGAATTTTTAGGAGTAGCCCTGACACACCCCGGTGTTCCTATAGGCCCAGCCGAGCCAGCCAGCATACTAGGTTTAATGGGCATGAAAACAATTCAAAGCAGATCATTAGAAAGAACATTATGGCCGTTATCGGATACGGCGAACAATAAAACTTGCTCTTTAGGACTAGATATAGTGACATTAAATCTCTCTAACAACCCGGTTAAGTTTGGGGAAATAGAAATAGAGCTCACCAATGGGCCAGTTAACTCTATTCAAAACGTATTCGATACTCTCATATATAATTACCCTGAATCGCTTCAGCCTTGGCAATATAGCAAGCTTCAAACAGGCGCTGCTATTGAGACTTTGTCTAAGTCAGCTAATTGCAGTATTGCTGATGAAAATGGTGAATTAACACCTAATGGCATAAAGCAAATTGAACAGCTCTTAAGAAAACCGCATTGACGGGCTGAAGCCACGCTGCTGACAGCTTGTTAAATGTTTGGAGGCAATATTGATAAAAATATTAGGTGGATATCAAACTGATTTTGCCAGAAACTGGGGCAAAGAAGGAGTGTCTATTGTTGAAGCATTTAAAGAGTGTGTAAACGGAGCTCTCGAGTCAAGCCATTTGAATGCAAGCGATATCCAAACGATCCATGTTGGAAATGCGGCAGCTGAGTTGTTTCTTTTACAGGGACATCTAGGCGCTTTAGCAATCGAAGCGGACTCTTCACTAAGAGGCTTGCCATCAGTAAGGCATGAGGCGGCATGCGCTTCGGGAAGTGTAGCAACTCTTGCGGCCTCAGCGGAACTGGAGGCTGGAAGATATCAAGTCGCATTAGTTATTGGAATCGAACAAATGAAAACAGTTGATCCGCTAAAATGCGGGGAGTTCCTGGGAACGGCGGCGTGGTACGATCGGGAGGCTAAGGGGATTGATTTTCCATTTCCAAAATTGTTTGGACAGCTAGGTGGTGAATATATAGCTCGATTTAGCCTGAATAATGAACACTATGCTGAGTGCCAATCTTACTTATCAGACCTTATGTTCAATAATGCTCGCCTTAATGGGAAGGCTCAAACAAGAGATTGGGATATAGAAAACATGTTAGATAAATTGACTGCCAAGATATCTCCAGAAATCAGCGTAAGGGATTGTTCACAGATAACAGACGGGGCAGTTGCTTTAATAATTGCATCGGATCGATTTGCTACTGAGCACGCCAAAACCCGGGGTATAAATTCTGATTCCATCCCTGCAATACTAGGCTGGGGGCACACCACAGCACCGATTGCATTATCAGACAAGCTATCGGAAAGTAAAAATAGTCGTTACGTATTGCCACATGCTCGCAAAGCTATAACCGATGCATACGATCGCGCAGGTATTGACGGTCACTCAAGCCTCGATTCTTATGAATTTCATGACTGTTTTACAACTACATCCTATGCATCCTTAGATTTAGTCGGGCTGACAGAGCCTGGTAAAAACCATAATGCAATCGAAAACGGTTCTATAGAAAGGGATGGCATATTGCCATTGAACCCAAGCGGAGGTTTAATTGGGGCCGGGCATCCAGTTGGTGCTACAGGGGTACGCCAATTGCTTGACAGTTATTTACAGGTTTCAGAGAAGGCAGGACCTTATCAAGTGAAATTAAAAAACAAAAATGTTCTTGCTGTTAACATGGGTGGCAGCGGCACCACCACGGTGGCAACGGTAATAGGAATGAATACGGCATGAAAATACCATCAGCTTTTGAAGTGGGAAACACAGCTTCTATAACAAAAACAATTAGGCTAGAAGATGTTGAATCTTTCGCTAAAATAAGTGGTGATGACCAGCCTGTCCATGTGTCGGCAGATTATGCTTCCAATACACGTTTTGGTGGCCAAATTGCACACGGCACTATTTTAGTCGGTCTTATTTCGGCAATTTTAGGAAATGTCATGGCAGGAGACGATTACACCGTTATATTCCTTGGACAGTCGTGTAAATGGATTTCTCCAGTTAAGCTAAATGACACTATCACTGCTGAATGTGTTGTAACTAAAGTTAGGACCGACAAGCCAGTAGTCAGCTTATCGTGCATTTGTAGAAATCAAGATGAAGTAAAGGTTATGGAAGGCACGGCTACCGTCTACATTGACGCCTACCCCTACAAAAGCTAGCTTTTAGAATTGTTTATTAAGGCCAGGGCCTAGATCCAAACTTTTGTGCTTGGTCTACTATGTCAATGCCTACATTTTCTGACCAGGCTGCGATCAGCTGGCTCACGACAGGCCCTATTTTGCCATCCCCTATTTCTCTATGATCCACTTTTGTCATAGGTAAAACGCCTGGTCCCGTAAAGGAAACGAATGCCTCGTCGGCTGTATATAAATCATATGGCTGTAAATCCTCTTCAATTATTGGAATGTCTAGTTGGCCAGCTAAATCAAACACAACAGATCTTGAAACCCCCTGAAGAATAGACCGGTCGGTTGCCGTTTTGATAGTACCATTAGTAACCAAGAAAACATTATTGATGGTGCCTTCGGTAATATTGCCTTCATGGTCTGTCAATATAGGCCAGCCGCCAGGAACCACATCATTAGCCTCTAGCTCAGCCATAGCAAAATTCATGCGGGTGTAGTGCTTAACTTTTGGTTCTACTGTACCAGGGGCATGGCTTTTCGTTTTTGTTATTACCCCATGTGCTCCAGTTAAGAACTCGGGAGCATATCTTGCAAAATCAACTGGAGCAATTCTGCATCCTACCGCAGGTGGCCCCGCAGACCAGGCCCAGGGGCCTTTACCTCGAGTTGCAAAAAACCAAATAATCAAATCCCCCACCTCTGGTATATGTTTTTGGTTGCGCTTGACGGCCTCTATAATTATTTCTCCAAACTCATCCATGGACATGCCTATATCCAATCTGGCATATTTCAAAGATCTTCGCATTCTGTCAAAGTGTCTCTCAATCTTGAATGGTTTTCCATTATAGGTTCGGGCAACATCAAACACCGCATCTCCCATAAGCAGCCCCCTGTCGAACACGTCTAACTTACATTCTTCTGTCGGGATCCAGTCTCCATTAAAAAACGATGTGCAGTCACCCATAGCATTTTTCCTCAGTTTTTATGTTAAACCTGATTATACGCTCTTGCGATCACATACTGTCCAGCTGTACCGTTGTATCCATGAATAATCCGATCAAGGCCGTTCTTTTTGATTGCGATGGAACGCTCGCTCCAATACACATGCAGGTTACTCCTGCAGTTAGAGATTCAGTTCACAGGCTATCGCAGCTAGTACCCGTAGCAATCATATCTTCTCGGGATTTTCATGATATCTCTTGGCTCGCTAAAGATCTCGGTCTCAGTGCACCTCAAATTTCTGAGGGCGGGGCAAGGATATTTGATGCTCAATCAGACAGTTGCATAGATTTACAGTGTTTGGAAGTGGCTGATGCGGAGGATATATTCGCGCTTCTGGATAAAGACTCGTTAGACTTCATAGCAGTCGATCAAGATAAACGCGTCAGCTCAGTAAATCAGATATCCACCTGGAAAATCTCTAGGATCACCGCAACTTCTCTTACTGAAAAACATGCATCAAAAATAATGAGCAGCTTAAATGATCGTAAATTACTTTATACCGCTAAAGTTCAAAGAACCGACAACAAGGAGTGGATGATTGATTTCACTCATTCACAGGGAAATAAATTGGCTGCGGCAAAAAGGTTCGCCAGTTTGCTGGGTTTATCAATCAATGATTTGGCTGCCGCTGGAGATGGGTACAATGATATTACGATGCTTATAGGGTGTGGCTATGGAATAGCAATGGGTCAGTCACCTAAAGAATTACAGAATGTTGCTGAATATATTGCTCCTTCCGTGGAAAATGATGGCCTGTCCGTTGCTATAGAGGAATTCATTTTGCCGAGAATAAAAAATGAGTCTCCGTTAAATAATTAAAATTAGGAGTCTGTATATTTCATGAGGTTCGAAGCTGTTTTGTTAGATTTGGACGGGACTATTCTTCGTCCTGACCAAATAATATCTGATGATGTATCAGCGGCTATATCAAATATAAGAGACCGGATTCCAGTATGTATATTAACTGGCCGCGAGCTTGCTGAGGTGTTAGATTATGCTTCCATTTTACGATTAACCTCTCCTCAAGCTTGTGACGGAGGATCAACTATAGTGTCTGCTTCTAGCAAAAAGGTTTTGTGGGCTGTTAGTTTATCGAATTATGAAATATGCTTGATTTTAGACGAGCTAAAAACTTCCCGTCTAAGTTTTTTTGGCACTCGCCCTGACGGAGTTAACACTAATATTGATTCAGGTTCTTATGAAAAAAAATCTAATTGGATCTGCAGCGACTGGGATGAGGCGAAGAATTACGGATATACAAGGATCTCGGCCATGAATTTATCTGAACAAGTGGCCGAGGAGCTAGAAGGGCGACTATCTAGTAATAGCAGTTTGAATGTTACTAAAGCTTTTTTGCCTTATAACGGCCTTTGGGCAGTAGACTTCACGCATAGTAATATCAATAAAGGCACTGCGGCAGCGAAAATTGCAGGATTTCTTGGCAAAAACCTAGGTTCATTTTTAGCTGTTGGCGACAGCTACAATGACAAGTCTATGCTAGACTGCGTTGGTTTTTCAGTTGCAATGGGAAATGCTCCTGACTCAATGACTGCTTCTGTCGACTATATTGCTCCCCCGGTTGAGGAAGACGGGCTTGCCAAAGTAATTAATGAAGTTGTCATTCCAAATTTGGACTAACTAGGCTTTATATATGCAGCCTAAATTATCAAGAATCCAGCATGGGCCTTTTCGGTCTTTTCTGTATCGGGACTACAGGTTGGTATGGATTTGCGCGACTTCATCGTCAATAGCTAACTGGATGCTTAAAACAGCAATTGCGTGGCTAGTTTTAGAGATGACTCGTTCACCGGTTTTAATAACCGTTGCTTTCGCTGTTTTCGCTATACCTAGTGTTTTTATTGGCCCGTTTGCAGGAGTTTGGTCAGATAAGTACAGTCGTAAAAAATTATTAGTGATTGTATGGATAATATCTTGCGTTTGTTCAATTATTTTAGGTTTACTTGTTCTGGCCGATTTTCAAGATGTGTGGTTGTTCTTTTTGCTGACTGCTTTAATTGGGTCCAGCATGCCTATTGTTTTTGTTTGCAGCCAAACGTACATATATGACATTGTGGGGCCAAATAATGCATTAAACGGCATATCCCTTTGGTCTTTAGGCTTGAGATTGGTTGGTGCGGCAGGGGCAATAATCGGAGGATTCATAATTGAATCCTCAGGCATTTATCTGGCTGTATTTATCGCCGCTATTGCATATGGGGTGGCAATAGTAGCAGTAATTGCAATAAGGCATGTCGACGCCAAGGGCGATTTAGATAGCTCGTCAGTATTGGATAACTTAAAGTCTGGGCTTAGTGTGATTAAGGGGTCCGGTTTATTAATCGGGGTAGTTATATTAGCTATCATTGCTGAAGCTTTTGGCTATGGCATCAGTGCCATATTTCCTATATTAGCCGATGTAGGTGTTTTCGGGGTTGGCGCTTTTGGTTTGGGAATAATGAACGGGGCTTTTGGAGTCGGTGGGGTTTTAGGATCGATCATACTGGCAGGCTTAAGAACCCTTGAGCGCCTCGGCTCACTTCTGGTCCTGGTTTTGCTGATTTGCGGTTTTTTGTTGTTGGGTTTATCTCTATCGAACTATTTTTATATAGCCGTATTGATAATTGGTGGATTGGGGTTAGTAATGGCTAGCTATGACACGTTGGCAATTCTAATAATGCAAAGAACCGCTCCTGAGGGTATGCGAGGAAGATTGACTGGCGTGCTCGTTTTGACATTTGGCATCGGGCCCGCAGGCCATATAGCTTTAGGATTTATGACAGACGCATTGGGGCCTTCTTTGGCCGCGGGGACAAGTGCTGTAATCGTGATCTCAGTTACATTACTAGTGTTCATTACGGTCAAAAAGCTGCGCTCGTTGCAATCTTGATGTAATATTTTGACGTTATGATGAAATTTATTACTCTATCTATATTTATTTGCAGTTTAATTTTCGTATTCGCCTGCGGGGGATCCGATACCGCTGAAGAGAGCGCAGGCAAAGATAATAGTGGTGGCGAAGAATCTTCTACAACTTCCCAGTATGGAGAGGGCGTTTTTACTATTGCCGAAGGTGAAATGAGCGATCGACGTAAAGACCACGTCGTTTTATTAATGCCTGACGGAAAAGTAATGGTTGTAGGCGGCCGTTCTAGCAGCGCCACACAACAAAGAGTGCCGAGATTGAAGTCTGCCGAGCTATATGATCCAGCTACAGAAGAATGGACTTACCTGGCTGAAATGATCAACACATTATCCGCTGCTGGCCGAGAAAGCCCTGCGGGGTCTGTTTTGCAGGATGGTCGTGTGTTTATAACAGGAGGACAAAACAGCAGTAATGACCCCTTAAAAACGTCTGAGCTTTACGATCTAAGCACTGACGCATGGACAAAGGGACCAAAGCCTCTCACGTGGATACAAAGGCATACCCATACATTATTAGATGATGGAAGGGTAATTATAATTGGTGGCACAGACGATCTTTCTCAATTAAAAAAGACAGCCTTTTTTGATCCGGCTACTGACACGATCACAAAGCTTGCTGAAATGACTACTGGCAGATCAAACCATACTGCAACTCTTTTGCTTGATGGTCGTATTCTAGTGGCAGGTGGAGGCAAGAGAGAGCTTTCGGACGCTACAGATACAGCTGAGGTATATGATCCTGAAACAGATACCTGGTCATCCGCTGGTCGAATGAACGAAGCCAGGTTATCTCACACAGCGCATCTTTTACCAGATGGCAAAGTGCTTGTGACTGGAAGTAAGGGTAAACTTGCAACATCCGAAGTGTATGATCCTGAAACAAATTCATGGTATACCACCTGCCCAATGATGACAGGACGGTCCGATCACTCTGGGTCACTACTACAGGACGGGCGCGTATTCGTGAGTGGTGGTGAGGGAAATCTGGATTCAACTGAAATATATGATCCATCGACAGGAGAATGGTCTCCAGGTCCAAAGCTAAATGTTTCTCGTAACCGACATCGACAAATAACAATGCAAGATGGATCTATACTCATAACTGGAGGTCAAGGGCCCGAGAAAATGTCTGTGGTGGTAGAGTACTTTAAGCCAGATCCAGTAGAGAAACATACTGGCGCAAGTGTATTAGGATGCGGTGGAAGCGTTGTTATAAAAGAAGAGGCTGAAGAAGATGCATACAACGCGAATTCTCCCGATACAGATGCAGCTCATTCCGATAGGTTCTCAGAGATAGAGGATGCAGGCTTGTCGGATGCAGATTTTGTGTTTGCAGATCCGATTATTGCAGATCCTGATGACGACGTAATTGTTGTGCCTCTTAGAACGCCCGGCACGATTCGTATAGGACAAGGAATAGGAAGCCCTTCAGTAGATGCGACTGGCACCATTGTTAGGCTCAAAGAAATTATTACCAACTCTGAAGAAGAGGGCATAAGCGTTCTGGTAAACCTTCGTAATGGTGGCTGGGATATGGGTGACATGACTCTTGATATTGGCCCTGGTGAAACCGGTCCAGGCGTAAAAAGCTTCGCTCGTGTTTGGCTAGGGGTAATAGGGGTCGGCACTGACGAGTCAGGCGCGCCTACTGCCACCGTTGTAGTATTTGAACCCGGTAAATAATATCAATTAAAAATAAGTTAAAAGAGGCTGCAAAATTTGCAGCCTCTTTTACTTACCGCTATTGTTTTCTCCTCGCCAAGCGCTTTGTTTTATTAGCTCCGTAAACTCTGCGTGGGCATTAGGGGAAGCTGCTATTATTCCATCACTTTCCAAGCCCGCTCGTTGTCCCCTTCTATCAGTAATCATACCCCCTGCCTCTTCGACAATCAGCAATCCTGATGCTTGATCCCACGGCTCAAGCTTATGGTGAAAAAAAACATGTAGTCGGCCTGCTGCGAGGTAAGCCAGGCCAAGGGCGGCTGAGCCGAAGATTCGGGCTGTTTGCATGCCTGGCCAAATGTTTGTAATGATATCTAGTGAATTTGCGCCGCCTTGATCATCATAAGACAAATCTAGGCCTAAAATTCCTTCAGCCAGACGCTCTTCTTCTGAAACGGATATACTTTGGCCATTCAAAAATGCCCCTTGCCCCCTCAAAGCGTGAAACGTTTCATTTCTAATGGGGTCGTGAGTTATCCCCAACTGTACTTCACCTTTATATGCCAATGCTATTACCGTTGCAAAATGAGGAATGTTCGAGGCAAAATTCCTTGTTCCGTCCAACGGGTCTATTATCCAAAGCCACCCGTCATTGGATAAGTCGCCCCCACTCTCTTCTGCCAAAATAGAAATTCGAGGGTATTCTTTTTGCAGAATCTTTTTTACAGCAGTCTCCACCTCAATATCTGTTTCAGTAACAACATTACCTCGGCCCTTTACCTTAATGCGTTTAGATTCAGAAAATCGGTCGAGCAAAATAGTTCCCGCGTATCCTGCCGCCTCTAATGCAATATCAGCAGCCGTGCGGCCGCTGGAAGATCTCGGAAAATCTGTCATTTTTTTCCCGCGCTTTTTTAATTATTTGTAGAAACTACGTTCTGGTAGAATCATCTTTTATTCATCTTAACTTGTCAGAAATCGATTATATTACACTCAAGAATTTAGGATATTTGTTCCGAATAGATATAGGCCACGATATTGTCTTAGTCAAAACCACTGAACTCTCACAGCCCAGCAGGCAGTCTGTACTGCGATTGCTTATCAGCCGTGCCTGTAAATAGCGGTTACGGCTCTTTAACAGGCCTATTAAGAGGCCCACAAGTTGTTTCACTTTTGGGGTTTATAATTTTTAAATTCAACTATGTGAAAAAAGTTGCTTTATTTTTTATTAACTTTTTTAAGTTTTAGTATTGATCCCGGTAATTGAAGTGCTAAAATGCGTTGCAGCTCTTTAATTCGAGATGGGTCCCGGATGAGTTGCATGCCTGTAGATAGGCGTTTAACAATATTAAACCGTGAATGCTATTTTGATTTGGGGATTTAAAAAACGAGGAAATATAAACAAGTATTTTGCAATCTATTGGTTTAGAATCAAAACAGCTCGAACCCTATAAACACGAAGACCCGAAGTCTCTTTGGGCTGCTGTGCTAGGAAATTTACAGCTCCACGTTTCTAGAGATTGCTTTGATACATGGCTATCAAAAACCTCATTCCTTTCTTTAGAGGAAGATATTCTAACAATTGGTGCTCCAAATGCTTTTGTAGCAGAGATGCTTGAGCAAAGATTATCCGGAATTGTATTAAACTATGTACAAAAACTAGCTGGCTCTGAACTTAGCCTGAGAGTGGAGGTGGTTGGTGCAGCATCAGCTCCAATTCCAGAAGTCATTACACATAAAGATGACTTAGTTACTTCGAAAGGTTTTTCAGGCCGCTTATTTCATAAGTTTACTTTTTCAGACTTTGTGGTTGGGCCTTCGAATGAATTAGCGCATGCGGCCGCTATGGCTGTAGCTACAAGCCCGGCAGATAAGTACAACCCCTTAGTTATTTACTCTTCAGTTGGTTTAGGCAAAACACACCTACTTCATGCTATAGGTCACAACATTACTGCCCTAGGAATGAGTCCCGTATATGTCACTACAGAAGAATTTACTAATCAATACATTTCTGCTATTAGGGCCGGCACCACAGAAGAGTTTAGATTTCAATATCGGCACGCGGATGTTCTTTTGATAGATGACATACAGTTTTTGTCGGGAAAAGAGCAAACACAAGAAGGGTTTTTCCACACATTTAACGCGTTGCATTTAGCCGGTAAGCAAATTGTGGTTGCTAGCGATCGGCCTATTCAAGAGTTAAGCATTTTGGAGAAAAGGATCACTTCTAGGCTGGCTGGAGGCCTAATAGTTGACTTGCAGCCGCCATCAAGAGAAACGAGAGTAGCAATACTTCAGTCTAAATTGAACCGATTAAATAAATCTGACTTTGTTTCCGGCGACATGTTAGATTTGATTGCGAGTAGAGCCCCCACAAATATTCGTGAATTAGAGGGCTGTCTTAATCGAATAGTGGCATATGCAGACCTGATCAATCACGAAATAAATCTAGACATCGTATCGCAATTAATTCCTGATACAATCGATCCACAAGCCCACCTTACCGTGACTGCTAAAATGGTTCTTGATCTAATCTCTAAACATTTCAACATTGAAAATGCTGCGCTTTGTGGAAGAACTCGAAGTTCTCAACTAACTAATGCAAGGCATATGGCTATGTATTTGTTAAGGCATGAGGCAAAAATGGGGTTTAAAGAGATAGGAAAATCATTAGGTGATAGAGATCATTCAACAGTTATTAATGCGTGTCACAAGATAGACTCGATGATTTCTAGGAGTGCTTCTTTCCAGAATAGAGTTCAGTTTCTCAGAAAATCACTTAGGTAAAACTAACCTCATAGTTGTTCAACAAATGTTTGTAAACTTGTTTCTTTGTGTTTCTATTTGTTTCTCATGAAAATCATGTGGCTTCGATTTTTGTTTCTTTACTTATAACAAACATTTTTATAACTTTATATTCACATGTTGTACACGTTGATATTCTAATACTGCAAGTTTAAAAATAAACTTTATCCACACCAACAACATGCTTATTATTATTCTTATATAAATTAAATATTCTAAAATGATAGATCAAGCTACAATCAACATAATAAGTGGGAATGGAGGAAATGGATGCATAAGCGGTAGGCGTGAGAAATATGTTCCCAAAGGTGGACCTGATGGAGGAGATGGAGGAGATGGAGGCAGCATAATTTTTAAAAGTGATGAGAACATAAATACCCTAAGATATTTTCAGTACTTAAAAAAGTTTGTAGCTGAGAGCGGAACATCAGGTAAGCCAGGCCTAAAACATGGATCTGATGGCAAGGATCTAGAAATCACAGTTCCTGTTGGAACTATTATTTCTGATAAAACTGTAAATTCTGAAGACGGAAACGTGCTAGCAGAATTTACATCTCATGACCAAACGTTTGTTTTATGTAAAGGAGGTAGAGGTGGGCGTGGTAATACCAAATTTGTTAATTCAATAAATCAATTTCCGCTGCTCGCTGAATCAGGAGAAAAAGGAACTAATCTAAATGTGTTTTTGGAACTAAAGTTACTTGCAGATGTAGGAATTATAGGTTCCCCGAATGCTGGTAAAAGCAGCCTACTGACGTTTTTGAGCAATGCAACGCCGAAAGTTGCAGATTATCCATTTACCACATTAGAGCCCGTGTTAGGCGTGGTGGAACATTTATCAAAATCATTCGTTATGGTTGATATACCAGGACTTATCGAGGGTGCACACAAAGGAATTGGGCTTGGACATGATTTCCTTAAACATATTGATAGAACCAGAGTGTTATTGCATATGGTAGACGTGTCTGGGCCTGACCCCATACAAGACATGGATGACATTAAAGAAGAGATTTCTTTGTTCGACGAACGTATCAATAGTAAACCGAGCTTAGTTGCAATAAATAAAATCGATATTGAGGGCACTGATGACACGGCAGACAAAATTCTGAGTGAGTTAAAAGAACGCGGAATTAATGCAGTGGCCATCTCTGCTATTTCGGGCAAAGGCGTTGATAATTTGCGAGATAAAGTTACAGAAATGTTAGAAGTTGAATCGCAAAGGAAGCAGCCAAAGCAAACCCTTTCAGAGAGACTTTCTGGTAATAAGGCCAGCAAAGATTCCCAAACTCAGCAAATCAAGATTATCAAGCCAAAACCAGTCGATCGAAGAAACCAAAAAGATGGCGTATTAGTTAGTGACGGAGAATACATTATTAACTCATCGACAGCTATAAGAATTGCAGAAATGGTAGATCCGAATAGTTGGGAAGCCAGAAATCAATTTTATTCACACCTAAAAAAAATGGGACTGATAGCTCAATTGGAAGAAAAAGGCATAGGCCCTGGGGATACGGTAAAACTAGGAGATCTTGAGTGGGAATGGCTCTCTTAGTCGATTTTAAATCAGCAGGATCCAAATGAAGAAAATCGGGATTTTCGGGGGCACTTTTGACCCGATACATAACGGTCATATATATAAGGCAGAAGAAGCACTAGCGAAGCTGAACCTCGATGAGCTCATATGGGTTGTTGCCGGAAACCCGTGGATGAAATCCCGAGAACCTCTATCGGCTGCAAAGCACAGATTAGAAATGGTGAATATTGCTATTCAGGGCAAGGCCAAGATGAAGTTAACCGATATAGAAGTAAATCGAAAAGGACCAACCTATACAATCGACACTCTTAAAGACCTAACAAACAGAAATCCGGGAGATGAACTGGTTCTGTTAGTTGGATCAGATTTGATACAAGAATTTGATCAATGGAAATATCCGGATGAAATCCTTTCTCTATCCAAGCTGGCCGTCTTTACTAGGAAAACTACTGTCAAAGACACCTGGAAAATGACGGATTTCTACAAAACAAAGGGGCATAAGCTCGAGGTATTATGCGGGCCGATTATCGATATTTCATCCACGGCTATAAGAGATAGGGTTATCAGCAAGGCATCAATCAGCGAATATGTGCCAAAAGCAATCGAAAAATATATTATAGAGAATAAATTGTATTTAGGATGAGCAATATGCAACAAATAGACTTGGGGGGACAGGTAGCCGTGATAACTGGGGCCAGCCGGGGGCTTGGAAGGGCTTTTGCGATTGGCCTTGCTGAAAGAGGTGCTTCAGTCGGAATTGTGGCACGATCAAGTGCGGGATTAAAAGACGTAGGGGACCTAATACGAAATGCTGGAGGACACGCAGTAGAAGCTACTTGCGACCTATTGGATGAAAACTCTATAGATGCAGCAATTAAACATATAGAAGGACAGCTAGGAAGAATTGATATATTAATTAATAATGCAGGCGTAGCTGGCCCAACTGGAGCGGACTGGACATTAGATGCGAAAGAATGGTGGAAAGTTTTTGAAATAAATGTATTAGGACAATTTCTAGTTTCTAAGGCCGTGATATCGGGTATGGCAAAAAGGGGCAAGGGAAGAGTTGTGAATGTATCGAGTGCCGCAGCAGGGTTCCCAAGCGCAAATTATTCGGCCTATTGCTCATCTAAGGCGGCCCTGACTATGTGGACTGAATGCCTCGCAGATGAAGCCGCAAGACACGGTGTAAAGGTCTTAGCGTATCACCCGGGTACCGTTCGGACTGACATGACAGAATACTCTGCTGGTCAGCCAGAAAAGGATAATCCCATTGTAAATTCCATTAGAGATGCCTTTGAAGAAGGAAGCGATACTCCCATAGAAAGGTCTGTAGAAAGTCTCGTTTTCGTTGCTTCAGGGGGAGCGGATCATTTGCCAGGACTGCAGATAGATGTTGATGTTGATCATAAAGAATGGAATACGAGAAAAGCTGAAATCAATGAAAACGAATTATACGTAATCCGTATAAGGGGTCTTGAGAATTAAAAATGTCAAAAGATCTACATTTTGAAATAAAAGAATTGGCTGTTGAAATTGGAGCGTTACTATATGGCTCATTCACCCTATCTGCCGGAGGCAAAAATTCGCCATTTTATTTTGATGGACGACTGCTTACCTTAAACCCCAAAGGATCTTATTTAGTGGCAAAGGCTCTCTTGCCCTTAATAATTTCGAGTGGAGCAGAAGCAATAGCAGGTCCCACATTAGGCGCCGACCCAATGGTCGCCGCAATATCCATGCTCAGCCATACCCAACAAACCCCTATTCCCGGCCTCATAGTCAGAGGTCAGCCAAAATCACACGGGACACAAAAATTAATAGAAGGAGCCGTAAAACCCGGCCTGAAAGTCGCAGTGGTAGATGATACTTGCTCTACGGGTAAAAGCATATTTCATGCTATGGCAGAACTAGAAAAAGCAGGATGCGAAATCAAGGCTGTGTTCAGTATCCTTGACAGAAATGAGGGCGGGTCAGAAGAAATCAGAAGGCGTGGATATAAATTTGATTCTCTATTATCTGCAACCCCAGAAGGCAAAATCAATTAAGCAAAAGAGCCAGCTCCCTAAGCCTATCCTCTATTCAGAGAAGTCAGGCGCTATACTCTTCTGCGGCGTCTACGAGCACGGCGAATAGCCCTGGCTTTGTCAATGCGAGTTTGCTCACCCTTAGATCTGAAAAATCTTCTATCTCTAAGCTCTCTCATTATTCCAGCGCGCTGAATGATGGACTGAAAGCGCTTAACAAGCGCCTCTCCATCTTCACCATCTCTTAATACTACGTAAGCCAAACAAACCTCCTACTTACGATGTTTCCATGCAAAAGTTTTTAAAAACATTGAAGTTAAACAAAGAAACAAAAGCGGCGTTGTGCCGCTTACTAAAGAATTGTAGCATGATCTTGTGTAACAAGGTTAAAAATATTTACTCACTATATTAAGAAAATAGGGAATTAATAGAAAGAAACCTCGCTGATGCTACAATTGGAGTTGGAGTTTAAAGGCATTTTCAACACTTCAGACACCATGTTTAAACTCAAGCAAGGAAAGGTAATTTAAGTACAGATATGGCTAAACCCAACCAAAGTTCATCTAAAAAAAAACGAAACAACAATGGACCCCCTTCGAATTCGCAAATTGGGGCTAGGCCACTTGATAATATTGTCGTTAAAGGCGCAAGAGAGCACAATCTTAAAAACATTGATGTCACGATACCCAGAAACAGTCTAGTAGTAATGACCGGAGTTTCAGGGTCCGGTAAAAGCACCCTGGCGTTTGACACAATTTATGCAGAAGGCCAGAGGAGATATGTAGAATCACTCTCTTCATATGCCCGGCAATTTCTTGGCCGGATGGACAAGCCTAACGTTGATTATATCGGCGGTTTATCACCGGCCATATCGATAGATCAAAAAGGAACTTCACACAATCCAAGGTCTACTGTCGGCACTGTAACTGAAGTCTACGACTATTTGCGACTTTTGTTTGCACGAATAGGGAGGCCGAGCTGTCATAAATGTGGCAGACCTGTGGAAATGCAGACCGTCCAACAAATTGTCGACGCAATAATTGACCTACCAGCTGAGAGCAGGGTTCAGGTCATGGCCCCTGTTGTCAGGCGTAAAAAAGGGGAACACCAAGACGTTCTTGAAACCTCGAGGAAAAGCGGTTTTGTGCGCGCCCGTATTAACGGGGAAATGAAAGACCTGTCAGAAGATATTTCTTTGGATAAAAAGAAGTGGCATAACATTGAAATAATAGTGGACAGGCTTGTCATAAAGAAAAATGTCGATATAAGCAGAGTATCCGAGTCAGTAGAACAGGCAATGAAATTGGCAAAAGGACTAGTGCTAATAGGCATTGCGAATGGTGAAGAAAAAATATTCTCAGAAAACTTTGCCTGCGCTAAATGTAATATATCGTTAGGTGAAATCGAGCCTAGAACGTTCTCCTTTAATAACCCACATGGAGCATGTTCGAAATGCGCCGGACTTGGCTACAAGCTAGAAGTTGACCCAGATCTAGTAATTCCGGATGATTCTCTGAGCCTAAGCGAAGGGGCCATAGAGCCATGGTCTCGAAGTGGCATGTCCACTCCATGGTTCGACAGCCTCCTGGAATCCATGGCAAAGGAGTTTATGTTCTCAACTAAAGTGTCGTTTAAAAAACTTTCTGTGGAGCACAAAGATCTTGTGTTAAATGGGGCCGGGAGCATCAAGTTTTTAATGACACATATCACAAAAAAAGGGAGAACGTTTAACTGGAAAACCACTTTCGAAGGTGTTATCAATAATTTAGAACGACGACATAAAGAAACAGAGTCTGAAAATGTGAGAAAAGACATTGAAAGGTATATGGCTCGTCAGTCGTGTAATTCATGCGAAGGTAAAAGGTTAAAACCGGAAGCGCTCGCTGTAAAAATCGGGGGCAATGGAATTGTAGACGTTACAGACAAGTCAATTGCAGACACGGTGGAATGGGTGTCAGGATTAATTAATGGGAAACCTAAAGTCGCGAATAAAAGCAAGCCGGATCACGACCCTGAATTTCTTAGCAACAGAGAAAAGGCAATTGCTGACCAAATATTGAAAGAAATTCAGGAAAGACTTCACTTTCTTGTGAATATAGGATTGGACTATTTAACGCTTAGTAGGACCGCCTCTACCCTTTCAGGGGGAGAATCTCAGCGCATACGACTTGCTACGCAGATTGGGTCAGGACTCACTGGAGTTTTATATGTTTGCGACGAACCTTCCATTGGGCTACATCCAGCAGACGGCACTAGGCTAATAAATACACTGCAGAGATTACGCGACATAGGAAATACGGTGTTAGTTGTTGAGCATGATGAGGCAATAATGAGAGCTGCTGACTATGTGGTCGATTTAGGCCCGGGAGCAGGAGAGCATGGAGGACATGTGGTAGCAACTGGGCCAATCAAGCAGATTATAGAAGAGCCTGAATCAGTCACCGGAGCTTATCTTTCTGGAGAGCGAAACATCGATACGCCTAAAAACATCAGGCCAGGAAATGGCAATTCAATCACAATTTTGAAAGCAGAAGAAAACAACTTAAAAGCTATAAACGTAGAGATTCCTCTAGGAAAACTTGTTTGTATAACCGGAGCCTCTGGCTCTGGCAAAAGCACTTTAATTAACGAAATACTGTATAAAGCACTCGCAAGACATTTTAACAGGGCAAAAAATAGGCCAGGACGACACCATTCAATTGAGGGAATAGAGAATCTAGATAAAGTTGTGGAGATAGACCAGTCTCCTATTGGGCGCACACCGCGGTCTAACCCAGCTACTTATACAGGAACCTTTACTCCTATTAGGGAGCTTTTTGCATCACTTCCTGAAGCAAAAGTTCGAGGTTATAAGCCCGGAAGATTCTCATTTAACGTAAAAGGAGGCCGATGTGAAGCGTGCAGAGGAGACGGATATATTCAAATAGAAATGCAATTTTTACCTGACGTTACCGTGCCGTGCGAAATCTGTAAGGGGGCTAGGTATAACCGCGAAGCACTTGAGGTTTATTATCGGGGCAAATCAATTGCTGATGTATTAAATTCCACGGTGACTGAAGCATTAGAGACATTTGATAAGATTCCGAAAATCAGAAAAAAACTTCAAACTATGGAGGATGTTGGCTTAGGTTATATAAGGCTTGGTCAGCCCGCAACGACACTTTCAGGAGGAGAGGCTCAAAGAGTTAAACTTGCTTCTGAGTTAAGCAAAAGAGCAACGGGCAACACTATTTATATTCTCGATGAACCAACCACCGGATTATCATTCCATGACTGCGCATATCTATTAGAAGTTTTGCAAAAACTCGTTGATTCTGGTAACACAGTAGTTTTAATAGAGCATCACCTAGATTTGATTAAAAATGCTGACTGGATAATTGATTTAGGCCCAGGGGCCGGTGATGCAGGAGGAGAAATTGTGGCTAAAGGTACACCAAAACAAATCACTCAACGCAAGCACTCCTCAACAGGCAGATATCTAAAGGATCATTTGAAAAAAACGGAATTAAGCAGGAGTAATTGTAGAAAATGATAACCAGTTTAAAAACACCGATGGGCATTGTTACTATTCTCATATTTATCCTTACAATTCTTGCCGCAATATTGTCAGGGGTAATGGGTGCAGCGGGTCCGAGCACAAAAGTTTTGTTCATAGCCTGGCTTTTTGTGCCGGCACCGATAATTTTTGTACTATTGGTATGGAAAAAACTGATTGGAATCGCCGGAATCGCCTCAAAAGCCTACATTTCTATCAGTATAGCCTTAACAGTGCTGTTACTTTTAGCTGTTGCCTGGAGTGGCTCACAAACCGCTTTGCATCCGGGGCCTGCGTCGGATGAAGAAACCCTTTCAATGTATCCTCAGCTTGAAGCGAATATAGAGACAGTGTCATTTTTAGCTGCTGACGGAGTAACGCTTTCAGGATGGATGGCAACTGGTGACTCAGGAAAAGCGGTGATCCTTTTACATGGATATACCGGTGACCGAACAGCAATGCTTCCTCAAGCTAAAATGCTTTTTGACGAGGGATTCACAGTTCTGTTGTTTGATTTTCGCCATAGAGGAGAAAGTGAAGGAGATTTTGTTAGTTTTGGGTACTACGAAAAACAGGATGTTTTGGCTGCAGTCAATTTGATTGAAGAAACCGGGGAAACAATGCGTGCATCAGGTGGGACTGGTATAGAAAGCATAGGATTAATAGGCTTATCTAATGGCGGAGCGACGGCAATTCTTTTTGCGGCAGAGAACCCAGGCAGAATAAAAGCCTTGGTTATCGATTCTGCCTTTAAAAGCTTGGATAGCGCGGTTTCTCAAAGCTTTACCCATTTTGTTGGACTGCCGGCTTTTCCATTTGCGCCGATAACGGTATGGTTTTCCGAGCTAAGAACAGGATTAAATCGCAAAGATGTGATCCCAGAAGAGGCTATAGCTAATATAACCGACACTCCCGTTTTAATTATTCACGGGCTCGAAGACGAGACAATATCTTATACAGATAGTGAAGAAATTTATTCAAAAGCAAACCAGCCTAAAGACATATGGCTAGTTCCAGGAGCTGAACATGGAGATGCTTCTGAAATAGAAGAACAGGAATATCAAAATCGAATAGTCTCGTTTTTTACGGAGAACTTGAAATAAATCTATAGCCCGTAAAAACATCCTAAAAAGCTAAAACATTGTAATTTTGCCTACAAGTGTTCAAAATGTAACCATTCGTTAAATTTTCTGGATGGAGATGAACTAAATGGGACCTGAAATTGCTTTTATGAACGCCGTAGAGTTAGGTAGCAGGATTCGAAGGCGTGACCTATCACCAGTTGAAGTAGTTAATTTTTTTCTTGAACGAATAAATGAACGCAACCCCGAGATTAATGCATTTGTCACAATGGTCTCAGATGAAGCGGT
>CEUY01041451.1_pt1 | contig 22261 bp, 20 predicted proteins | sample 361481 | NCBI WGS metagenome assembly CEUY01 (sample SAMEA2622737, study PRJEB7988) | marine metagenome | isolation source: saline water (ENVO:00002010), including | reverse complement strand
TTGTTGCGGACCGTGTGAGGGACGACTTCGCAGGCCTCGTTGCTGTGGACCGTATGAGGGACGGCTTTGCGGGCCTCGTTGTTGCGGACCATGTGAGGGACGACTTTGTGGGCCTCGTTGTTGGTATGGATTGACATTGCGGTCGACATCCGGTCGCGCGTGACTTGGCTTTCCAGGACCACGATCTTGCTGTGGGCCACGTGGACCGGGCTGAGCATACAAATTAATACTGTAAAACGCCGTCAAAGCAAGCAGTGAAATACTTGAGATTATTTTCAACATGACAGAAAACCTTTCTAATTCCGGATTCAATACCCGTTTCCCCTGAAGGTTGGTTGACTTTTAAACTACCCAACCAATCAGGGAGTTTCGAAGATTATTTAAAAATAACGGAAATCCCGTTTCTGAGAATGAGTCCATAAAAAAAGCAGTACAGAATCACAATAATTCCGTACTGCTTTTTAGGTTGCTCACCCACAATTACCTTGGACGTGGTGCCGGGCTACTCGGGCGTGGCGAAGGCAGGCTTGGCCGGGGAGCCGAAGGGGCCACACTCGGTCGCGGTGACGGACTGACTGAGGGTCGTGGTGCCGATGGCCGGGGCGTCGGTACACTAGGCCGTGGTGCTGATGGAGTTACCGAAGGTCGTGGTGCAACCGAGGGCCGCGGACTAGGTACACTCGGTCGAGGCGCCGACGGTCTCGGAGTCACAGCCGGCTTGGGAACCGACGGCCTGGGCGAGTTTGGATTCACTCGGCTCGGCACAGTCGGCTTCGTGCTCGGTCTCGTTCCAGGTCTCGTCGTTGGATTCGCTCCTGAAACCGTATTTGGTCGAGTCGGCAGTCGCGAAGGAACATTGAGTCCATTACCGACAGTGACTCGCGACGGAACCGAGCTTGAAACCCCCGGACGCGGATTCGACGACGAGGCTCCCGGAGTCCGTGGCAGCGAGGCTGACGGCCTGGCAACCACTCGATTCGTGACACCTGGTGCTGCTTTAGGCAACGCACTTGAAACCTGAACCCGGGAGTTCAACTCACGTACATGGCGATGAGCAGATGCCAACGTCACATTGGTTCCCCGCTGCACCTGAGGCAACGTCCAACTACCTGTCTTGGAGCCCGATGTCCCGGGACTTCCGGGCGTGGTTCGTCCTTCCAGTTTGCTTCGTTCATAACCCAGACGATGGTAACTAGTGGAGTTCCCGGTCGCCGCATTACGATGCTCGACACCGACTTTGACAAATCGCTGATGCACATCATCCTGCACTCGATATCGATTGAGGCTATGAGCATAAATCGACAATCCGAAATGCCTGTTACCGCCCTGGTTAACCAGGCTTAACTGCATCCCAAAGGTACGAGCCGGACGATGCAGGTGATGCGTGTGGAAGTAGTTATGCCAGTGGTGAACGTGGTGGTGATAACTGATCCCGAAGTGATTATGGAAATGCACGTGGTTATAAGCATAGAACGGATCGTACCCCATCCTTAAGTGGAAATGATGATGCGGGAAGATGCTAAAACTCGTGTGATAACGAGCGTCATAGAAATCACCGAAGTAGTAATGACAGTAACTCGGACGCACGAACCAGTGCATATGGAAGCGGCCCACGTCGATAACCACACTGGGACGATATCGTACTACGGGAGCGCGAACAACAACCGGAGCGAACAACACGCCGCGCGCTGCCATCTGATAATCCCAGTATCCATTGACGAATACATGGCCGCCGGGAGTCCACATCCAATGCGAAGGGATATAAACATAATCAGGGCGATAACGAATCCAGTAGCCGGGACGCCAGCGATAGCCGGCGCCACGATAGACCCAGACTCCTGGTGACCAGAAGTAATTACTACTAGGCGCTGCGGTGGAGGGTCCGGCTTCAAGTGATTCAGGAGGCGCGCCGCGGTAATCAACCCGGCGACGCTCAATCATCTGCCAGAATCCGGAGACCCACTGATATTTGTTATTGTCCATCAACTCATTCCAATAGCCTGGAACCCATCGTCGGCCGGCAGGTGGTGTTCGCCAGACGCCACTGATCCAAACGAAGTCCTCTCGTTCGTCGTCGAATCCCCAGTAACCGGGAATCCAGATCACATTGTCACCATCCGGCTTGTAATCCGGAGGAACTTCATCCACCACTTCAGGTGGGGCTTCATTGATAATCATCCCGGGCTGCGGGTCATTATTTACCTGAGACGCAAACGCTTCATGTACGGGTCCGCGAGCTAGTGCTTCAACGTCCTCATCCGAATTTCCGTTGGCCCCCGGTGCTGCGGGAGGTGTATCCTGAGCTTGAATCGCTGGCAAGGCAAACAGCAGCACGAGTATGCTACCGAGTGAAAAGCGTCGAATGGTTTTGAAGGTGGTGTATTCGTGAGACACGCTAACCATGGCAAAACTCCTATCAAATATGCCGTAAATGTGTGACCTATTAGTACCCAACGTCTTTATGGTGCAATTACCATGCCATCAGATCTGTCACCCAAGCACCATCATACACAATCTAGACTGTAATATCAGCGTTTAACCAATATTCATCACACTCGTCGAAGCATTGTTTAAGAGCACTATAAGACCCTTTAAGTGACATCGTTTTGATAACAGCATGTCGCTCTGGTGACATCTTTTTGATTTACCATTTGGGACATTGGCGCTACGATACTGGGAACACTATGAACACTGGGGGGTACAAAATGCCTATTAGGAGGCACGGGAATTGAGTGAATCTGAGCTACTGGATTACCTACAGCTAAGCTACGCCCACGGAGTCGGTCCATCCACTTTTCTCAAGCTGGTCAAATCGAGATCTGAGGCGAGTCAAATCCTGGAAGCTTCGTCTAAGCAACTCCGAGCGATCCATGGTATCGGTGACAAACTGGTATCGATCATTCACTCAAGTCATCAAACCCGGGAACTTCTTCAACAGGAGATCCAAGCGTGCCAACAGCAGGAGACGCACATCGTCCTGTATCACGACCAACAATACCCTTCTCTGCTAAAGCAAATTCCGTCCCCTCCTCCTGTGCTCTTTTGCAAAGGAAACCTGCAAGTACTCAACAACCTGGACTCCAGTAGCATTGCCATCGTGGGAACCCGGCATCCCACGCATTACGGTAAACGCATCGCCCACAAACTCGCATGCAATCTAAGCAGTCGTGGCTATACGATCGTCAGCGGATTGGCCCGAGGAATTGATCGTGTTGCCCACGAAGCGGCCTTATCGGAATTCGGTCCCACCATTGCTGTGCTTGGTTCGGGTCTTGAGCAAATCTATCCGGCAAGCCATAGCGATCTTGCTCTGCAAATACAAACCGACGGACTGCTCATCAGTGAAGTACTTCCATCTTCCCCACCCCACAGCCGCCTCTTCCCTCGTCGCAACAGAATTATCTCGGGGCTCAGCCTGGCCACGCTAGTCGTCGAAGCAGCACTGCGTTCGGGTGCGCTCATCACAGCTCGTCATGCCACAGAACAAAACCGGGAAATCCTGGCTGTGCCCGGCATGGTCGACACGGCGGTTGCCAGTGGCTGCAACAAGCTGATCAAAGACGGTGCTCAGCTGGTCGAGTCCTATGAAGATATTCTCGCCGCACTCCCATTTTACACACAGCCTGTTCCGGTCACTGAAACGCGCAAGCCACTCGAACTATCTCCTACAGAGCAAATTGTGCTTGAGCTGATTCCGGACTCTCCGACACTGATCGACTTATTGCCAATTCCCGGCGAGCTTACAACCGGCAAACTCTTATCGACTTTGACAACGTTGGAGTTCAAGCAAGTCATCACGCGGCCAACGAGTAACAGTGTATTAAGGACTGTCGCTCTTAGCTGAGCATCGTCACTCCGTTGCCTGGGACACTCGGGTAATGGCAGACTCCATTGATGACTTCACAACCGCTGGCGATATCACTGGCCAGTAAAGCCGCTCCGTCCATATCGACATAATCCAGCAATGGCAGCAGCTGTCCGATGGCAGAGATCCCGACTGTCGATTCGGTCATACAACCGACCATCACTCGCAATTCAGCAGCCCGCGCTTTCTCAATCATGCGTCGTGCCGGAGTCAGACCACCGCATTTCACCAGCTTGATATTGATGCCATGAAATCTGCCAATACATGCATCCACATCCTCCGGTACCAAACAGTTTTCATCCGCGATAACGGGTAACGCTGAGAGATCGAAAACGTCTTCCATTTGTTCTATCTGATCTGCTGGCAATGGCTGCTCAATAAATTCAACTCCCAAATCTGCCAGTGGTTTTGACAACTCGATTGTTTGCTGAGCCGTCCAGGCACAATTCGCATCCACTCGGAACGTGGCATCGGTATGTTGACGGAGTTGTTTAACAATTTCTAAATCATGATCCGTTCCCAGCTTAATTTTATAAACCGGCCAGTCAGCAAATTCCTCCATCTTGCTGACCATCACATCGATTTTGTCTATCCCGATGGTGTAGTTACTAACAACGTTCTGTTGTGTCGAAAGCCCCCACAGTTTATGGACGCTCTTGCCCTGGCGTTTTCCCCAGAGATCATGTGCGGCCAGATCGAGAGCACAGACGGCGAAGGAATCCTGCATTTGAGCCTGAGCAACTTCCCATAATTCCTGTGGATGATCCCAGTGGATATTTTCAATCGTTTTGGCAAACCCTTCGAGCAATTCCCGCAATCGTTCTTTGGTTGCTCCGTAATAGCTATTGGTGGTCGCTTCACCATAACCGGAATGCTCTCCATCGGTCAGTTCAACAATGACGGAGGGTTGGACGGTAATCGTTTCACGGGAGATCGTAAACGGGTGCAGCAACGGCAATTCGTAATCGTGTACTTTTAATTCCATTATTCCGTCTCATCTGCAACTGATTCTAAGTACCGATCGCGAGCTGCAATGACAGCATCCACCAGAGGTTCACGTCCAAAGCGGAAGACATCGGTTACGGGCAATCCCAACAATTCGGAAACGCGTTGCTGTTCAACTTTCGCCTCTTCCTCTGTCACTCGGCGGCTGTTCATCGAAACGCCGATGACGTCACAGTGGTGATGAACATTCGACATCACTTCCACAATTTTTCTGATCTCAGGCAGCTCGGCAATCGCCACATGTTCAACACCAGTGACTTTATCCCGCAACACTTCATAACAGAGCACGAGTGCGTGGGGCATGGAGCCATGGAGGATTCCGAGTGTCACTGCCGAATAACTCGGATGCACGAGACTTCCCTGCCCTTCAATCAGCAGGACATCATGTTGTTCATTCTCCAGAACCAGTTGCTCTGCAGCCCCACTGATAAAATCAGCGATCACTCGATCCATCGGGTACCCGGATCCTTCGATCATGATTCCGGTTTGCCCTGTGGCACAGAATTTAGCATCGACACCGCGTTCTTTAAGTCCTTCGGTAATCTCAACGGCTGTCACCATTTTTCCAATGCTGCAATCATGCCCAACTGTATGAACCCGGAAGCATTCTTTGCGGAATCCGGGGCGTCTGGCGATCGCGGTAAAATCATTTTTCCTGACATCGACCAGTTCCACCTGATATTGCTGAGCTGCAGCCACGAATTCAGCATCATCGGTCACAAAATCATGTAATCCCGAAACGACATTCATTCCGCACTCAATGGCTCGCAACACAATGGGCCGCCAGCTGTCCGGGATCTTTCCACCCGGAGGCGCTATTCCAATCAGCAGGCAATTCGCTTCCAATGCATCATCGATGCTACTGATGAATTTCAGGTCGTCACCAACGCCCAGATAGTCAGACACTTGCTGTCCTGCCAGTGTCCCGTCCAATACGCCGACAACTTCCTCGCGGCGATAACGGATAATACAACAACCGGTCTTGGCTGTATGGGGATCGGAATGACCTTCGGTCAGGATGATTAATTTTCTTTCGGACATAGTTCTTTCAAATTCGTTTAGGCTGTCACTCTTGGTGGTTCAACAAGGTATTGGCTTTCAGTCATTCAGCACATTCCGGCGGACCCAGGCGTGCAATTGATTGCGTGCCGGACTTGGTCTGAGGATCCATGCATCATTGTGATTTCGAAATCCTGTAGACATGAATGTGAAGTTTCCCGGAACGGCCGTCCTTTCAATATACAATTGTGTTTCCGACAACGCCGACCTTCCATTGTCTTCATGGCAAATTAGTTGGGGTATATTGTTAAGACGCTTGAGTCGCCTCAAAGCGGATGCCTGATCACTTTGAGGAAAACTCCACTTTCGGACTCCGTCATAATGACTGTACGGAATCATCGCTTTCCAAAGTTGAGCGATTTGATCGTCATACAATCCCAGATAGTTACAAGCGATAGCACCACGCGAAAAACCCACGAGCAACACGCGATCCGCATCGCCTCCATAAGTCTCGCAAATCCACTTCACGGTTTGCTTACAATATTCGACGGTTGGCCGGGGATCATACGAAGTGGGATTTCCCCACCACCGAGTGACATTTTTCGTCCCGGTGTTATTAAGGTAGGGCAGACAAACCCAGATGAACTTTTGTCCCCGACTGATACCAAACCCTAGTTGGCTTCCTTCAACCAGGCCCGTACTGACATCGCCAAACGGACTGCGGTAGGGACCATTACCGGCCCACTCCACGATGACTGGATATTTCCCACCTGTACGCCAATCGGTTGGCAAATAAGTCGCATGATAAACCTCTGTATCCAAATAATCCGGATGCGCTTCACGCACTCGCGTTCCCGCAGCCGCCAGACCGTTGACCATCGGTGGCGGAACCAGATCCTGTGCAACGCTGCGAATGTCTGACGGAGGGTAGATTTCAACCTGCGCGTACACACTCCTGCCGGAGCACACCAGTAGGATCAAACTAGCGCTAATACGCAGCACGATAGATTTCGTATACGTCGTCATAACTTGCCGATTTTGGATTCAGCCAGAACAGTCGCTGAATCCTGATTGCCTTTTCAGTGAACGACTGCAGCTGACTTTCGTTACCTCCAATATCCCTTATCCGATGGGGTATGCCAATCGACTCACGAATTCTTTCCACAGCTTTCACCGCACGCCCGGCCATTTCCATCTCCGAATCGACTGATTCTTCACCTAGCCACTGAGCGATTTGGGCAAATGTTTCTATCCTCGTGCTCAGATTGAATCGCATGACGTATGGCAACAGCAAGCCATTGCCCAGCCCATGAGAGCAGTGAAGTTCACCGCCCATGGGATACTCCATCGCATGTACTAACGCCACGCCACTATTGGAAAATGCCATGCCAGCCAGCGTCGCTGCCAGAGCCATCTGGTCCTTCGCATGCAAATCCTCCGGTTGATTGACAGCAGCTTCCAAATGCTCTCCACAAATGCGAATGGCTCGCTCGGCCAATGCCGTGGTCAATTCATAGCGTCCGTCATAGGCACAGGTTTCTCCAGGCGGTATTTCCAGTTCGTCAAATTCCACCGTGGTAATCGCTTCGATGGCGTGAGTGAGTGCATCAATTCCACTATCTGCAGCAATTTGGCGGGGACAGGAGTAGGTCAACTGAGGATCCACGATCGCCCAATCGGGACGAAAGAATTCACTTTGCCCCGAAATCTTTATCTCCGCCACGGTATCGGTCAAAACCATGGAATTGGAAACCTCACTGCCTGTGCCGGCAGTGGTGGGAATGCAGATCAGTGGACAGGTTGGCCCGGGAACTTTATCAAAACCAAAGTAGTCTGTGGGATGTCCCTGATGAGTGTAGGCAGCAGCTGTATTCTTCGACAGATCCAGATTCGACCCGCCTCCCACACCGACAATGACATCCGGAGTACTCTCATTGGCTCGGGCTAAACTCGCTTCTGCAACGGCAATCGATGGCTCTGCTTCGCCTTCGCTAAAAATTGACACAATGGCACCACCGGCAGCCAATGCCTGAGTAACCGGCTCGACGACACCGGCGTTAAGCAGATTCGAGTCGGTGACTACCAACGCCTGCTTCCAACCATGACGCTGTACCAGCGATTCCAGTTGGTTCACGCTGTTGCGGCCAAAGACGAGTTGTCCCGGCGAACCAAAACTCCAAGTTGACCTTGCCAAAACCTGCCCTCCTCTATCTGCCTTTGGACAGGCTGGTAATAAAGTTAGCAACGACTTCAGGGCTATTCTGAGACCTTAGGTGATCAATGGTTACCTGCGGTACTTCCAGTTTCTCCAGATGTGTCGCTAACAAATCCCATTGACGTTCTCGTTTTTTTCCCTCCGCCAGATACAACTCTGTGACAATTTCCTGACACCGTTGCAAAGCGATGTTTTCACGATTGTCATAGTAGTTTTTGATCACTCGATTTTGGTAATTCGAACGGTCAGCCATAATTCTCCGATTCCCTTATGTTTTCGCTGGCAAAAGACAATTTCCGCTGTTTCTTTTCCTGCGTCTACTTCCGTAATCTAACGCGATTGCCATAATAATGCATATAGGTTAAATAAGCTCTCCCAAACGATACGATGGGTACTAGCAGGGGGACTAATGATATCCTCGAACAAATACAGGGTTCGAATCCGATGCCGAAAGTTAAATTCTCGAAAGAAAACCAAGAGGTTACTGTACCTGAAGGTACCACGATACGAGAAGCAGCAAAGCTATTAAATATCAAAGGTATCAAGGGAGTGAATTTATTAGCAGCCTGTGCTAAATGTTTAGCGGGTAGAGGACTATCTTCACATGGTGCATGTCGCGTGATTGTAACCGAGGGGCATGGGGAAAACACCAATGGCCTCACGCTGTGGGAAAAGATGTGCTTTTTAGCACCGTTCCCAAATCCTGTAATGGGGCTCTCTTATCTGGATAATCCGGAACAAACTCGGTTAGCCTGTGAATGCAAAGTAACCGGTGATGTTACTGTCGACACCAACCCCGACCTGAATTTATTCGGAGAGAACTTCTTTAGTTAGTTCTGTCTTTTCCCCTGCTTTTATTTTGAGGAATTTGACGATGAAGCAAATCATTGCCATCGTTCGACCGTTCCTCGCCGAAAAAGTTCTGGAAGGCTTAAAACGTGCTCCTCTCGAAGCACTCAATGTGCGCGAAGTGAAAGGGTTCGGTCGTCAAAAGGAAAGACTGCACGAGTATAATGACAATGAATATGCAACTGCCTTTCTCCCCAAAGTTGAAATTACAATGTGGGTGGATGAAACCCGGGTAGACGAGATCGTGGAGAAGATTTCCGAGATCGCGCGTACAGGCCGAATGGGAGACGGTAAAATCTTTGTAATGCCCGCCACCGATGGAACGATTCAACCTTCGCTATAAATCTGACAAACCATAAATGATCCGCACCAAACCAACTCGCGAAGAACTCAAGGACGGCGAAGTCCTTTGTGAACACTGCACTGCCAAATGTTGTAAATACTTTGCACTGCCCATGGAAACCCCGCAAGACCAGGAAGACTTTGATTTTCTACGCTGGTACCTGGTGCATGATAGGGCGAGTATCTTTGCTGACGGCGACGAGTGGTACATCATGATTCACACTACGTGTAAGCATCTGCAATCTGACAACCTTTGTGGAATCTATGAAACACGCCCGCAAATCTGTCGAGACTACACAACGGAAAACTGTGAATACGAAGATGACTGGACGTATGACCGTTACTTTGAAACTGCAGAACAGGTTCACGAGTACGCAGAAGCCATCTTGCAAACCACCACCAACGGTAGTATTCGCAGCCCCAGGCCTAACCCGCTACCAGTGATTGGCTAACGACAAACTATGACTGATTCAAGCAAACCGAAAAAACCGCAACTCATCCAACCGCGTACTCTCAAAGGATTTAGAGACTACCTGCCCGAGACGATGATCCCACGTGAGCAGCTGATTCAGACAGCTCGTGAAGTTTACCGCAGTTTCGGATTTGGCCCGATCGATACGCCAACTCTGGAATACCTAGAGATTCTGACCGGCAAGGGCAGCGATGAGACAGACCGACAGCTCTACAAGTTCCAGGATCACGGCGGCCGTGATGTGGGAATGCGATTCGACTTGACTGTCCCACTTGCCCGCTTCGTCGCACAGCATATCAACGAATTGGGCACGCCATTTAAACGCTACCATATCGCTCCGGTCTGGCGAGGCGAGAATACTCAGCGCGGTCGTTACCGCGAATTCATGCAATGTGACTTTGATACCATCGGCACGCTCTCGGTCGCAGCCGATATTGAAACTGGATTAGTTATCAACGCATTACTCTCTGCGATCGGTTTTGAACGCTTTAAGATCCATCTCAATAACCGTCAGGTGCTCAACGGCCTACTCCAAAAACAAAACCTCGAAGATCAGGCGACCCCCGTCCTGCGAAGCCTTGATAAACTTGCCAAGATTGGCGAGGACAAGGTCGTTGAGGAAATGATCGCAACGGCCGGCACCACCGAAGAGCAGGCTCGAAGTGTTCTGGCTATGGCGGCTTTACAGGGTTCCAACGATGAAATACTAGCTCAACTTAAGCCCATCGTGGCAGGCAATGAGTTAGGAGAAGAAGGTGTCGCCCGGCTCGAAGCAATTCTCAACGGTTTGCAATCCGGCGGCGTTCCGGAGGAGCGTATCAAACTTGATGTCTCCATCGCCCGGGGTCTCGACTATTACACCGGGGCAATCTTCGAAACCTTTTTGGATGACCTCCCCGGCATTGGATCGGTATGTAGTGGTGGCCGCTACGACAATCTGGCAGAACTCTACACCAAACGACAGCTACCTGGTATCGGTGCTTCGCTGGGACTCGATCGTTTACTCGCCGCCATGGAAGAATTGGGAATGTTAGCCAACGTAAAAACACCGGCTGATGTGTTAGTCACTTACTTCGACAAATCTGCTCTGGGAAAATACCTGGAGATCGCTGCGACGTTGCGAGAAGCCGGACTAAAAGTGGAAGTCTATCCGGAAGCCAAAAAACTGGGACAACAGCTCAAGTATGCCGATGCTCGAGGATTTGGATATGCCGTGATTGCCGGTGAAGACGAGCTTGGACGTGATGCTCTGCAAGTCAAAGATCTGGGCACTGGAGAAAGTACGGAATACCCCATCGCTTCTGCGGCGGAGGCCTTGTCGGCTATCATCAAAAAAGCAGATCAGAGCTAAGCTCTCATCTGCTTGTTGAATTCAATCGATTGGATCAAGGCTAAGCTGCACGACGTTGTGACATCGCAAAGAACTGTTGGACACCGTCGACCACTATGCGTACTTCTTCCTCTTCAAGTTCCGGGAAGATCGGCAAACTCAAGACTTCCCGGGATGCTCTCAAAGTCTCCGGCAGGTCTTCAGGTTGATAGCCAAGTGTTCGGAAACAGTGCTGCATGTGTAATGGCACGGGGTAATAAATCTCGCTGCCAATGTTACGCTCACCTAAGAACGCTTTTAACTCATCCCGTTTTCCGTGATGCACACGAATCGTGTATTGATTCCAAACATGCCCGTCACCATACACTGAAACAGGCAGGCTGATTTCATTGGCTAAGCCGCTCGCCTGTAGTAACTCCTGATAAAGTTCAGCATTCTTCTGACGACCGGTAACGGCATCATCAAGGTGCTTGATTTTGACATTTAACACAGCAGCCTGCATGGAATCGAGTCGACTGTTGATACCAATGACTTTGTGATAGTAACGCGGACGCATGCCATGTCCGGAATAGAGTCGCAGACGATCTTCAAGTTCTTCATCGTTGGTGACAATCATCCCACCATCGCCCATGCCACCCAAATTCTTCGTCGGGTAGAAACTAATGCAACCGAAGTGTCCCCAGGCCCCGGCGGGTCGCCCATTGATATTTGCGCCGATCGACTGAGCGGCATCTTCGATCACAACTAATCCATGCTCATCACAGATTTCCATGATGGTATCCATATCAGCACACTGGCCAAACAGATGCACAGGAATAACGGCTTTCGTCTTGTCCGTTACAGCTTCCGCTAATTTGACCGGATCGATATTGAAGGTGACCGGATCGATATCAACAAACACCGGTACTCCACCTAACCGACTGATGGCACTGGCGGTGGCAAAGAAAGTGAAGCTGGGACAAATCACTTCATCCCCTTCACGTAATCCCATCGCCATCAGCGACAACAGTAAGGCATCACTTCCAGATGCGCATCCGATCCCAAAACGAGTGTTCGACCAGCGAGCACATTCTTCTTCGAGTTGTTTTACATCCGGCCCAAATAGAAAGCGACCGGAGTCAAGAACATTTGCCAGCGCCTCAAGAAACTCCTCCCGCAGGGGAGCATTACCTCGGGGCACATCCAGCAAAGGTACAGGACGATTCATATTCATAGTTCTAAAATCAGCTATAAACCGAGTAAAATTAATTGTTGGCGAGTTGGAGGATAGCCGGAATGGACAATTTCAAGCAATAGCAGAAAACGTAGTTACGCAAACAGGCCCGTTATCGTCATTCGACAACGGGCCTGTTTGTTTGAAGTAGATGAATTTGTCTGATGTTCAGCTGGATTCCAGACTAAATGTCATGACTAAATATCATAGAGTCGTTCTGCATTGTCATGGAACAGTTTCAGCTGCTCTTCAAAGGGCCGATCCGCAACAATCTCTTTCAGGGCATCAACCCACTGCTTATAGCTGGCAACCAAACGGCATACAGGCCAGTCTCCACCAAATATCACTCGGTCCGGACCAAAAGAATCCAAACAATGATTGACAATCGGGGCCAGCATCGAAGCATCCCAGTCATCTTTGGGTGCGCGAGCCACAATACCAGAAATCTTACATACCACGTTGTCTTTGGAAGCCAGTAACTCGATGTCCTTCTTCCACTGATCCACCTGATGCCAGGGTTCTTCGCCCGAGTCTTTTAGCCAGGCTTTGGGATCCGCGTTTCCACAGTGGTCCACAATCAATCGCGTTTCCGGAGCCTTGTCTGCCAGTGTGGCTCCATGAGCTAATTCCGTCGGACGCATACACAAATCAAAACTCTTCCCCATGCTTCCGAGCAACTGTACGGATTTTACATACTGGTCACCTAAGCAGAGTCCCGGAGGAGCAGAATCAACATGTAGCACCTGGCGAATACCTTTGATGTACTTATTGTTTCTGTAGTTGTTGATATAGGGAGCAAAACTGGCTTCTCCAGGACGACCGGATACGACCGCCGCCACAGTCGGATGTCGAGGATCTTTTGATAGTGCAATTAAATGCTCAGCCTCTTTCACCTGATTCTTAGGATTCACATCCACTTCCATATAAACCGCTTTCGCCAGGTTCACTGCCCGCGTTGCTTTTTTGTAGTCGCTGGTGACATAGCTTCGGGCAAGGACTTCCGGAGCTCCGCCAAGCCATGGCGGCTGGAACAGATCCAAATCCCAAAGATGCTGATGCGTATCAATGATCGGCAGGCGTTTGGCTGTTGCCTCGGCAGCAGGCGTCAACGTGGATGCAGCCGCTGCAGCAGTGAGTGCAGAAGTCGATTGGAGGAAGTCTCTTCGAGTGAATGTCATGGGTCGATCCTAAAGCAGATATCTCAGGGGTTGAGTGTTAACTTCTTCATATTAGCGGAATCAAAACCTGAAAACCAACCGCATCAACGTAAAGAACTTAGTTTTGAAGCTGGTTTCAGGACTGCTTTTGCTACGATATATCAAGTATGACAAGTAACGATCCTCAACCTAATTCCTCTCGCTATCTGTGGATGGGAGTAATTTGCGCGGTACTTACTTTTGGCGTCATCGCAACTCTGCACACCTCAGCATTGTCCACGAACTCGACACTCGACGCGTTGGTCATTTCCGCTGCCAGCCTGCTGCTATTTTTTCCGCTAATGCGAATCACTCGACCAGATTCTCACTTCGGACTCTATCAATTCGCCTACACGCGTACCCTCATTGGCCTATTAACGCTGGCGGCAATCGTGATGCTCTTTCGGTATCTGCCCATCAGCCGCAATGCAATCGGAGGAGTCGATTGGTATTACTATCTTTGCTACAGCCGGGACATGGTCAATTCGTACCCGGTGTCCGACAACCTGTATAGCTACTTCCCCGGAGTCTATGTCTTTTGGACAACCGTCATGCGACTCTTTGGCACAGATTTGGAAACTCTGCAGACGAGTTACCAAATAGCCAGCCTGCTGGTTTGCCTGCTCACAGGATGGATCGTGAAACAACATTCACGCTCGCGCATGCTCGCCGGCCTGGCAGCGGTTTGGACGTTTGTTCTGATTACGAAATTTGATGGACTCACCGGAGTTACCGAGCTCTTAGCTGTCATCCCCTGGCTCATAGGTCTGGCAATTTGGAAAGGAAAAAAACTAGACCAACAACTTCCTCTTCCCCGGATTCTACTGCTTGGCATCATGCTCGGTTGGACGGTCTTCACCAAACAGCAAGCCGGACTGCTCTGTCTCGGGTTTCTCTTCCTACTCTACGAACAGCGAACCAAAACTCATTCTTGGCGGAGGATGATCTTGCTACCAGGCACGGCGCTGTGCACTCTCCTACTTTCAACGCTGATCTTCGGCGATGGACTACGCCCACTCGCCATTGGGCTCCAAACGGCAGCCAGTTATGGAGCTGAACAATCCTGGATTCAAAATCTTTACACGCAATTTCGACATGATGAATCGCTCTGGTTGAGTCTGGCAGTCGCCAGCATCCTTTTTTTGAATCGGCAACATTGGCTTACTCCGTCACAACCTGACAACCACCCCACCCTTCGCCTGATTGGTTTTCTGCTAGTAGCCTCGCTAGCCAGCCTGATCCAATTCCGATCCAGGCCATTTCATCACTACATGCTGTTGTGCATTCCGGCCATCGTGCTGACATGCACCTTAGTTTATGATCGCTATCAATTCTGGCTGCGGGAGTCCCGTGGCAAACGCATCCTGGTCGGCAGTCTGATCGTGCTTCCCAGCATCTGGTGCGCCCCCTACAACGACAGCTTCCATCCGTTACGACTCGAAGTTCCCCAAGTATCGCAATGGACGCGACATCAACCATTGCACCAGCAAGCTGCGTTGAGTCAGATCGTGACAGTACTGGACAAGCATATCCCAACGGAATCAAAATTGCTCATTCTGCCCGGACGATACAACCTGGTTCACTATCAGCTTGAGAGTTTTTCAGACCGCCAAACCGGCTACAACTTTCGAACTCGGCAATTCGCCTCCGCAGAACAATGGAGCCTGCCTCTCGAGAGTACAGATGCGGAGTTTGTAGTATTACTCACCGGGGCAATTCTCACCTCTGAAGAAACAGCATTATGGACACCCGAGCGGCTTCAACTGGCCAAAGAAATCCTGACCGGCCGGGGATATCGGAGCATTCCCGAAGCTTTGAAGCCGGGTGACGGTTTGTTATTCCGGAATGAGTGAATCCAGTTCGAGTGGCTCGTCGCTCTCAGCCATGAGCTTCAACAGCGATAGCTTATGCCCTAGATTCCCGATGGCAATCACATTGAGTTCGGGGTTACTAAGTGGCCTATCGGTGTGATGCCGTTTTAGATAATCCAACCAATCTTCGCTATACAATTCCATCATGCCACGATTGTTCGTAAAACGCTGTACAAAGTACTCTCCGTCTTCAGCGGATTGAGCAAAGCGAGCCAGCATTTCCGATCCTGATGCATATCCCAAATCGTTCAGTATCCGTAGATATCGCGGCGAACCGACTTGCCATCCTGATGGTATGACTCGCAGATTCTGATTTGGATTCAAACGCTGATAAGGGTGCACACCTTCCCAACCTGGTAGTGCACTCACTTGTGTCCTTAATAATGTCACTGGCTGATTCAATTCAGCCACGAATGACTCCACATCTGTGTAGGACGCTGACTTTTTCTGCGTTGCTTCCCACTGTTGGTTCAAAACCAGAAAGCTCGAACCCAATCCGATCACGACGGGGATAAATGTGAGCAACAGAAGCGGCGTCAGTGTCACATTTTGCTTCCAACTAAATCGCTTTTCACCACGTTCTTCCGGCATGGCCCAAAGGTTAAGCAAACTAAATCCATAGAGAAAAATGGGGACGAGAATGCGAGGTACTAGTCTGAAGTAGGCAAGAAAGAGTACGGGGATGACCAGCATGATCAATGCCAGTGTTTTTTTTTGCCAACGAGGATCGACCGCCCAGGACTTGAGTCCCAGCAACAGCACGGCGAATCCAATCGGTATAAACGCATAAAGCAATTGCGCGTTATCACGTAGATTATTTTCAATCTGTTCGGCGATGGAGGCTCCGCCGCTTTCAGCGACTGCCTTTGTAAATGCTTGCATCGCTTCGGTCGAAGTCAGTCGCTCGTCATACAGCATCCACGTTTGTCGAATCAATTGATAATCCTCGACACTCCAACCTGCTGCCAGAAGCGACGCATCGAGGTTGTCTCCTGCTCGCCCACCCGGCATATCAAACAGTTCAGCGCGGGCATTATAAAACTCCATATAGTCCTGCCACGCTGGCGAGGCGTATTGAGTGTGAGCCAGGCGATCGACTGCCATGATGCAAAGGACAATGGCCAATAATTTGACGTATTGCCGCATCTGACCCAACTGGACAATCAATAGCGGCAGAAAAAACACCAGACAATAAAGGCCAAATTTCCAACGCCAGAATAATGCCCATAAGAGTAACAAAGCCAATCCAATGCGAGTCGAAGTTGGCCAGCCAGCTTTGCCGTCACGACTACCGATGGCAATGGCAACTGCGAACATGAGTGTCAGTGCTGCTTGAGTAAACGTCACAGTCAGCAACGTAAAAAACCCAAAGATGACAAAGAACGGAAACACCATTCCCAACCACGGAGTTTCTCTGAGCTTCCTAAGCAGGCAGTATCCCAGCAGGGATAACCCTGATGTCTGAGTTAAAACGAGTAGCAGACCATACCAGGAAATTCCGGGTATCAGTTGATACAACTGCAACAGCAATTGATTCATAAAAAATGATAGAAAGGGAACTTCAGCAGCCGGAGAGAATCCATCAGCCCCTGCCAAAATCATCTGCACGCCCAAATCATCTGCTTCGGCATACGTCACCGGGAGAAACGCAATGACACCAGCACCTACAATCGTGCCGATTAAAACGAACCACCACATTCGGCGAGCTTCCTGCTGTACCGTCTTATCGACGGACAGAGAATCGCTCATCTCGCTCATCAGGCATCCTCCGAATCTGTGGTTTCCTTCACTAGAAAACGAGGGCGACCCCGGACTTCTTCCATAATTCGAATGATGTACTCGCCCAACAACCCCACCGATAATAACGTCATTCCACCAAAGAAGTTAATGAGCAGAACCTGAGTCATGAATCCGGTATTCTCTTTAATTCCATCGCCCAACCAAAATCGGATGAGGTAATACAGGGCCAACAGAACGCTACCGATCGAGGCTAATACTCCAATCGAAGTAACGATTTTCAGCGGTAACGTGGAAACGCTGAGTACATTATCCGTCATTAAACGGAAGAGTTTAATCAGACCGTATCCACTGGTTCCCTGCTTTCGATTTTCATGACGCACATCAACCGACTGCAATCGTTGTGTGGTCTGAAAGATCAAAGGGTTGATATTGGGATTCACCGTAGCGTACTGGGTAATGGATTTTACCAATTGCCAACGCATAGCCCGAAATGTCGTACTGCGTATTTCCTTTGGCTTACCGTAGGACAGCCGAAACAATCCGTTCATCACTTTAGATCCAAGATTGCGAAGCAGTCCGTGTCGTTTGTTGGCATACCTGGCAAATACAGCATCGGTCTGCGGAGCGTTCTGTAAAGCTTCAACCAGAATAGGAAATTCCTCAGGAGGTTGTTGTAAATCATCGTCCATCGTCACGATGATCTCTCCACGAGCCTGTTGTAAGCCACAAAATGTCGCTCGAAATTGCCCTGTGTTAAAGGCCAAATTGATACCTCGCACGCAGGAATCTGTGGCCGCAATGGATTCAATCGCCTCCCAGGTTTGATCCGGAGAACAATCATTCACAAGGATTAATTCATAGCTCCATTGCTGAGCGTTAGCAACCGACTTCACTTGAGCGGCCAAATCCGCCAGCCAGCCACTGCTGCGATAACAGGGGACCACAATCGAAAGATAAGGTACTGACATTATGATTGTGCTCCTGATTCGGCCTTCCGAAACAGTGGTTCGAAGTCCATTCCCCGCACCATTTCCAACCCAACATTTACATCCCATTGTCGCTGAGTGAGTTCGTGTTCAAACAACATCGCCTCAACAAAGATTTTCGAAAAGTTGATTCCTCCGTGGGTATACAACAGAGGTCTAAATGCCTGCCGGGCATTGATTTCTGTGACCTTCGGTATGCCCTGCGCGTCTTCACGTAAATCAACAGCATAGATACCGTGTGGCTGTGGGTCGGCCAGACGCACTGCCTGGCTGGCAATCGGTGTAACGGCAGTGCTATCGACAAGCTGGCAATGAGACACATTTCCTGTGACGCCGCTAACGGCAACCTGAGAGAGGAAGTATTTAAGTCGCTCGCCACATGCTGCGGCAATTAATTCGCCCTGTTTCCAAATCGATGTCCAGTTTAGATTTCTACCGGGTAAATATTCATGTGCCAGCCAAACATCTTCGGCGGCATCACGTCGACGCCAGTAGTCCATCCAGAAAACACCATCCTCCACATGGTCGACGATGATACTACCCCGGCCACGCGGGCCTTCCGCACATCGCAGCCAAATTGGACTTCCAAGTGTCCCTAAAGCGTGTTCCAAATCTTCTCGTCTGTCGACGACAGCCGTACCAGCTGTCAGGTCGTTTCCGGCTAATCGATTATGTAAAACCTGTTTACTCAGACATGCCTCTAATCCGAATTGTCCCGGGCATGACAGTTCCACTTCAAACTGATCTCTGTCAGCAGCAATCGACTCCAATTCCGGCTCGGTATTTACAAACACCAAATCAACTGCCTGCTCTTCGATGATAGCCTTCAAGGTATTCAGATAGTCGGGCGAATCGCCACGGGCAATGATTTCCACGTGATCACAGTAAGCTTCCGCGATTTGTTTTCCCCACCAGGATACTTCCGTACCAATGACTCGAATCGGCAGCTCTGCCAGGTGGAGCGAGCGCAGCACTTCCAGTCCAATCGAGGAACCTGAAGCGGTAACCAGAACTGTCTTTTGATCCGTCATGAATTGCGCAGAAACACTTAAATAAAAGGAGCAAACAGAGCCTTGTCTGTTTATCCTAATACGGCATACTCGGTGAGTACGTTCGATAATCAGTGGGAAGGAAGATAACCGATAGCACGATGCAATCTTGTTACACCTCTACCGATTAAGCCGATTATACGTTCAGCAACGAGACGATTTCGGAGATAACCTGCTGTTGCAATTCGGGTTCCAGGTCCGGATAAATCGGCAAGCGAAGCAGTCGGCTACTGATGGAATCGGTTACGGGAAGCTCTACTTCCGAGCCACTTAGACGCCTGCCAGCAGGTGAGCTGTGTAAGGGAATGTAATGGAAGACCGCATGGATGCCCTGACTATTAAGATGCTTCAGCAAAGCATCACGTTCAGTTTGAGTAGGTAGCAATATGTGAAACAAATGATAATTGCTCCGACACCGCTCAGGCACAACCGGCAACTGCAATAAACCTTTTTCTTCTAACGGTTTTAGCTCCTGAAGGTAGGTCTGGTAACATCTTTGTCGCATTTCAGTAATGACATCGACCGAGCCAAGTTGACCATAGAGAAAGGCGGCAACCAATTCACTGGGTAAATAAGACGAACCGCGATCCACCCAGGTGTATTTATCAACATGTCCTTTGAGGAACTGGCTTCGATTAGTTCCCTTTTCACGAATAATCTCCGCACGCTCGATTAAGCGCTCGTCATTAATACAAAGCGCTCCGCCTTCACCACAACTAAAGTTTTTCGTTTGATGAAAACTATATGCTCCCAGGTGCCCGATCGTCCCCAGTGCACGCTCGTCAAAAAATGCGTTCAATGCCTGGGCTGCGTCTTCGACTACTGTGAGTTGATGTGACTCGGCAAGCGCCACCAATGCATGCATATCGCATCCCACTCCGGCATAGTGGACGGGCATGATTGCTCGTGTTTTATCGGTGATGGCCTGAGCAACCAGAGCTGGATCCAGATTCAAAGTCGTAGGATCCACGTCGACAAAGACGGGCTTACCTCCTGCTAAAACTACGGCATTGGCAGAGGAAACAAATGTAAAGGAAGGGAGGATTACTTCCTCGCCCGGCTTCAGATCTAAGAGTAACATCGCGATTTCAAGCGCTGCGGTACAGGACGGCGTCAGCAGGACTTTTCCAACATCAAACCGCTCTTCCAGCAATTGACAACATCGCCGGGAAAAAGGACCGTCTCCCGACAAATCTCCGTTTTGAATCGCCTGAGACACATACTCCAGTTCGTGCCCGGTGAGATAAGGTCGATTAAAGGGAACGGTATACGACATGGGCACTTATCTGATGATTGCCATTGATCTAATAACGGTGGAACTCTTTCAACAGTCCGATACAATAAGCTTACCTGCTTCAAGACTTTAATCATATTCCGTTATGATGCAAACTCGAACCACGAATTAACCAGACCATGAAGAGACCACGCTTACTCGTCACCTGCTCAATATTACTTCTTTACCTCAACGGGTTGTGTATTGCTGCGGATCCGGCTCCGGAAAACATTGTCATTGGTACCTGGAATATCGAGTGGTTTTATGACCATGATCAATCAGACAATAAAACTGATTTAGCCAAAAAACTGTCCGCGCCGTCGGAAGCAGACTGGCAGTGGCGAGTTACCGAAGCAGCTAAAGTCATCGCGGCTATCAATCCCACCGTCATGGCGTTGCAGGAGATTGAAAATGAAAAAGTTGTTCAGGATCTGGCCGACGAACTTCGCTCCACTCACGATCAGCAATATCAGGTTGCCTTCATTCAGGGTCGCGATACCTACACCGAACAGGACGTTGCGATTCTTTATAAGTCAGGATTAACCCACATAGAGAGAAAACAACAATCGGACGAGATGTATGAAAGTAAGAACTACTACAACTTGTCGAAACACCTATTTGCTACGTTTGAGTGGAGTCATGGTGGTGAGACGCATAAGCTGACCTTGTGTAATGTTCATTTAAGAGCGGGTACGCGGGGTGAGCAACCACGGCTGCGACAATGCCGGCTGATTAACTACTGGGTCAAGCCCATGGTTGAGAAAAAGGAAAACGTCATTGTGTTAGGCGACATTAATACACTCTGCCAATGCCATGACTATACACTCGAACAGGATCTGGCTGTGCTGTGTGGCAAACTGAAAAAAGGTCAGTCTGGTGAACTCATCGATCTGCATTTACAACTCAAGCCGGATCAACGCTCAACGCACATGGGTGGTCCTCAATTTGACCACATTCTTGTCAGCCCGGAATTGCTCAAAGACTCCAGTCATAAATCGGATCTTTCGTTCCAGTCGATTGAGCGACGTAAAGATTTAGTCCTGCGAGGTAAGCAGGATGAAGATCATTACAACAGGTACTACGACATCGAACAAAGCGAACGAGACATCAGCGATCACTACCCTGTGATTGCCACCTTTAAAGTTAAATAGTTCCTGGATTACCAGCACTCCCAACAGCAAATCCTTCCCTTATGTCAACAGACTCTAACTCTGATCCATCGTCAGCCCCGGAAGATGGTCAGCAACATGTCCGGCTGGATCATTTTTTAAAACTGCTGCAGTTTGCAGAGAGCGGAGGCCATGCCAAAGTGCTAATCCAGGGCGGCCTCGTGAAAGTAAACGGGGAATTATGCACGGCTCGCAAACGCAAACTCTATCACGACGACGAAATCGAAATTGACGGAGAAGTTGTCACCGTTAACATTGATTAGATGCTAAAAAGTTTGCTGATAATTCAGTAATTTCATGCGTCTGTGTGGCGAACTTTTACTAATCCGATTACGTTAAATGTTTATTAAACAGGTGAACTTTACAATTCCCTCAGGACTACCCACCATGAAGTCGATCCTTCTGAAATCACTCGCTTTGTTTTTACTGCTCGTTCTCCCTGCTCTGGCTCAGGACGAAAAGCCGGATGCACAGCCGGAAGCCAAACCGACTCAGGAAGGTGCCACGGCGACAGACGAAAATGAAGAGAATACGGCTGGGCCGCTGTCAGGTCATTCGTATCACGGTGAAGCTTTCAACGAGGGACCGCGACAGCGGGCCTATCTCATTCCCGGAATGGCCAATGTCGATTTTCCCATCACTACGAAGAGCGAAGAAGCTCAGAAGTTTTTCAATCAGGGAGTCTCA
>CEUY01021991.1_pt1 | contig 22295 bp, 33 predicted proteins | sample 361481 | NCBI WGS metagenome assembly CEUY01 (sample SAMEA2622737, study PRJEB7988) | marine metagenome | isolation source: saline water (ENVO:00002010), including | reverse complement strand
AAATTAGCTTTTACAAGCCTCGTCTTTCAAGTCGAGGTTGTTGACTTCTCCATTCTAATTCTTTATTCGCACGATTTAATTCTTTCTCTATATCTATGGGTTGTTCTCTTCTCATATCTTCTCCCTTTACTTTTTCGCAAATATATAACAATGAAAACACTAAAGCAAGAAATTATTCCTTGACAAGAGATCAGAATACTCTAGAATGAAATCAAGGTAAACTTATTGATTGTTTTTCTTTTACTTATTATAAATTTTATCAATCAAAAAGGAGCACCAATGTTAAATAAAGCAACATTTCAAAAATACGTAAAGAAGATCAATGACAACATTGATAAAGCACAAGAGTTAAGAAACAAAATGGCTCTTAAATCTTTAATCAGTGCTGGTGTATTTGGACTGTGTTATTATGTTCATGGTTTTGATATAGTTGATTGGTTAATGTACATTATCCAATTCTTTACAGTCATTTACTTTATCTACACTACTGCAGTTGCGGCTGTTATAACTTATATAGAATTTATGGTTATTTCAAAAGTTGAAGCAGTTAGTTTTGGTAAAGGAACTACAAAATTCGCTGTTGAGCAAGCACGTGATATGGCAGTTGATAAAGCCCGAAGCTTTAAAACAAAAAAAGACTTTTAAAGAGTCTTTTTTTGTTGATTTAAGATCCTCATTTTAGTATAATCACATATTGAGCTAATTAAGGATTTTATTTTGATTGAAGAATATTTAAAAGAATGCAAAAAAAATAAAAAATGTGAAGAATTGATTTCTGAAAACATTTATGAACAACATTTTTTAAAGGAAAATCATAGTATTTTTAATATTTTCATCGTCTCTATTGTTTTTGCATTTGTATACTCTGTTGCTTATTTATTAAGTCCTGTTTTAAATGAGATCTTTTTAAGTTCTTTTCAAAGCTCAATTGTTACAATAGATTTTGAAGTCTTTCCTAGATTTGAATTTACAGATCAACAATTTTCTCAAGGACTATTTTCGACTTCTGCCATTATCTATAAAAGTTATTTTCTTATATTTGTTATTTCTTTTTATTTGTCTATGTTTTTAAGCATTGTCAATCTAAAAAAGAAAACAACTTTATTCTTTTTTATCTTAACTGTTTTAATTCTTTTTCTTGCCAATTCTCTTATTATAAATATTTTTACACTTGTCTTTTTTCTTTTTTCTATGGCTGCTTTTTTTATATTTGGTGTCTTTGCTTTTTTCGGAGGAATCAATCTTCTTTATCATACGTATAGGCATTTAACATATAATGATTTAAAACCTATGTCTTTTATCATTGATTTTTTTAAAGGTAATATATTTTCTTACAAAAAAAACTCTAAGAATTTAAATAATAACTTGAATGCTTTGCAAGAAGAAAACAATACAAATAAAGAAAAAATTGAAAACATTAAAAGTAAAATATTTCTCGATCAAAAAGAACTAAAAAAAGCTGTTGAATTAAGGTATGGAATGGAAGATGAAGAATCAAAAAAACATCTTGATAATTTAATTAAGGATTTTGAAAATAAATTTAAAAAAGAATATAAAAAAGAATATTATAAAGAACTAATTGACGTAAATTTTAAAAGTGTGGTGATTGAAAATGATTAATGAAAAATTTGATAAATATTTGAAAATTAGAAGAATTATAAAAAAAATGGAAAGGATAAAAGAAAGTGATGATTCTAAAAATCCAAATCCACAGCATTATATTGGAATCTACAAAGCAAAAACCGTTTTGTTCATAAACGCTATTGCCTTTCTATTCTTATCAATCATTTATAAATATATATCAGCACCATTTATTATAGAACAATTGAAACATTCTATACCTTCCTTGGCGATAGATCCTAGTTTTAATATTTTTCAATTATTTAGTTTCTCTATGATACATTCTTCTTCGGGAGTAACATTCTTACCAGAATATACTTATCAAATATTATTGTTAAGTATTCCAATTCATATATTAATGGCTATCAATATTGATATTTATTTAAAACGAAAGGTTTTTGAAAATAAAAAAGAAAACAAGACCTTTATGACTTCTTTTTTGCCTATTTTCTTAGGTGCTTTTATAACAAGTGCTGTTATAAATTATATTAGTGGAACTTTTAATAACTTTTTAGGGAATCTAATGCTTTCAGCGATGGTTTTTGTTTTTTCTGCTCTTTATCTTTTATTTAAGTTTTTTACTAGATATGACAAGGTAACTAGAAAACAAATTTTTTCATTCAAAACCATTTTTTATAAAGGAGATAAAACTAAAGGTCTTGCTGCTAAATATATTAAAAAAATTGAAATCTTAAAAAATGAAAGAGACTTTATTGAAAAAGAGCTTGTTAGCGATAAAAACACTATGGAAGCCCTGTTTGATTTAAAATATAATAATTCTGAAAAATTGAATACATTAAATCATTCAGAAAACAAAGCTGTCGAAGATATTTTAAATCTATTTAAAAAGAATCAGATAGACAATGAAACAGAGAAAGAAAGAGTTGAAAACTTTTTGTCAAAAACTTTTAAAAATGAAAATGAATTGATTAATATGTAATTTTTCTATTGATTTTGTTTTTTTTCATATATATAATTCAAAAAAAATAAAGGACTCTATTGTGGTTAATGAATATTTAAATAATTGTTTAAAAAAAGAAAATTGTGAAAAAGAAATTTACAAAATTAAAAGTCAAATAGAAAATTGTGATGAAAACAACCATATTTTCAATGGTTTTCTTTTTTTTGTTTGTTTTGTTTCTTTTCTTTCATTTCTTTATCTTATTTCACCATTAGTGAGTCCCTTTTTCTTACAGTACACACCTAATTACACCGACGAACCTTTTCTTTTTGCTTTTCCACGTGGTGGATTTTTAAATGAAGTGTTTAATGCAGGTTATTTTGAAATACAAACTATTCTGGTTAGACTGTATTATTTTACAATCTTTGCTTTTTTGAATCTTTTTCTTTTCATTACTTTCTTTCATTTTAAAAAGAACTATGCTCTTTATTTTTTTGCTATAACCTTTTTGGGTTTTTTTATCTTGCCAAGTAGTTCTTTTATTTTCTTGAGTATTATTTTGTTTTTACTTTTTATTTTTTCCATAATCATTTTAGCGAGTGGTGTAGGTGGTTTATTAATGATAGATCTTTTTCGATTATTAAAATACAACGATAAAGATTTCTTTGTTTTAGAGGTTCTTAGAACAAGTAATTTCAACAAAAACAAGAGAGAAAAAGAATATACTGAAAAACTTAATCTTATTCAAATAGAAAAAGAAGAAGCGCAAAATTTTATTGTTCAAGAAAAAGAAAAAATACTTAATAATGAAAAAGAATTAAAAAAAGTTTTTGATCTAAAAAGCAGTAAAGATGAAAAAGACCCATCTTTTAAACATATTAATAATCTTATTTTAGAATTTGAAAAATGTATTAAAGATAAAAATCAAAATGAATATTACAAAGAATTATTGGATTTGAAGTTTAAAAATGTTATAATTGAAAACGATTAATAATTCAGATTTAAAGAAAAAAACAAAAAAATTAATTTTTTCTTTAAATGCAAAATTACTAAAAATTATGTTTTTTTATTATTGGACACTTTATGATTAGAAAATTAAAAGGCTTCCAAGTTTTAGAAGCTTTCTGTTGCAATGAGGAATCAAAATATTATTCTTATAAAATATCAAGAATGAAAAAGAATGGAAATAATATTTCTTTTTTTAATGAAAACTGTAATATTCAATATGAGTTCGATATTAAAGATTTTTTTAATAGTTTATCTTCTGTTATAACTTCTTGGAACTATCCTTTAACTGTTTCTCTTTGCACCGACAAAACAATAATTATTTATAGCGACGAATATATAGAAGATTTTGATTTTTCAATTGAAATTCTAAGGAATGAAAATGATTTTTCTTTGTTTGTTTTTAATCAAGATGATTCGATATCTTTTAATGTTAAAAAAGAAATATGTGAAGATTTTATAAATAAACTTGAAATTGAAGATTCTGGATATATAAATGCTAGTGGGAAACGTAGTATTTGTATTGAAGAAGAAAAAGGTTTAAGTCATTTAGCTGACAATATGAAGAACCGACAAATACATATTGATTCTCCTGCTCTACTCAGTGAGCTTGTTAAAAACAAAACAAGATTTAATGAGTCAAAAATTTATTTTGAAGACACGAAAAACAATTTAACACCTGACAATGAATCATTTGTTTTTGACGGTGTTGATTTAACAGATTGTCTTATATTCACCGAACCCAATAACACTGCTGATATTATAATTAGGGATTCTATTGTAACCAATACTTGTTTTCGTGGATATAATGGTTATTATCATTTTGAGAATATTAATAAACTTGACGCTAACTTTGAACATTCCGAATTATGTTATATTAACCTTAACAATGTTAAAGTTTCAGCAGATAAATTAACATACCTAGTTCACACAGAAGCTTTTAATGAATTAATTGATGAAATGTTAATTTCTGGAGATAAACTCAAAATTGTTGACCAATACAAGTTTACCTCTTTTAAAGAAGAAGAATATTGTTTAGATTCATTTGAAAATACTGTTGATAATATTGAAAAATTAATGAAGGTCATAGAATTAGAAAAGAATATTAAAGACAAGTTGGATTCTTCCGAACCTATTGATAATCTTGAAGCTAGTTTCCTTTTTTATAATAAGGAACATAATATTTTAGAATATGATACGTCACGTGTTGTAGTTAATTCATTTGCTTCAAAAGATTTAAAAGTTGAGGTAGTTAATAAGCTATTAAGTCCTTATGGCAATCAGTTTATTGGAAAAATGAAAGAATGCCCTATTGATATTTTTGAATCAGATTATTTTTCAAAAGAATACATTCACATTGATTATCTAGTTGGAAACATAAAAGAACAAATTAATCATAAATATAATTTAGATAGAAATCTAATCGAATTAAACTATATTGACTCCAATGATGAAGACGGTCATCTATTGAAAATTATACCTCATTTAAGCAATCAATTATTAGAAACAAAGAAAGGGACTATTTTATTTTCTACTGATATACCTAGTAAATATAAAGTTCTTAATCAAAAATTATATGATAAATTTTATGCAGAAGGTTTTATTCAAAAAGTTTAAAAAATATTTTACACATTAACAAAAAAGAGCTATCAAAGCTCTTTTTTATTATTTAAAAAATGTATCTAATTCTGTAATTGATTCTACACATTCTGAAAAAAGATTTGAATATACATTTGTATTTTCTCTATCTTCTTTTAGTAAAAACACTTGACTTCTTAGCGTGTTTTTTAGTATATCTTGACAGATGTCTCTTACTTTATAAGATTGAATACCTATTACATTTTCAACTTCACTTCCTTTTATCTTTTCAAACTTATTTTGCAATAATATATTTGACAAACAAACAGCATTTAAAGCATTTTCATTTTCATCTTTTAAATTGACTTCTTTTGACATATCTTTACAAAAATATTTTAAATCTTCTGCTTTTAAAGTATAGTACATACCAACTTCTTCAAATCTTGTTTTTTCAGGGTTGTATTCAAGAGTCACTTCTTGTCTTTTGTAATACACTGGTTTTCTTGCTTCAAATTCTAATCCCTTCGCCTTCATAGGATAAGTTTTTTCTACATCATATGAAAAAGGGATTTCATTTATCACCTCATTAACCTTTTTTTCTACGGGAGTTAAAGTTTGACCAGCAAAGACAGTGCTTGCACTCAACATTGTTAATAACAATAGTGTTTTTTTCATTGATTTATCCTTAATTTTTTATTAAAGTCTATTAAAAAATACCTTACATTTTTTTATTGTCAAATTTTAAATATTTTAATACGAAATGAATTGAAAATAGATATTGTAAATGGTATAATAGGCTACTGATTTTTAAAGAGGGCTTTATGATTAACGAGAAAAAACTCAATGACCTTTTCGGAATAAGCATAGAAAGAACAAAAGATGAATTTATTATTAAAAGTTATGATTTTGAAAAATCTTTCGGATACCATTTTAAAAGCTATGTTTCTGTTCAAAAAGAAGGTGTTACCATTAAAGGGCATCAGTTTGGAAATGTTTATTATATTTCTTTAGAAAAATTTTTAAACTTGCACTTAACTACATATCTGGAAACTAATGAACAGCCGTACTTCATGATAGAAAGTCGTGACCCAAATATAAAATTTAAAGCTAAATTTACCACTAAATTTGAAGGCTTGGAAGAACAACACCAAGATTACAATATTGAAAGCATACAATATGAAGCTTCAAAAATATTATTACTGGTATTTAAAGAAGCCCGAAAATTTTACAATCGTGCCAATAAAAAGGTTTTTTAATGGAACTTTATCAAAAATTAAAAAATCATAATATCGAAATAAAAAAACAACAATATAAATTTTAAAAGGTGTCAAAATGATTAAAAATCTATTAGAAAAGATAAAGATAGAAGATGAACTAAGATGTATGATTTTTGCTAGTGAAAAAACTTATAATAGCATACAACCTTACCATAAAAACAATAAACTTTTAATGATTACATTTTGTGTATTTTTGTCTTTTTTAGTTGTTTTTAATATTATTCCTTATTTTTTAATCGATAATATAAATAGCATTGCAGCAGAATACGAAGCTGCTAATAATGCTCGTTGGAATTCTACCTTTGCTACTCATTCATTGAGCTTTTCTGAATCTATTAACTACGCCAGTTCCATAGCATTAACCGATACTAGTAGCGTTTCTGATATTTATGGAAAAATCAAAGAGCTTGGGTTATACACTTATCAAATAAATATTGGATTCTTTTTATATGCTATTAGCTGTATTGTATTAGGGTTTAATTTTTTTATAAGAGGGTATAAATATTTTTGTCAATCTAATGAAGTTATTTTGGATATTTTAATTGCTGCTTTCTTTTATATTTTTGGTGGGATATTTTTTATTACAACTTTGATTATTATGTTTTCAGATTCTTTATTGATATCGAATTTGATTATTGACTCCAAAGTTTATTCTATTGCGTCTCTTTTTGTAATAGCTGTTAATTCTCTTGTTATACATAATAAAAAACAAACTTTTTATAAAAAAAACAAAGAGTTTTCAAATCTTAGTTTTAAAAAAGAAGATTTTGAGCACATGAAAGAAAAACGTGAATTATTAAATAAAGAATCAGAGTCAGATATAAAAAAGATAATATCAGATGAAAAAAAGATGCAAAAACTCTATGAGTATGCTAAAAAAGAAGAAACAACGGAAAAAGAATTTATACTATTAGAATCTATATTTTATGATTATGATAGAAAAAAACGTGAAGAAGCAAGAAAGGAAAATGCAATTGATGAAATGGAAAATATATTAAAAAAACACCATGTTATCCCTGAAATTGAGATACGTAATTCATAACAATGGAGAAAATATAAAATTTAAAAACCTTCTAATTAGAGATTTATTATTTGCTTATCATTACTCATTATGTGTTGATAAGTATAAAAAAGAAAACAAGTATAAAGAGTTCAGAGATTTGGTTGAAAATTATAGCTTTTCTGTTTCACCAGAAGAAAAAAACACAATCCCTGATTTTCCCTATTTTGATACTTATGTTCCTACAAAAAAAAGAAGATTTTGAGTATTTAAGTTTTTTAGGTCATTTTATTGATGTTTTTCGTTATCAAGAAAACGATGTATATAATAAATATGAAGTCGAAATTGCGGTATTAAAATCATATCGTCAAGCTGATTCAAAAATAAAAGAATTGCTTATAGATTTTTTTGATAACTATATAAAAAATGATGAAGATAGATATTATACAATGCGATTTTTTTCTCTTTTAAAAGCTGAATATGTCGCTTCTGAACATTTACTTCAATATTTGTCAATTGGTAATAAAGAAAAAGATACGTTTTTTTATGGCTATTTACCTGTTAAAATACACATCAATTCAATGGATAAAGAGTCTATTGAAATTGATAAAAAAGAACTAAAAGAGTTTTGTGAAAAACAACCTTCTTATTTTGATTTTAATAGCAATGAAGTTGATAAGATTTTCAAAGATGTATTATATAGGGCAGAACAATTTAAAAAGAGATTTTTAGAAGAATCTGTATTTAGATACACTTTATTCTCTGATAATATTTCAGACTTAGAACTTCGTAAAGCAAAACTTAAAGAAAAATTAGATCTCTCTGATTTTGACTTAAATCGACTTTCTGAAAACTTAGTCTTTGATGGAACAAAAAAGACTTTTATTTATCAATATGAACATTTTGGATACAACTCACCTGCTCTTTTATTTAAAATTGATATTTTAGATATTTATGACATTCTTAAAGCCTGACGGAATCAGGCTTTTTTATTAAAAGTATGTTTTTAAATGGTATTCAAATCTTTGAAAATCATTTTCAATATCAGGATTTTTCAAAACGTCATAGCAAGAAAATGTTGGTAAACCTTTCATTCCAAAAAACTTAAAATTAGCATGCATAGGAAGCATTAAATCATCAATACTTTTACCTTCAAATAAATATTCTGATTCATTATTGAATGCTTCTTTTGGTGCGTTTAAAGTTAAAGATAACATATATTCTTTACCATTTTGCGTTCCTCCTGTTCCGTATCCTTTTTTGGGTGATGAAGTTGATCTACCATCATTATTACATAGATCTCCAAACATACCTGCTGAAAATACTTCATCCATATATTTTTTAAAAATCCAAGGAACGCCCATCCAATTAACTGGTGATTGAAGAACAATTTTATCTGCCCAATGAAACTTTTCTATCTCTTCCGAAACATTCCAATCTTCTTTCATAGTTGTTGTCTTAACGATATCACCTTTTTTTTCAAAAAACGATTGGGCTTTCTCTGCTAAAGATTTATTTAATTTACCTTTTGAAAAAACATAATAATGATGTGCATTGATTATTAATATATTTGACATTACGCCTCCTTATCTCAATATAAATAAGTTAACATTTTATTGCTTTTTCTTTCAAAAAAATAAATACTTAATTTTTTTGTTCTTAATAAAAAAGAAAAAATTTGGTTCATGATTTTTTAAATGATTAAGCTTCATCAATTGTTTTCTTTTCTTTCTTTATTTGCTATAATAAAAATACTTAAACATACGAGGCTAACATGTCAGATTTTAATAAAGAAGATTTTTTGAAAAAAGTAAATGAAAACAAAGCAGTTTTACAATCACATGTAAAATCAAATCAAGAATCAAAAATGAATAAAGAAATTATTAATACTATAAATTCTTGGAATGCAATTACAACACCTGTTATGTGTGTTGTTTGTGGCTTGCTTTTTGCAGCTTGGTATTTTTTCAGATAAATATCATTTAAAATAAGCCTTTTCCCAATCAAAAGCTCTTTCTTCACGACAATTTAATTTTTTTGTTGTCTCACATACTTTTTTAAAAACAAAAAGCAAATCTTCTTTTTCTTTTTGTAAATTACTCATTTTAAATCCTTAAAATAAACTATTTTATAGAATAATTCATTTATCTTTTTTGTCAATTTAAATATAGGCTTTGTTTTTCTTTTAAATAAATGATATAATCACCTTAAAATGTGGAGTAATCAATGAGTAAAAACACTATTAATGAGACTTTATTTTCAATATCTCAATTTTCCTTACCAGCTTCTTTTATATTAAACATATCTTTAATATATCCGTTTTACTTAAATATTATAAAAATTAAAGAACTTAATGTTTCTGGTGATTCAATCCTTTTACCAGCCTTTATTTGTATATCTATTTTCTTGTATGGTACTTTTTTCTTCTCTTGTTTTTTATTTTCAAGTGGTTTTATGAATAAGACCTTGTTTTTGAAAAAACATGGTTTCATAACAAAAGATAAAAAAGAATATTTAGTGCCAAAGTTGTTTTATTCTAATTCAAAATTTAGAATTGAAATTAACATAAAAAATAAAAATGCCTTATTAGGTTCCAAGTTTATCCAGAAAGATTTTTCATTGGAATTCGTTAATATTGATGTTTTAGATAAAAATAATAATTCTATAAAATATGATATTCTATTGTCAGATAGCGATGATATTTTAATTGAAAATATCTCTTTCTTTGATAAATATAAAATTAGAAAAATTGTATTAAATAAAAAGGAAGACATATCAGAAGACTTCCTTTTTGATTTGTCTCTCAAGAGTCTACATTAAATCTTGTAAACTAATTCAAACAAATCTGGTTCCAACAAACACCCTTCTTCACAAAAAGCAGAAGGGTTTTTTATTCTGTGCTCTAATAGGGAAGGAAGCAAGGATATATCAGAACCGTCTACTTTTAATAAGTAATTGTAATAGTCTATTTCTGTCTCTGTCACTCTCTCTGACTCTCTTTTAGCCAGTTCTGAATCTACTAAATATTTTATTGTATAAAGTAATAACATAGGAAGCACTATTATGGAAAATGGTATTGCAAAAAGATAGTAAAACAACTTTTCTTTTACATCCATATCATTTTCTTTTTCTTCTCTCAGCCAATTATACTCATTGTCTGTCGCTGTAAAGAATAGTTCTTTTATTTGTTTTCTTGTTTCTTCTTTGTTTTTTGTCTTATTTAAGAAAGTTTCATATATTTTATGCTTTGTTACATTTAGTATGAAAAAAGAACCTATTACTTTTTCTTCGTTTATATCTATCTCTTTCTTTTTATTTAGTGCTTTTTCAAATATTTTTTCATAACTTTTTTGCATTAATTTTTCTTTGTTTTTAATGTTTCCTATTTTCGGACGATAATTAAATATATTCATTGTTGAAGTCATTACTAATTCATAAAACAAATCCAAGTTATCTTCAAAAAAAGGAACTAATAATTTTTTATTTTTTAAAAGGTGATTAACGATCATATCAGAAGCATCATTGTAAAAGAAGTTTTTACTAGGTTGTGATTTTGATTTTAATAATTTTGTGTCACTTGAATTTTTCGATTTTATTTTTATATTCAGTAATCTTGAAATGAAATCTACTTTTTCATTGTGGTTCTTTTCTTCTTCCAAATATGTATCTATTTTAAGATTCATAACATTTTCAATCTCTGATTCTGCTGGATTGTGTGGCTCTATTTTTTTTAGACTACATATTTTATTAAAAACATAAAGGATGTTTTCTTTTTCTTCTTTTAGATTTTCCAATTATTTTTCCTCAATAAATAAAAATTGATATTAAAGTTTCTTCTTTAATATGTCAATTTAAAATAGCTTTACTTATTATTTTAAAGACATTTTCTTCTTTTTTGTATTAAATACTAATAAATAAGAAAGACCTGATATTAGACCTATTATATGACTTTCATAAGCTACCTTTGCATTAATCAATTCCGAAGACGTTGGGGAGCCATAAATTGTATCAAAGATGACTTTTAGAACAATCAAGAATGTTGTTAAAATAAACCACGGCTTCTTTAAATTTGAAGCCATAACAACAACAAGCCCATGTATCATTCCAGATAAACCTGCATAGGTCATATCTTTATATTCTGGAAGAAAGCACAATACTATGCCTACTAAAAAAGAACTGTATAAGACAAATCCTATATTTGCCTTCTCTTTACCAAATGCAGCGAAACATAAAACAACTGCAGTTAGGTTCATTACTAAATGATTTAGATTTGTATGTGTAAATGTTGAAGTTATAATTCTCCACACTTCTCCTGATTTGATTAAATTTAAATCCCAAATAAACCATTCTTTTACGATAGGTATTTGTCCTAAAATTGATAACAGTATTACAAATATTAATGTTTTGTTTTTTTTAAGCATGACCTAAAAAAATTCCACATTCCATAGCTGATTGAATCTCTTGTATGTTTGTTTCTTTGAAATCAAGAATCAGATTGTCTATTTTGTTTTTTGAATGCACATTATTTGAATACTCTTGATCTTCTATTAATATATCTGCAATATAGCTTTCAAATACCATTAACTGATCTGTTTCTGGATTTAAGGCGAAATTAAATCTACTTTTATCAATTTCTTCTTCTCCGTATTCTTCTTCATAGTTTAAGCAAGATAACTTATCTACCAATCCTTTAAATGAGTCAAACAACTTTATTTCTTCTTTTGTTTCTGGCATTTCAATAAACATATGAAATTGTCTACCTTCATTGTTTGAATCACTTTCGATCAGTCTATAATATTTTTTCATATCTTAAATACCCTTAAATGTAAAAAATTATTATACTAAAAAACAAGATCAATAACAACAAAAATAAACCATTAATCTTTTACAATTATATTTGGTTTGTTATATTGTATTATTATATATTAGGTTTTTTTAAATTATGTCATTAAAGGTTTTAAAGATATTTATTATTTCAGCTTTGTTGTTGTGGGTTTTCCTTAGTGTGTTTCTTATAGCTTTAGTTACTAGTTCAGAAAATATCGTTTTTGACCTAACAAGAAAAGAAACTTCTGAAATAGAGTTCATTTCATTCATTGACAATGAAATGAAAACTGAAAAAATGCACCTTATTATCGAAATCGAAGATTTTTACTATAATATTGATTATTATGTTTATCCATTATCGTATATTCCCGTCAAACGTTTTAAAGTATCAAAAGAAATTTTTGATTTGCCTTATGCCAATCATTTTAATGAAAAAGATATCGAAATAACCTACTCTTGCTTATCTTTACTTGAATTTGATAAATATCAGCCGAAAAAAAAGGATATTCATAAATACTATGATTACCCTATTATTAATTATAAAGGTATTAAGCTAGATGAAGATTCTTTGCTTAAACGCTGTGTCCATTAATAGTTTACTATTTTCTCTTTTGTAACCAAATCTGCACTTTCTAATAACTTTAAATTGTCAGCATAAGCTAAATTGTGTCTATCAAAGTTTTGTTTTCTTATCTTTTGTATCGCTAATATTTCTTCAATTAGTTCTTTTGGTAATTGATTAATTTTGTAATCTGGCATATTATTTATTTCTTCTATGAAAAAATCCACATTTGCAGATGAAATTGTAAACTTATCTTTTAATCTTGTTTCTTTCTTTCTTTTATTTATCTTTAATTTTTTTGTTTCTAATCCTTTATATTTTATATAAAATATTACTGAGGATACAAATATAGCGACTAAAACGAACATTGATAAAATCAACATGATCAACATTGTTGTTATATCTCCTGATACGCCTCTAATTAATGCTGTCATAAAACAGAGTATACTTACCATTAATACTATGTTCGCATAAAGTGTTTTTGTAAGAATACTAATATATTTGTTTATTCTTCTATTTGCAGTCTCAACCCTCTCATTTCTTTTTTCTATTCTTCTTAATGATTTTTCGCTATCTTTTTCTGATTTCAAATACTTTTCAATATAACTCACGATTTAACCTTTTCATTTATTATTAACTTTAATTTTGTGTTGCTTTTTCTCACCCCTATTACATGATCAGGATTATTTATTATTTTTAATTTCGATTTCAATATTTTTCTATTTAATTCTTCTTTATCAAAACACAGATCTTTTTCTAAATTTATTAGATGAAGTTCTTCTTTTTTCATTTCAAAAATAGATAAGTCTCTATATTTATTATTTTCTTCTATCAACTTATTTAAAAAATCCTGATCACCTTCCAATTCATGAAAACTTCTTAATATTTTATTTTCTTCTCTATTTTTTTTATTTTCCAAGACTTTTAATCTAAACTTTAATTTTTCTTGACGTTTTAAGTTGAATAAAGTTTTTAAAATTTCAATGTTTTCAAAAATCAAGACGATTAATACAAACAAAGGCGTTAATATAAAAGAACTAGACAAAATTAATGAAAAATAATTATTTTCTAAAACGGCTTCTTTTCTTATTAACTCTTGAATGTTTTCAAAACTATTCTTTCTTTTATAAAAATAAAGAGGCACTAACAATATATTAATCAAACAGAATAAAATACAGAGTATGAAACCGAAAGAAGAACTTAACTTGTTGAATATGAAATATGCCATTGTTAAACTTAAAAATATTGGTAATATCGCTATACCGCTTAACATTAAGAACTCTGAATTTAATTTTTTATTCAAAACTCTAGACACTTTCCCAATTTCTTCTTCTTTTTCTTCAATATTAAAATACATTTCTTTGTACTCATTTAATGTTTTTTCTTTATTTAACGACATTTTTAAGGCTCTTCCTTTCTAAAAATATTTATTATTTATAACATAAGTGGATCATTAGTCAATTTAAAAAAAGATTAATAATTTGTTTATATTTTATTTATTTCTTTACTTTTAAATAACCCGATGATAATTTCTTTCTTTAATAAAAAAAGGAATAAATATGTCAGATAAGAATTTAAAAGAATCTATTAAAGCAAATAAAGAAGCGTTATCAAACTTCAATACAAAAACAAACATAAAAGCCGATCCAAAAAATACCCCTTCTATTCGTGGAATTATTGATACTGTAAGTTGTTTAGCCGCATTAATAGGTATTCCTGCATTAATGTTGGGTTCTATTATTTTCATAATTAAAGACTCTAACAAACAGAAATATTTATTATTGGAAAAAAATATAGAAGAATTAGTTGCTTTACCTAAGAAAGACACTGACAGCTTATTTAGAACTGAGAAAGCTTTATTTTCAAAAGGAACTATTGAAGGTAATGAAGTTTATATTTTAGAAAAAGCAAAGTCATTTGTTTCTCATTATTCAGTTCTTTGCTATAATATTCAAGAAAAAACGAATAAAGAATATTTTAATGACAACAAATCATTAGCTTACATTCCTTTTGATGAAATCAAATCTCCTATTGGTTGTTATCTAGATAAGAACAAAGAAGAAAATCAAGACGATTATATTAAAATATTTTATAATCAAAAATAAAAGGTAATAAAATGGATCAACTTAAAAACAGAGATACAGAGATTATGATAGATAGTCTCTTAAATTAAAAAGCAGAACATTTGCTTTATGCTATTGCTATTGTTTTGGCAGTTTTATGTGTTATGTTTATATTTAAATATATTAAAAAAAGTATAAAGGGCTTTGGCGATAAAAAATAAACTAAAATAATTATTCAGAAAAACTTCTTTTTACTTTGTTTCTTAGAAGTTTATTTTGAATAAAAATGATGTAATTAAATGTTTTGTAAATGCAGCTTTCTTTTATTCTGTTTTTTCATTTCTATTTCTTCTCTATAAAAACACAAATACAGAATACCTTGTCGAAAAAGCTTTAAAAGAACTTCAAGTACATAGAACTTATTATGTTGAAGAAGATATAAGACATTGTGAGCAAACTAAATACAGAAAGGAATTCAAAGAGGGCTTCTTTTTAGGTGAATACAATAATAAAGTCATCTTATGTAAAGGAGACGTTTTATGAGCAAAAAAAACTTCTCACTTTTTATACTTTTTTCTTTTGGTTTTTTCTATTTTGATCCACTTAGCAATTTTAAATTTGGAAATAATCTTTCTCGACTATTTGAGAACGAAGAACACTCTTATATTTTATCTGTAATTAATCAACCAAAAGAAATTGAAAACCATTATTGTAAGAACATAAAAGAGGAACTTAATCTTTTCTATAAGACAGAATCTATTGAATATTATTCATATTTAAAAAACAAGGAGGTATTTATATGTTCAAAAAGATAACAGCGATATATAAAGAGCATCAGGTAGGATTTTTTTATTTAAAATGTTTGGCTTGTATTCCTCTTGCTTTCATTACTTTGTTTGGTGGTTCTGTATTGGAAGAAATGGTAATTAAAAAAATTGCAAGTGAAGAAATTGATTTAACAAAAAATGAAGAACCATATATGATCAAAAAGAACGAACATATAAGTGAAAAATAACAAGGAAAGTTTAAATGAATACAATTGAAAAATTAAAAGCTATTTATTTTATATTACTATTATGGTTATCTCTATACTTAGAAGAGCCTTTTTTGTTTCTTGTCTTTATTCCATTTATTCTTTACTCAAAAATTGATTTATCAAATAAAAACAAAAAGAAAGCACATTATTTATTTATTTCTCTCTGTTTCTGTTTTATTTTAATTGACCACGTTGATAGTGTTTCTACTCCAAGAACAAAATTCTTAACAACAAACGATGAAGTTATTCAAATATCTAATTTTAACGATAAAAACTTATCTGATAAAACACTACCACTTCATGAAGATTTAGATTATTATTCTTTGCAAAATAAAAAAGATATTAACTGTGAGAACTTTTTAGTGTTTATCTCAAATGTAGGCAATATTTATGACAACTTAAATGATTTATATAAAAACGAAGAGTGTATTAACATAAATGTTATTGTAATAAATAAAAAAGATAAAGATAATCTTGTAAAAGAGTTATCTTTTGAAAAAATATTCTTAGATATGGATTTTTTTGATAATGATGATTTTAATATTGTTTATTTTAATGATAACAAAGTATTTGCTAATCAATTCATACTTGATTTGACTAGAAATACTTATATGAGAATAAATACTTTGTCAAAAACTAATAGTTATTATATTTTTAACAGTAAAAACGCTTCTCTAGGAGAGGACGAATGGGATTAAATATAAGAAAATAAGTCTTTTGACCATTTAAATCTTTTAACTAATGAACACAACGGCTTATTTGAAGAAAAAGTTCTTATTGAAAAAGGTCGAATCAAAAACATAAAATACTCAAATGAAGATAATGTTATTGATTATAGATTTATGTATGACAAAAAGAATCAATTAGAAAAAATAAACAAAATAGAAGAAAAGTTAATCGAAGATAAAAAAGAAAAAACTAAAATTGAATATAAAAGAAAATTCGATGAGAATGGCAATGTAAAAACTTCTTTCTTTGGTGATAAGTATAAATATAAAAAGAAAAGCAATCAAATAGATTCAGAATTAGTTGATTATGATATATCAGGAAATATGACTTTAATTGATGACATGACTATTGTTTATGGAGATAGGAATGAAATACTGGAAGTATTTAATAAAGACAATCAATTGATTGCTAAATATAGTTATAATCTTAAAGGCGAAAGGGCAAAAGCTGTCTATCCACTTCATGATATTGTGAAATGTTTTTACTATGACAATGAAGGAAAAATGATTGAAGAAGAAATAAATGGTGAATTTAAATCATTTATCTATTTAAATTGGCAAATTATAGGTTACAATTATAAAGGACAATTATATTTTAATCATTATTCGTCAGAAAACACAATTAAAGCTACTACGGATATGAATGGAAATATCGAATATTTTGATTATGGCTTTGAGAACAACACAAACAATAGTTTTGTTATGTATTTAGGTCAATATAAAGACGAGGTAACAGGATTGTATTATAATTATAATAGAGATTATTCTCATAAGTTAAAAAGGTATCTTCAAATTGATCCATTAAAGTTATATGATGGTTCCAATCCATATGTTTACGTATCAAATAATCACGTTAATTATTTTGACTTTTATGGGTTAGAAAAAATAATAATGGGAATACATGCTTCTGGGGACATTACTGGCTTGCCTATCACCAATGAATATCCAACTAATAATGGTCAAAACTGGACTGGACACGCTTGGATTTCTATAATTAAAAACGACTCCACAACAACTTATGGGTTTTGGCCAAGTGGTAATGGATATAATGGAATAATTGATGTAAATCACAGAAATGACAATTTAAAACATTATTACACTGCTGCTTCTAGGTATTATGAACTTACAGAAAAAGAATATGATAAATTTATTGCTTTTACTAAGATAAAACAAGAGCCATATGATGATGAATGGTGGGTTACAAATAATTGTTCTACTTGGGTTGATGATGCATTAGAAGAAACATTTTCTATTAATCCTATAAGTAGTCTAAACTTTGTTTATCAGCCAAGTCAGATTAAATTACGAATTAAATTATTGGAGATTTTTAACAACACATCAAAAAATAATCCTGCAAAATAGAGAATACAATGAAAACAAAAAATATATTATTATTAGCAACAAGCGTTTTTTTATTTATTATTTTAAACGTCTTATTGTTCCTGAATAAGCCATTAAGGTCAGACACTATTTATTTAAATGAAACAGAATTAGGCAGATATCTGGAGTCTAGTTCTGTAAAAGACCTTCTTGTTATGTTAAATAAAAAAGGTGATTATTATACATTTGGACACTATAGTATTCCAAATTTGACCTATACAAAGTATAAAAAAATAATAAAAATAAAAAAAACAGAAATAGATATCATAAAGGTTGAGGATATTAACATAAAAGACGCATTTTATAACTCTTCTTGCAATATACTTATTGTTTTTTCAAAATATAAACCAAAAGAGCCTTATTTAAATTATAAAAACAAAAATATAACAGAAGAAGAAGTATCAAATTGCTTTGATTCTTTTTCTGCTTTCAATAATATCAATAAATAAATAAATAAATAAATAAATAAGAAAAAAAACTTGTCAAATTTACAACAACTCTACTTACAATATCAATAGTTTTTGTTTTTTTAGATTTATATTACAAAAGAACGTTCACAAGAGTTTGTTAAAATGTATACCAACCCTAAGTCGCCTAACTTTAAAAGACGTAAAGGTTATGCTAATTTGAAAATTGAAAGATTTGAAATAATAAAAGACAGTTAATACTGTCTTTTTTCATTTTAATCATTTACCAATACCGAATGATTGTTTATTGCATTTATTTCTTTTTCTAGATTTGATAATTCTTGTATTTCCGATTGTCTTTTTGACAACTTTCTTAGTCTTTCTTTTTTTGTTTTTATTTTCTCTTTTTTCTATTCTGCCATAAGCAGCTTTTAAGTCTTATATTCTTGACATCTCTTGCAAAACCTTTTTCTAAATATTAAAAAAAGACAATATCAAAAAATATTCAGCTTTACAATCTTTTTATTTTGGAAATATTATTTTTATTGACTTTTCTTTTCATAAAGAATAGGATAAAAACAAAAATATAAGGAGTTCTTTTTTATAATGAACAATATTAAAAGATATATCTTTATTTCTGACAACATTCGAACATTAGAAACAAAAGCGAGGAAGAATCGAGAAACATATAAACTTCAAATAGAATCAAGAGATTGTCGCAAATTTTTTATTAAATTAATGTCTTTTTATCTTGCGAGTTTTCTTCTTATTCCTTTCTTTAAAATGCTAGAATTAGAGAGTGTTTTATTTCTTGAATATAAAGGCTTGTTTATATTGGGTTGGTTTACTTTTTTAGATTTTATATTTATAAAATATATATTGAAAAAGAATAAAAATAGAAAAAATTTTACTATGTATAGTTTAATTCTTTTTACCATTTCTATTTTGTTTCTTTTAATTAGTTTCAATCCTGATTTTGTTATTAATTTTAATGTTTTTTTTAGGATTTTTTCATTTTTTATATTCTCTTTTTTTGCTGAATATGCTTTTCTTGATTTTATAATTTACAGCAAAAAGGATGCAAAAAAGAATATTGTTGAGTCTGGTAAAAAAATGAGAAGTTCAAAGAACCAATTAAAGAAAATGAAAAAAGAAAAAGAAAATCTTATTCAAGTTATGTCTAGAAACAAAGATGATATGAAGTATATTTTAGAATTACATAAAGGCACTCTAGATTTTGAGCACGAACTTATATCTAGCGATCCCAACAAAAAAATCAAAAAAGAGAACTTTAATGATGTTGTTGATTGCTTTATTAAAAATAGTGAAGATAAAAATAAAAAGAGTGGATATTTAGAGAGGTTGTTCAATGAAGAATTTGAAGAAGTAAATATAATCAATCAATGAATCGATAAAATTTCATTTGAAGCTATCGTTAATGATAAGTTTTTATTTTTGATATTCTTAATATTTATGGATTTGTTTTGTGCTTAAATATCGAACAACGTGATTTTAAATCTAATATACATTACCTTTATCTTTTACTTATTACATTTATTTTCACGTTTTCTTATTTTCTTTGTTTTTTTAATTTTCTATTTTTATAAAAACAATCACTTATTTCAATATTTGTTTTTGAAAGTATAATTGATTTTTATCTTTCTTTTTTCTATAAGTTTAAGTGGGATAAACTTATAAATAAAAAAAGAATGAAAAGATTTGGTTTAATAATTTATGAATAAAAGAAGAATGAAAAGATTTGGTGCAATATCATTAGTTATAGCCGGGTGCAGCATTGCAACAGGTTTAATCATTTATGCACTTGGACAAAATGTAAATCTGTTTTATATGCCAACTGATATTGTTCATGGTATTGACGGCAAAAAACCTGAAATTGGACAACGATTAAGAGTAGGTGGCATGGTTGTCGAAGGCTCATTAAAGAGAGACCCTAAAAATTTATATATTGAGTTTGATTTACATGACAACAATGAAATAATTACGATTAATTATGAAGGAATACTCCCTGATCTTTTTAAAGAAGGTCAAGGTGTTGTTGCGCAAGGAACATTAATAGACAAAGAAGTTATAAGAGCAACAGAGGTGTTGGCAAAACATGATGAAAATTATATTCCGCCTGAACTGGCGGAGGGACTAAAACAAAATCATTCAGGAAAAGGACTTACTTATGGAGAGTAATTTTTCAGATTAAAACCTTATGGCTTTTATTCATTTTTATAATAAATCACAATAAAATTGAAAAAAAACGAATTGTTTAAAAATCACTTTAAAGCAAGTAAAAAAAAGAATAAAAACAATAATATTAGTAATATTGTAATCTTAAACTTACAAAGATAACAAAATAAAGAAAAAATAGATGCTTCTAAAAACATTGCGGGACGTATGCGGAATTGAAATCAGTTATTTTTTTATAAAAAATATGAATAAAAATAAGAATATTAATTCTTTTAAAATAGTCAATTTTAATGATCTAAAATAAAAAATTTAAAATAATAAAAAATGATTTTTATAGTTGAATCGTTAGGCGTTTTTTGATATGATTGATTTTGCTTTATATTATGAACTAGAGAAAAACTATGAATCCTATTGTGAAAATTATTGTAACTTTTGAATATTTTATTAATGGTTGGCAAATCGATCTTGTTTATGCTAACGGAAAAATATTTGACTACACAAATGCACAATTTGAAAGTAACATCAAAAACCAAATACAAGATAGATTATCAAATATTTCTGATTATGTTTACGAAGAACCTATTATAGAAGAAATCAATCTTTATTTTTCAATTTTTAATAACTCTACTCCTATTGAATTCAAATATTCTTGTGATACTTAATTATTGAATATCAGGGAAACGAGGTGAAAAAATGTTAAAACAAAAATATTTGGTCGAAAAAGACAACGAGATAAAAAAAGCATATTTAAAAAGAGATGAAATAAGAAAAAACAAAGAACAACTTGTTGATATAAACAAAGAAGATTTTGTTCGTTATTCTATAAAATGCGTCTTTATTATTATTTTATTTACAATTTTAACTCAATTAAAATTATGGTCTTTTATTTCATTTACTGACAATAGTATACTACTACAATTTCTTTTACATTCTTCTTTAGCAGCTACACCAATTTTACTATTGTATTTTTTTGAAAACTTTTATAGATCAAACAATGAACCAATAAAAATCAGCGAAAATTTTTTTTATTTCATCGCTTACATTCCTGTATCTACCCTTTTTTATTCTATAGCAGCAGGTAGTATAAGTGTTCTTTATTGTATTGTTAATAATATACCAAAAAGTCCTATATTTCTTGAAATAGCTACTGATCATCATTTGTATCTTACTTTTATTGGTGTTTTCTTTTTTTTGTTTAGATTTATTCGTTACAATAAGACTTTATTAAATAAAAAAGATTTAATTAACAAAAAAGAAAAATTAAATAAAGAACTTGAACTCAACGATTCATTAATAGAAAAAACAAAATCTGAAATAGCTCTTTATCTAAAAGAAAATCTTATTAACACAAAAGACGCAGATTACCTTTTGTTTATGAAAGAAGATAATCAGTTAACGAATCTAAAAACTGAAATATCCATTGCAATAAAACATTATGCAAATAATCAAGGATTTGAAAATTATAAAGAATTAAAAAGAGAAGAGTTCTCTAGTCAAGAAGAAATGATTTACAATTACTAAACACAACAGAGAGATAATAGGAAAAATATGAGTGTATTAACAACAATAGGTTAAAGTGTTATTTTATTTATTGAAGAAGAAAAAGCATTAGAAATTGACGCAAGTGATAAAGCAAAAAAAATAGCTGCTAAATATAATATCACTATTTAAGAAAGAATGAATAATAATGACATAAGACATTGCCTAGTCCTTTA
>CEUY01080152.1_pt1 | contig 22332 bp, 22 predicted proteins | sample 361481 | NCBI WGS metagenome assembly CEUY01 (sample SAMEA2622737, study PRJEB7988) | marine metagenome | isolation source: saline water (ENVO:00002010), including | reverse complement strand
AACCCTCGCCTTCAGCAACTTGTTGTAAGGCGGGGAGTCGTCAGATATTTAAAGCCTTGACTTCAGTAATAAACTTAGATAAAGCACACCTTTATTAATGATTTCAATTAGTTATTTCTATATATTTTCTATTATAGAGCTATTTTTTTTTACTTTTTTTTTGTTTAATTTTTAATAATAATATAATCCAATTCAATATTTACTCAATTAAATATTATCAAGTTGATAAAAATAAGTTATAATCTATATAAAAGCACAAAAAAAGATTTTATAATGAAACAAGATAAAAGAGAATTAAAATAAATAAAAAGGAATAATGAATATGAAAGTAATGATAGAAAACTATACAATTTATGAAAAAAAAGAAGAGTTGTTGTTTGAAATAGCCGCACCACAAGTAGAAGGTTTCAACTTCTTAAAATCAGAAGCTTATATTAGTAAAAAAAATATAGAAAAAGGTTTGTTTTTTATAGCAAATAAAGATGACTCAAATTTAATAACATTTAAAAATGTTGAAAAAAACAAATTAAAAAAACTGTTAAAACAAAAAAATCTAGTTATAGCATTACTAGAATCAAAAAATAAATATAAAGAAATCTATCAATTTGACATAAAGAAAATAAAATAAAATGAAACAAAATAAAAGGAATTATTATGGCTAAAATAGTTAAAGAAGAAGAGTTTAAAAATAAAATTGTAAATGCAACTAAAAAAATAGTTGGAGTAGGTGCATTAGCGTTTTTAATGACTGGCTGCCAATCAACAATGGATTACACTCCACAAGATATGAATTTAACCAATAAAAGTAAAATAGAAAACATTGATTTAAATCCAATAGCAAAAGTCGCACCAACATTGGAAAAAATAAATGGAGATAATTATGAAGAAATAGTATCAAATAATAAAAGTGGTGTTTACCAACACCCTGTTTATAAAGATCAAGTTATAACATATGAGTTCAATGATGATATTGATTCTGATTTAAAAATTAAAAAACAACTTGAAGAATTGGGGATATCACCAGAAGCATACGATATTGAAAATGGCTTATATGAATTAGTAACTTCAGATTCAAACACTCAATCAAGACACGTTCAAAATCCTTTTGGAGATGAATCAATTGACATAAATTTATCTAAAATATTCAACAACAATTACACCGAAATTGATGACCTAAGTGACGAAGAAAGACCAGAATATGAGAAAAATCAAAAATATGATGATTATCATTTATTAATGCATGAGGCAGGTCATTCTCTTAAACATCAACAAATGAAAACTTATGATTTTTTATCATTTGATAAAAATGTATATGTAATGTTAGAAAATTCGGCAGAATCTTTTGCAATAATGAAAACAGTTCAATTATTACATGAAAAGGGAGAGACTCATGAAAGTATCAACAAATTTACAGAATATAAACTAAAATCAGGAATAGGCATAACAGAAAATGTTTTTGATAGAGGGTTTGACGTTCATCAATACGTTCCTTCACTTAATATAATATCAGACTTAGTAAAAACAGATTTAGATTACATTCTAGATTTAACAGACGAACAAATAGATGGAGTATCTGAGGTTATCGCAAAAGAAGCAGTTAATTTTGATTATGCAAAAATATATAATTCTGAATTTAATGAAGAGTTGGAGGAAGATAGTATGAAAATCCTAAAAAAATTAAAACAGAATTCTAAAAAAACAATAGATCATTTATCTGAGCAAATAGATAATCAGTTAGAAGATCCTAAAACTAAAAGGAAATATGAAAAAAATGAAGATTTGAAAAAAGTAAAAATAATATTAGATACTATTTCTGAAAACCAAAAAGAATTTTATGAATATGGAGACATAGATTACATACAAGAAAAAGCATTAGAAAAAGCCAATGGTATGGAATTATCTTCATTAAAGATTTATGAAAGAGATATCGTTGGTATAAAAAGTTATAAGCCATTGCATGAAATCATAAATAAAAAATTAGAAGAAAGAGGTTTGCCAGTCCCAAATGATATATTTAATTTAAATCAAGAAATGAAAGAATTACAAAAAAATAATGATTTAGATTCAGGACTGAAAAAGTTATCTAATAATAAAAAATTAAGTATATAAAGATAAAGAGTATAAAATATCCAATTTTATACTCTTTATTTTATTATAATTATTTTAAATAAACAATCGTGAAACTTCCGAAGCCAATTGATTATAAAATTCTTTATATCTTTCTTTACCCATTATATCAATAATATTTCTGTATTTTTTTACTACAAATGAGTCATAATGAAAATCGTATCGCCATGCACCACTTTGACTATAAACATTGTAGTTATCTTCTCTTAATTTGTGACAGCCACAAAATAATGGAAACCTTCTTGAATACATATATAAACAATGTAAATTAAAATCAGCAGTATATTTTAACTTATTCTCAGAACAATAATTGAATAATTCTTTTAATTCTAAATATATTAAGTGTTTTTCTTCTTTTGTTAAATCAATTTCTATTTTACCATGAACTGTTTCTGCATTATAAATTTTCATATTACTTGTCTCCTTTATTATTTAAAATTTCTTTTCTGTTTAGATAAAATGCCTTTAATAACTCATGGCATAAAATATCAAGATGTTCTTTTAATTCTTCATTATAGTTTAATGTTAAAACAAGATTATTGTTCAAAGTGAAACTATTTCGGCAGCCTTTGTAGTCATCTTTTTTATAAAAATAATCATTAACACAAGCATTAAAGTTATTTTCTCTTAATTTTTCAACGCCATTAAAAACAGGTTTTCCACGAACAATGTTATATATTGCAGTATCAATCCAGCTAAGATTATCTTTGTTCTGAAAGATAGGTCGTATCTTATAATATAAAGAAATCAGTATTTCTTTATCAGTTTCTTTGTTGAAGTTAGACGTAATGTTTTGGTTCATTTTATATTTATTCATAATTTTATTCCTCTATTTTTTTAACTATGTTTTTGCCTAAGCGATTTAATTTTTTGTATTTTATTTTAAAACTGGTGGAATCAATGCCACCAAACATTTCTGCATTACTGTGAATCTCACATAAAGCAGTAATAAGTAATATTTTGTAATTTTCGATATTCATAAAATCTTCAAACTGAGAAGGTTTTATTAAATGAGCGACCATGTCATTTTTGATAAGCGAACAAATCTCGTCATTCAAAAAGCTTTGAGCGACTTTAAATGATACATTCGCATGATCAGGGAAGTGTTTGCGACCTTCCATATCAAATTCTATACAATAAGGTTTTCCACAATCATGATAAATTTGATACTTATAAATATCTTGAAGTGGAAGGTTTACCTACCAAAGATCTTGGCAGTAAATCCATTCTGGTAATTTCCATTGATAATTTAATTCTTTATTGAATAAAATATGATTACGCAAGTCTTGAAAATATCTTGCAACAGAAATACCGTGTTCTAAAACAGAAAGGTCTTTCATTTGTTCACAATTTTTCATATCTTTTATGATTTCTAGCTTATTTGTTTTCATTTGGTTTCTCCTGAGTTTTATATACTTGAAATTTTTTTAATACTTTTTTGGCTTGTTCTTGGGTGCAAGGACCTACTCCTAGTGCTGTAATAATAGGAGAACCATCAAAGTGTGGTGGAAAGATATGATTTCGATCAACAACAACAGAGCAGGGGATACCTAAATCCTTAAGTTGTATGTAGGCTTTTAATAGATCGTTTTCTTTTTTTGCGGCAAGCGTGACTTTAGAACCACCAGCACTCTCATTTCTATAATTAGAAACAAGTTCAGGATTCATTTGTTCAGCTATTTTTAAGACGTCACCATATGCGTGACCAGTTTGTGCAGATAGTTTACCTGCGTCCATGTAGATATCTTTTCTAGCGATAGCATATAGATATAAATGGGTAGATTTGTCAAAAGGAACAGGTTGAGAATACTGTTCTAAAATTGATTGTTTAAGTTCTGTAAGATTGTTCTATAACATGTCAAATACTCCTCTTGTTTGATTTAACACTTACAATAGTAATCGATTTTCAATTAGAAGTCAAGCAGAAAAATTAAAAAAACACAGAATTATTTTATTGTACTCTTGTTGATATTTTGATATAATAAAGCATATTTTAGAAAAAGAGAATTTACAATGAAAGCTATTAAATACGAATTAAATGGAAAAGAACAAGAACTGCTAACAAGATTAGAGATAGAAGAAGAAAATATAAAAAACCAAGATTCTGAGGACAGAAAAAGTAAACCTTTATACTCTAGTGAAACGGATTTAAGAGAGATTGTATTTTTAATGACCGTAAAAAACAGAATACATAAAGAAGCATTTAATAAAAGTTCTTCTTTGTATTCAATGTTGAGAAGCAAAGTGGAAAATTCAGCATTGCTTGATACAACAGATATGTCAAACATAGAAAAAAAAGCCTATTTTCATTTACTTTGTACTTTTGATTTAAGTAAAGCATTTATGCTTGAAGAAGATATAGTCAATCATTCTCTATATGAAGTTTATTTTGGAACAAATGAACGTAATTGTTATATAGATTTCAAGAATGACAAAACAAGGTCGGATAAAAGAATAATACCATTTGAAAATGTAATAGAGCTGTTTTCAAATTATACAGAAGATTTTAAAGTAAAAGAAAAATGGGTCAATAAAAAATTTGGATCACTAACATTAAAAAGACTGGAACTACTAACAAAAGCTCCACATTTAATGAAATATCTAACAAAACCAAAAATGTCTTACAAAACATTTATCTCTAAGAATGCTTATGACGGTTTAACTTCTATATATAGAGATAAAAACAAAGAAACATTAGATTTGATTCAAAATGAAGTAGCTTTTGAAAAAATCAGAGAACTCTTATTTGAAAATACAGAAAGATTCCGAACAGCAATCGAAAAGAATGAACTTAATAAATATGGACAATATACATTGAATTATGTTCGATACATGAATAACAACAGATTGAAAACTTTAAGTAAAGAAGAAATGAAAGAATCAATATCTAATTTATTTAATAGTTTGGAGTATATAAATAGACAAGCTGAAATAAATATAGTGGGAAAAAATAATAAAGTAAAAATTGAAGAATTGATGTCTAATTTATTTGTAAAGAAAGAATGGCAGGAAGCATTAAAAGAATCCGAAATGAAAGTGAATTCAAATAAAGCTATTATGACAGCTTCTGTTTTAGATGGAGACTCCCAAGTAGAAGGTGATATTTTTGAGTATAATAATTTATTAAAAGAAAAAGGTCTTTCAGGTTTAAAATTAAAAAATATTCCAGATAATTCATTTAAAACGAAATCAGAGTTAAGTAATTTTGTTATTGATAAAGAAGTTCAAAATTCAAATGAATGTTTAGATCTAATAAAAAATTCTGGAATTAATTACTTTAACTCTAATCAATATTTATATGTAGAAGATTTATTTAAACAATTACCAGAGCATTTTATTCAGCTTTTAAAAACAAAATATGCAAAACATTCTGGTGATTTTCTAACTCATCGGTGGTCACAGCAAGAATGCCAGTTTTTAGCTGAAATATTAAGTTATGTAGACAATGATTATAAATTGTCTAAAGACTCAGAAGATATGCTAGAGCTAATGTACGGGATTTAATAATAATGGTATCAAAAGATTTAACAGAAAAGAAAACATTTCAAGAATTTCTTGATAAAGTATTCATGAAAGAATCTCTCTTTAGTTCAATAGCTGAAGGATTTGAAAAATATTTTGAATATCATGCTTCTGATCTTTCTTTTTTAGAAGAAATATCTAAAGCACAATTTATATTTATTGTTTTTAAATATTATAAAAATGTAATAAAAAAGCTATCAGATAAAGAAGTGGCTAGTATAATGCATTTAACAAAAATAGATTCAAACAATCTTGTTTTGAATAGAAATAGTAAAGAATTTGGAATAAAAAGAAGGGATTTAAATCGAAAAGATTTTTACCATCAAGAATTGATAATATATCAAAGAAACTTTTTTAACTCATTAAAGACAATGAAGAATTCAAAAAAAATTAAAGAAGCATATATGTATCATTGCAAAATAAGTCCGAAAGAAATGTTGGAATTTTTAATTAACAATAAAGACTTTTTGCCAGCTTTTATAAAGACAGGAAAATCTTTACCTCCAAAATTGTTTATTGAAAAAATCCTTGAATCAACTAGGACATTATCACTTATAAATTCAGATTTAGATAAAAATTTAGGTCAAGATTTTAAAAAATGGTATGTTGAAAACATAAAAAGGTCTAGAAAGAAATTTCAAGAATATAGAATACAAGAAAAGGAAACAATATTAGGATTGGACGAATCTATTTTCAAAGAAGAAGATGTATTGAATTTTATTTCAAAACAAATTGAAAAACTAGAACTTGATTCATTAAACAACAATTATAAAAAAGTAGATGCTCTTTTAAGCTTAAAAATGAAAATATTAAATAAAAGTTGGGTAAAATCATTAGAAAAATATGCAGAATCAAATAAACCATTTTTAAATATTGAAATACCAGTAACTATATTCAGAAAAGGAAATGATGATTATTTGAAAGAAATTTTATTAAAGTTAGGTGCAAAAACATTAAACAATTATATAGATGAGCCAAAAACAAGGTCTGACGTTTTTCGTTTACTCTGCTGCACAGATGAAGACTTGTTTAACGGGATTATGGAAGATTCAATACAAATGTTTAAAAGTAGAGATTCTTATGTGATAAATGCTATTGAGAAAATGATTCCAAATGAATTTTTAATAGATTTAGCATTAAATGGATTATCTAAAACAGAATTTAATTTAGGCTTCTCTAATAAAACCTCTGTTCAACACTTTAAAGATTATTTAATTAATACAAATGAGGGTTTTGAATATATAGAAGAAATAAGAGATTATTTTTCTTTGAATTATCAAATATAAGGAGCATTATGATAGAGTATTTTGAAGAAAACATTGATTCTTTTCTGGATCACGTAGATATAAGGTATTTAACAGATGAAGATCTCATTGAAATAAAACCTTTGTTTCAATATTTATTAAAAAACATTGAAAAATTTCGTCCAGAAAATGCGTTGTATTTTCTAATTTTATTGAGTCAAAGATTAAGTCTTATTGAATTCCATAATTTAATGTTAAACATAAAAATAGACGGAGATTATTTAGCAAAAGGTTTAAAGAAAATAAAAAGAAAAAATGACACCTTAATAATTAAAATATCTGATCAAGAAAGTGAGGTTGTGGTATATAATCAAATAAGTGATTTATTTGATTATATAGAATTAACAAATGAATTTAGAAAAATATATCTAAAAAAAGCCTTTGGTTTAAATTTATTTAATTTACTTTATTTTTTATCAGAGAATGAAACAGAATGGGAAGATGCTGTTGATATATCTTTGACTTTTCAAAAATTAGAAGAAATATTTAAAAATCATGGAAGAGAACTATTAGAATTAAATAACAAATTATCCAACCAGAGAATAAAGAAAATAATAAAACCAATAATAGATAAAGAATTATTATCAGTGAAAAAAATAGTAAATAATGTATCAGAAGATACTTATTTTAAATTCGGACAATTTACAGATAAAGCTATGAGCGATAAAGATATAAAATTATTTTTTGATAAATCTTTATCAAGAGAAGGTTTAAATGATTTTCATTTTTCAATGTCGAAAATAAATTATTTATTAGATAATATGCGTGGCTATAATTTAATTCGTTTTCTGGAATACTCAAAAACAGCAAAACAATTAAAAAATAAAAAAATATATTATTTAAAAGCAATTGACAATGAAACAAAAAAAATATTAGAACAGGCTTTTTTTAATATGGGTATTTCTTTTGAAACAAAGTTATTTAAAGATAAACCTACAAAAAAAGAGATATTGGAAATATTTAGTGTAAAAGGAAATGTAGCGGTTGAAAATTTGGTTTTTATTTGTAAATGTTTTCCGAATAAAGAAATTGCTGATATTTTTAGCTTTAGAACAAAACTAGATTTATCTATTAAATATCCTAAATTATTCTTACTACCTAAAAAAAATGAGATGTTTAAATGTAAAAAAGTATTAGGTCTGTCTACTTTTATAGAAAAAGAGTTTGATTTATTAAAAATGATAATTGAAAACATGAATGAGGATTGCACTTTTAACGAAGAACTCTGCGGATTGATAGAATTAAACTATCAAAAATAAAGCATACAAAAAAAGAATAAAAAGAGTTGTTTCAACAACTCTTTTTTGTTATAATACCTGAAATATTTTAGGAGAATCTGTTTTGAATATCGAGAAAGTTGTAAAAAAATTAATAAAAGATACTATCGGTAAAGATCGATTCATTATGAGTAAAATAGAAAGTGGAAACAAATTATATGTAGAAATATTTGAAAAAGCAATAACAGAAAACAATTCTCTAACAGAACTTGAAAAAGGTTATGCTGTCTTTGTTCTTCTAAAAACAAAAAACATTGAAAAAATAACAAAACCTCATTTAAAAACTTTATTTGAGTCTATAAAGATAAATAAAGCAGGGGATATAATTTTTAAAGAAAACGATAAGACTTATGTAACAGAATTATCTTTCTCAGAAGTGACAGAAAATATACCAGAAAATTTATTGTCAAAAGAAGAAAAATTAGAAATCGTCCATAAAATTATGCCTTCAATTACAATTTATAATTACACTGAGATTTCAAATTCAGGTTGGGTTGACGACTATCCTTTAAATGTAGGTAAAAATGAATTTATCAAACTTTTTTCACAAAGCAGTACAAGATATGAAAAATTATTCAAAAAAGAATCAAAACTAAAAGATAATCTTGAAAAAGTTTCAAAAGTTATGATTGAACGTCTTATCACAATGCTTCAAGTGGAAGAAATTAATAACATTGAAAAAATATATCCTGATTTAATAACCTTAGACTATAAAATTAGGTATTTGAAAGCTAATTTTGAAAAATGTTTAGATAAAATAGATAAGCCAGAACAAACAAGAATAAAAGAACTTAAAATAATAAAAAATAAAGTATTATGCATGTTGAATGAAAGTTGGGAATTAGCTTTAGAAGAGTTAGATTCAGAAAAATATTCATTAAAAGTATTCTTTGAAGGAAAAGATTGGGTTATTAGAGGTCAAAATGAAATTAAAAATGTTTCGATAAAAAACATTTTTAAATTGAGAGATTTTGGCATTTTAATGGATTTTGATATTTCTTATGTAACCTTAAAAAATTATGGTAAAACAAAATCAGATCTGTTAAATTTGGTTTCTTTTGAAGATATAGTAAAAGCAAGTGAAACTAGACCAATAAGATATACAAATGAATTACTTTCACATTTTTTAAAAGAAGAAGTAAAATTAAATCTATTAGCTGAATTTCCAGAAAACGTAAAAATAAACTATTCAGGTTTCTTTTTTGACGGAAAAATATCAGGTTTATTGTTAAAAAATCTTGTCCAATATTCAGATGAAGAATTAAATGTAGAAGAATCATTTATGGATTATTTACTTCTAGAATTAAAACATTAAGGATTGTTATATGGAAAATAAATTAAAGAATATTAATGATTTTGAACTATTATTAGAAGGCTTGTTAGGTAGCGAACTTTTTTTAATTGAATCACCTTTAAAAAACAAATTTAAAGAAGCTTTTTTATATCATTTAAACAATTTAGAATCAATGACACCTTATTTTCAATCTCACTATCTTATGTGCCTTAAAAAGATATATAATTATGACATAGAGAAGCATTTGACAAAAGGCGTTTTAAAGAATCTATTGAAAGAATTAAAATACATCGAAAACCAAGAAGAATTAAATCTTAAAAAAAGAGAAAATGAAAATGACGGAACAGAGAGAAGTCCGTCTTTTGATCTAAGTCTTTATGAGGGTTGGGTAATAAATTGGATAGAAAAAACAGGTGATGAAGATTGTTATAAACTGTTTTTACAAACGGTTAAGGATAGATCTTCTTTTAAAAATATAGTAAATTTTTATTACAATAATCCAAGTTGGATAAACTATGCAGAAGATTTAACTGAAAAAGAAATCATAGATTTTTTCACGAAGGATTATACTCCGAATCTGAAACATCAATCTAAAGAGTTTGAATCTTTTATTACTAAAAATATAAAAAAAGAATATTTAAAAAACTTAGATCCAAATGTAATCAGAATAATTCTTAATCATTATCCAGAAACAATCAGTTCTAATGAGAGATTAGAAATGATAGAATCAAAGCTATTAGATTTCAAAAATAATAAATTAGAGTTTTCTAATTTTACAAAATTTTTGTCAATGTATGGTAGAACTTCTTGGGAAAGAGAATGGGAAGAGTTTTCTTTGAAAAATAAAGGGTTGTTAAAAGAATGCTTAAATAAAACGAACAAGACTTCTTTATCAAAAGTAATTGCTTGCACAAATTCTGAATCCATTGTAGATTCTCTAAGAAATTTAGGGTTGGACTTTGATTATGTTGTAGGAGATAAGACTATAACAAATAGAGAAGGTCTTAAATCAAAAATAATGACTTCTTTGAATATAAAAGCTACGGATAGAGAAGAAGAAATAATAAATAAAATAAATAAAATAAATAATGTAGCAACAGAAATAAATCTCTATAATTTAATGCAAGAAGATTTTAAAATGTATTTATTTATGGAGTTGAAAGGATTGTTGACACCTAGATACGATGGTAAGTTTTCATTTTTTCAAAAAAATGAAAATAAAAAAATATTTGCTGACTACTTTATGACTTCTGACGAAGATTTCAACATACCAGAAGATTCATATGAATTATTTTATTTAAAATATAAGAATTAAGGTTTATAAATAATGATAAAACAAATTGAAAAAGATATTGAAATAGAAGTGGTAAAATCTTTTATAAAAAAAATAATATTAGAAGATAGAACACAAAATGAAAAGAATATGATCAAAATAGCTTCTGTTAATAAAATGGAATGTCCTGATTGGAGTTTATTAGACGTTGAAGCAATGAATTATCTTTTCGATCAATTATCTTTTAAAAACCACAAAATGACTGCAGATTTTTTAAAAGAAGAACTGCAAGAAGGCTCTTTAATCAAATTTTTATTAAAAGAAAATCATTTTTTGAAAAAAATGATAAAAAAGCATGTTACAAATAAAGATTTTTTGCTATATGCTGAATCCTTAGAGTTCTGTCATAAAGATTTATTTGAAAAAATAAAAGAAAAAGATTCTTTTTTCTTAAATCTAATAAAATCAAATAGAGTTAGTAATAAAAGGATAGGAGACAAAGAAGTGTCTTTGTGGGTTTTATTTCATCTCCCTTACCTTGAAAAAACACTAAAAGAAAAGTGGATTAAAGAAAAAGACTCTATGGACGATTTTTTTATTATAAAATCAATAGTAATGAATTATAAACCAGATTGGTTTACAAAAGAAGAAATAAAATCTCAATTTGAAACAATAATGTCTTTGTATCGTCACGCAGAAATAAAAACTGATGGTTTTACTAAAAAAATATTAAACTACCGACATCCAGAAATAAAAATGAAAGTATTTTCAACAGTAAAATTGTATAATCTTATGTTAGATATAATGTCAAACAAGGTTTGGAAGCCATTTTTAGAAGAAGAAGCTTCTAAAATAGACAAAAAAAAATATAAAATAAAAGAATTGTATTATTCTAATAATTTAAAACACCCTGATTATTTAATGGATCTACACGAATTAAATTCTTTGTTTTTAGATTGTAATATCTTAATAAAATGTTATACCTCTGACATACTTAAATTAAATATAGAAGATAAAAAACAACTGTTTATAAAAAAAGTATTAGGATTGCCTTATAAATCAGGAGAAGAAATAAAAGAGATTGTTAAATCACATTTTACTCTTCAATCATCTTTTGATAAAATAACACATATAGTGGAAAAAAATAATTTGTTAAATGAGTTTGAAATATTTGGTTCGTTTTTTTCTTTCAAAGAAAAAAAGATATATAATGAAGATAGAACAAAAGATATATTGATTTCTTTTTTAAATCTTTGTGATAGAGAATTAAACATAAAAAAAGAAGATTTCGATTATTTAGAATTACTTTACAAGGATTAAAAATGACTGATTACAAGGATTCAATAGAAAAATTTCTAACAGAAGAAAAATGGAGAGATGAATTTATAGCAGGTTTATATTTATCAAATAAAAATTTAGAAACTTTTTTAAATGAATACAAGGAAAAAGTTTTGGAGTATAATACTATGGCTCAGTTAGTATTTGTTTTTATTTGGTTAAAAAGAACAAATCTACCGATAGAGTCTCTTGATATGAGTCTGTTAAAAACTTATTTAGAACATTCAAGAATACAATCAGAATCTGTATCAAGTTTGGTGACAGGAAGTAGAAAAAGATATAACAATGAAACTAAAAAAATATTAAAAATGGCTGATGTTTGTTTCGGAGAGGATTCAAATGAATATAATGAATGGTTAAACTCTTCAATTAAAGAATTGAGTGCAAAAATGTTATCTTTTATAGTAGAAGAGGAATCTATATTTTCAGTATTAAATAATTCAAATATATCACCAAAAAACTTTTGTGATTTTATCACACTAAGAAAATCAAGAAAGTCATTGAGTAAAAACAAAGGTTCTAAGTTTTATAATTTAATAGAAAAAACTTTTGACAAAAAAAAGAAAAAAATAAAATCAATTAATGAATACGCATATTTTTCTTACATTAATGATTTTAAAAGTGAAAATTTAACAGAACCAGAAAAATACGAAATGTTTTCTTTATACATGTCAGAATTAGATATTTGTTTCAAAAATCTAATATCAGAAAGAGATGATATATATCATGAATTATTCAATGTAAACCTAAAAAATTTATCAGGTGAAGATAAACGTAAAGCAGAATTAGTATATGCTTTAAGAGATAAAATTAATGTATTTTATTTATTGTTGAATAAAAAAATATGGCAAAAAGCAATTGAATCCTACATTGAAAAGGAATCTCATAAAATAGACAAATCAAGGGTTGAAGGTATTGAGAAACTAATATTTTATGCGGAAAGAAATAATTATTATACAATAAAAGAAAGAACAAAAAATATAGAATTGGACGTTTTTATAAAATATGCAAAAGATTTATCAATATTAAAATTAAAGAGGTCTTCAATGATTGACGTATGCAAAGAAGAATTAGCTAAACCAAAAACATTTATAAAATATTTATCAAATATAAATGATCGTGAAGGAATGGAAGAATTAAAAAATAAATTATTTCCTAATGAAGCAATGTCAAAAGAAACTACACGAAATGATAAGCATTATCCAGCATATTTATACAATACTTCTTTTTTAAGATATCTTCCCTTAGAAGTAGTCTTATTTCTAAATACAGAGTTTAAGCATTATTTAGTTGAAGTTCCTAATTCAATGATTAATGAAAAAGATCATGTATATTGGTCGATAACAGCTAGAAATCTATTTACTGATTTATTTATAAGGCTGGACGAAGATTTAAAGCTCTCAGAAGCTGGGAAAGAAGACCTTTATTTGTTGTATAAAAAATAATATTAAAGTTGAAAAAACATTTTGTTTTTGATATAATACCTCTTCTGATAAGGGGTATTTTTAATGAAAGAAGAAACATTGCAATTTTTAAAAAACGATGAAAAGTTGGTAAATTTAATAACGAGTTTAAATTTTAACCAATTAAGTTTTATCGATAAAATAAAAATTGAGAATATTGATTGCACAAAAAGTCTTTCGAAATTGTTGATTATTGAAGTAAAAAAAGAAATTTCGAACAAAAACAAAATTGAGAAAATATTAAAAAAAAATAAAAAAGAAACCATATCAAAAGCCTTAGATTTCATATTAAATAAAAAAGTAATTTCAATTATGGAACTACTAAATAAAGTAGTTACGCAGTCTGAATTTATTAAATTATTCTCCTTAGAAGAAAGAAAAAATATTTTAACGTCTAGTATAAATAAAACCACAAAAATAGCAATAAGAGAATATGCAGATTTTGCTTTTAGTGAAATAGAGTCTAAAAATATTCAATTAACATTAGATCAAATAATATCTTTAGATAATTACTCATATTTATCATTTAATGCTTCTGAGAAAGGGTCTTCCTCTTTTTATAATATTACATATAACTCAATTATTTCATTAAAAACAAAAGTTGATCCTAAAAGTAAAACGTGGGCAATGCTTTTGTTCTCTAATCCAAATTTTTTCACAAAAAAAGAAAAAACAGATTTTATTAAAAATATGATAAATGCCTTACGAGGAATAAAAAGTTCGATAAATTCAAAAGAGAGAATGAAAGCTGCGCTGAAAGAACTACAGATTTATACTTATGACGAAATATATTCAACCTTTTTTAATTCAAGAACTGATGATTTAAAAAGTGAAGAAGATATAAATGAATCATTTTTAAAGATAACAATAAAAATACTAAGTTTAAAATGGGTTAAAGAAATATTAAAAAATATTGAACCAGGTTTTGAAGAATTTAATTGTCCTTTTTCAATTATAAATATGGGGTATCTCTCTCATAAAGAAGAAGAAATATTGGAATTGAAAAAAATGATGTCGAATCTTTTTAATCTTGTGGATAATAATAGCACTTATTCTGTTTTAGAATCTCGTTTTACTAGAAGAGAAGCATTTAATATAGTTTATGAAAATAGAAACATAAATGAAGTAATGAAGGAAATAAAAGAAAAAAGAAGATTTTCAAATGATAATTCAGAGACAATATCATTTTTATCTTATTATAAAGATTCATTACAATTAAAAATATTAAATGATTTTGACTTAAATTCTAATAAGATTTTAGATGTATTAAAAGAGATTCATTTAAAGTTAAATGAAGATTTTGAAATAGAAGATTTTGATTACGAATTAGTTGTTTTAAACCATAAGGATTAAATGTAAAAATGATCACAAAAAAAGAATTCGAAATTTTGATAGAAAAAAGAATAAATCGGACAGAACAAAGTAACAATAATAACTTACAACCTTTAATGGTTGATTTAATAAAAGATCATGTAGAGTACATAAAAGACCTCAAAGAAGAATTTGTTCATAAAATAATAGCATATATTGCAAATATGGGTTCTAGTTTAACAGAACTAAATATAAAGAAAGAACATATATTGAGTTTTGTTAAAAAATTAAAAATAGAAAAAGATGATTCAAGATTCTCTAAATATTACTTTTATGAAGGAAATGAAAATTGTCCAATATTTATTAATTACTTAACGAATGAATTGGCAAGAATGTTTCTTGAAGAAAACAATGTTGAAGATTTTTTTAAATGCTTATCTTTGTTAGAAAAAAATAAAAAATTAAGCTTAAATTCTTTACTTGATGTAAATGTATCAAAAGATTGTCTAGAAAACCTTGATTATGACAAAAGTTATTTTAACATAAATCGAAAATCATTAAGTGAAAATATAAATAGAGCAGGTGGCGAAAGCCCTTTAATATTGTTCATAATAGAAAAGGAATTATCTTTTTTATCAAAAGAAGAAAAGAGTAAGTCACTGGATTATTATGTTTATCACATAGAAAGACACACAAGAAAGATTTCAAATAAAAAAGACAAAAATATTGTTATTGATCTAGAGTCAGTAGGTATATATTTAGAAGAAAAATCAAAAACAATTAACGACTTATTGGAAAAAATGGAGAAATTATCAAAAGAAAAATACAAAGAAGCTCCAGATTTTGATAAAAAGTTAAATGAATATTCAAGAAAATTAGACGATGAATTTACTTTATTTTCTCAATTTATGATTATAGCAGATAAAGCAAATAGAAATAATATTTGTTACATAATGGAAGAATTGGCAAAAACAAAACCGAATTTATTTGATAAAAATAAAATAAATTTTTTATATTTAAGTTATTTAAGAAAAATTTTGGGATTATCAACATATTCTGGGTTTTATGTAGATAGATTTTCTTGGAATAAAATACTACATACAGAAGCAATAAAATCATTGATAAAGTTAGGTTTTTCAATTTCAATGTTTGATTCGATTTCAAAGGAAGAATTCGAAGCAATGGATTTTGAAAACAAAAAAGAAAAGTTCTTTGAAAGGTATGTAACTAATAAAGATGATTTTGTAAATGGAATGAATAATAATTCGAATATTTACTTTACAAAAGAAAATATAAGTTTAGAAAAAAAACTAAAAAATCATTATTTATCGATACTAAATAAAGATGTTTTTTATAGATTAATGATATATATTCAAGACTTTGAAAGATTATTAGAAGATGACGATTTTATAATCAATCTTTTGAATGCTGTAAATAAAGATTTATCACTTGACGAAGAAGGGATAGCTCAACTAGAATTACTATATAAAAAATAAGAGGTCTTATGAATATTGAAGAAAAAAACTGGTTAAAGATAGTAAGGTCAGAAGTAGATTTAAAAACAAAATTAAATAAAGAAAATGAACTTTATCATAAAATCAATGATCTAAAATTTTTTGGATTAGTTCCTTTATTTACATTTGTTTTATATCCTTCTATTTATTCATTTATTTTTGGACTATTGTTTACCGCAGGTTTCATTTTTGCTTTAATAAAAATAAAAAACAAAGATAAAACCACATTCCTGTATAAACAAAAAAATGAAGTCATTTTATTTATATTTACATCAGATATAGGTTCTTATATGTCAGACGTTAAATCTTCATTGGAAAAAGAAATAGAAGAAGAAAAAGCAAATAAATATAAAAGTCTAACAAGAAAAGATTTAGAAACAGTGCTATTACACTGTAAATCTCAAAGCACTAAAGAGAATCTTGCAGCATTTAGAAAGTTGAAGTTTTATCATAACAGATATTCAGAAGAAATAGAGCAAGAAAACATACAGGAACAATTGCTTGCAGAAGAAGCATTGTTGGAAAAAACAGTAGAAACAATAACAACAGAATAAGGTGAATTAATTGAAAAACAAAAAATTAATAGATTTTATATTGAAAAATCCAGAAAAATTATTTTCATATATAAAATTTATTAGAGAAAAAGAAGATAAACATTCAGAAGATGAAATCTCAACCTATTTCTACAATTTAGATTCAAAAGATAAAATAGATATTTTATATCGAATTTTTTGGTATCTAGGAGAATACTGTTTTTCAAGTAATCTTGCCGAAGAATACAATAGATTAATGCAATACAATAAAACTCTTGATTTTTTAATTAAATCAACGGATATAAAAGACTTAGAAATGGCAATAGATAAGTTAGAAGAAATTGATTATATATTTTATTTTTTATTAATGTTCGAAAAAAAAATATCAGAATCCTTTATAAAAGCGAAGATAAATATGGTAAGTAAAAAATTATTAAAGGATAAACCTTGTGATCTTAATAGAATGCTTAATGATTTAAAGAAAGCAAAATATATGTTCGATTTTGCAAAAAAAGAATACAATTTGGACGTTCAAATCTTGTTGAAAACATATAATGACGATGAATTAAGAAATTCTAATATTTTAAGAAAAATATTTTTACTTGAAATAAAAAAAGGTTATACCAATGAAAATTTTTGTTATTTAATACAAGCATTAAGATTGTTAGATGAAAAAGAGATGTCAGAAGATTTAATACGAACAACATTTAAATTTTTTGAGAAAAAAATAGCTGAGATTCAAGAAGGCATAACTTCTGTAGCAGGTTTAAGATCTTTCACAAAGAAAGACGTTTTTTTTGTAAACGAAAATAATAAAGAAAATGTAAGTAAAGATCTTAAATTGGAAAATAAAGAAGATTCTTTAAAGATACTATCAGATTTTTTAGTAGATTTTTTATATTTAAAACCTGTAGTTCGTTTTTTAGAAAATAATAAAGATTTTAAAATGAATATAAATCAAGAAGCAAAATATTACTCAAAAAAATTAGAATCAGAGATGACAGGTTTACACATAGATTTAGGCTTTCCTCTTTTTAAAGGAATGGAAGAATATACCGCATTAAAAAAAGTAAAGAAAAAGTCAGATTTAATGATGGTATCAGGACATCATTTAGAAAAAAGATATGTTATGGGAATGAGATTGCTTTCTATTTCATTGTTTGATTATTTACCTTCTGAAACTTATAATTATTTATGTGAAAATTATAGTTCTTATTCTTTTGATGTTTTAAGTGGTAGAAATCTAAGCAAAGAAACAATACCTTTTATTGCAGATATCTTTGATTTAATGTCAGAAGACTTTAAGTTAACAAAAGAAGCAAAAGAGAGTTTAGAGCTACTACATAAAGTATAAAATAAAAAAACCGCTATAAAGCGGTTTTTTTATTATTTAGCCTATCATTTTTTGTAGATCAAGAATAGGAATGATTGTATCTCCACGTTTAAGTAATTTTGATACAAATTTGTCACCAAGAGAAGCATTGTCGTCAATAACGCTAGGAACTTCTGTAATATCTTTTTCTGTTGTTTGTTGTATGTTTTCTACTTTTTCAACAAGGAATCCACAAAGTTTTTCACCTTTTTCAATGACAATAATCGATTTATCTAAAATATTGTCAGTAGGGTGGTTTTCAATTTTATTAATCAAATCAATGATAGGTAAACTACCGTTACGATAGCTGATGATACCTTTTACATTAGGGTTATCAATATAGTCAGAAATACGTTCTGGTGCTTTAATGATTTCTTTTACATTTTGAATATAAACACCATAAGCTTGATACTTCAGATGAAATGATAATACTTGTTCTTCTGGACTAGACACTTCATTATCTTTATTTAAACTTGAAGCCGTTTCAATTGTCATTTTTTCTCCTTAGTAATTTTATTTTTTATAACAAATAATTCGAAAGATAACATTTAATTTTTAAATAGTCAAAAAAAAATTGACTTTAAAGGGAATTTTTGTTAAGCTAGTCGTTAATAAAGTTGATATAAGAATCAATTTTGTCTTTTCAATAAAATATGATATAATCTTATTGTGTAAGAGATATAAACCTATAAAAATATCTCAAGAAGTATATAAAACATTTTCAGCCCGTATCTAAATGGGGAATTAGAGGAATAATAATGTCAAAGAATAATAAAAATGTAAGGGAACGTTTCTTTACAATAGTTACGCCAAGCAAGGACGGTTCAGTTTTAGATCAATTTTTATCAGAATTTGGTTATGCAGCATTTGAATCAGAAAATCGTCCAGAAGACACAAGAAGGTCTGTAAATCAAATATCGACAAATGAAGAGCTAATGGCGGAATTAGAAGATTTCTGCAATGAATATGGTCGAAGAATAACTCTTATTTATAAAGAAAAAAATCAATTAATGCAAAGGACATATCAAGGCTCTAGGGCTTACAAACCAAAGCCATATGCAGGTTCCGAAGAAATCGCAAATGAACTTCAACAACAAGAAGAAGAAGCAAACAAAGCATTAAAAGCACAACAAAATCAAAGAAAAGGTCATAAGAATAATAGAAGAAGACCTTCACATAATAAAAACGCCCAATCAAATACTTCGAATCAATCAAAAGATGATCAACAGTTAAATGACTTTGTAAAAGGTAAACAAGCGCAAAGGCAGAGTCAAAAAAATAATCAAAGAAGAAATAAAAACAGAAGCCCAAAACAAGTAGGCGTAATGCAAGACAAGCCTATGAGAGAAGTTTCTGATAAACCAGTTAAACAAGAGTCAAATGCAAGTGTAACAGTTAAGAAAAAAAGAACAATTAATAAACCAAGATAAATATAAAAAATAAAAAAGTCTACTTCCAGTAGACTCTTTTATTTAAAAATATTAATCTTTAATATATAGATATGGAATAAGTTCTTCATTGTTTTCGTCTAAAACATATTCTTTTTCTGTATAATCGAAAGTAAATCCTTTTTTTGTTAAGAAATTTTTGATTTTATATAAATCTTCTGAGTCTTTATAAAAAAAACCAAGTTCTTTTGTTTCTCCGATTAAAAGAACACGACCTTTAACATTCTTTTCTTCTGCATATGTTCCAAAATCATTAAATATATTAGTTTTCTTCATAACATGAAAATCTTTTACTGATATTGAAAAATATCTCGTTAAAAAGTTTTTTGCACACATATTGAAATGGTGTTTTATTTGCGCATTATCGCTTTTGAAATACAATGATTTCTTTTGAAGGCTTTCATGTGTGACTAAAAGGTAATCTTCCAACTCTTCAACGGTTTTGTTTGATTTTTCAAAAACCTCTTTGTGTTGTGATAAATCTAATTGTTTAAATTCATTTTTGTCATATTTAAGGGCAGAAACCTTTAATCCCTTTGCAGCAGCACCGATTAAAGCAAATGTAATAACTTCTATTTCCTGTTTCGCTTTCATTATCTGTTCGTGATATTCAATTGCTCTTTTTGATATTTCAATATAATCATGCATGGTAATTTCCCTTATTTTATTTTTTCTCAAATTATAATACGGAAAAAAGAAAAAGCAATAAAAACTATAAAATTAGGCTTGATTAAAATGAAATAAATGTTAAATGTACATACAGTTTATAGGAAGGGTATAATGAGTTTTTTAAATAAAATAAAAGATAGCAATAAAACAAAAAGCTTAAAAGAAAGTATTAAAAATGGAATTAAAACATTTAAAGAAAATAAAGGTTTCTTTGGTTTGTTGATTTTAATTGTAACAGTGAAATCTTCAATAATAGATTGGAATTATGTACCAACAGGTTCAATGAGACCAACATTAGCAGATGGAGATCAAATAATAATAAATAAGTTGGCTTATGACATAACAATACCATTAACGTATAAATCTCTATATAAGATATCAGATCCAAAAAAAGGGGATATTGTTGTTTTTGATACTGCAAAACAAGATGTTAGGATGGTAAAGAGAGTTCTGGCAGTTCCTGGTGACAAAATAAAGATAAGAAAAAATAAAGTATATATAAATGATAAAGAACTTGAGTACGCAGAAGATTTTAATAGCGAATTTTTAGATAGTGTATTTAAACCATTAGATAAAAGTGACAAAGAAACTTATAAAAAAAATAACCTATCAATAGATAAAATGGCTGTAAAATATCAAACTGAAACTCTTAACGGTATAAAACATGGAATAAGATTGGAAGAAGGCGTTCAAAAAATTGGTTCTCTTGGATTAAAAGAAATGATAATTCCAGAAAACAATTATTTAATGATTGGAGATAATAGAAATAATAGTTTAGATTCTAGATACTGGGGGTTAGTAGAAAGACATGAAATAGTAGGTAAAGTTAATCATGTTGTATTTTCCTTGGATCAAGATCATTGGCTAAAACCTAGAATAGATAGGTTCTTTACCAGAGTAGATTAAAAAATGTTTAATATTTAATGAGTTACAATAAAAAAGGTTGGACAAACGAATGTCCAACCTTTTCTTTTATAAGTTATTGATTTAGCTTATAAAAATTCAAAAAACCTCATATCAAAGCGAAATAGTTTGCAAATGGTGTTTTTTTTTATTATTTAATTTAATCGAAGATATACGCAGCCCCTGCATCTTTTCCACCTGTATCTTCGTGACGTGCGCCAACTATCGCTGTATCACCTGATATTGACACTGAAAAACCAAACAAATCACCTGCTTGTTTATCACTGGCTTGTAGTTTTGCTTGTTCTGCCCAAGTAGAACCGTTGTATTGATAAATATACGCTGCTCCTGCATCGTTTCCACCTGTTTTTTCATAACGTGCGCCTACAATCGCTGTATCACCTGATATTGATATTGATACTGAACGACCAAACCAATCATTTGTTTCTTTATCACTCGCTTGTAGTTTTGCTTGTTCTACCCAAGTAGAACCGTTGTATTGATAGATATACGCAGCACCTGCATCGGTTCCACCTGTATCTTCAAGGTGTGCGCCAACTATAGCTGTATCTCCTGAAATTGATACTGAAACACCAAACAAATCACCTGTTTGTTTGTCATTCGCTTGTAGTTTCGCTTGTTCTGTCCAATTAGAACCGTTGTATTGATAGATATACGCAGCTCCTGCATTTGAACCACCTGTATCTTCACCGTGTGCGCCAACAATTGCTGTATCACCAGATATTGATACTGAATAACCAAACAAATCATCTACTTGTTTATCATTCGCTTGTAGTTTTGCTTGTTCTACCCAAGTAGAACCGTTGTATTGATAGATATACGCAGCTCCTGTACTTGAACCACCTGTATCTTCATTATATCCGCCAACTATTGCTGTATCACCAGATATTGATACTGAATGACCAAACAAATCACCTGCTTGTTTATCGCTCGCTTGTAGTTTCGCTTGTTCTACCCAAGTAG
>CEUY01110008.1_pt1 | contig 22348 bp, 19 predicted proteins | sample 361481 | NCBI WGS metagenome assembly CEUY01 (sample SAMEA2622737, study PRJEB7988) | marine metagenome | isolation source: saline water (ENVO:00002010), including | reverse complement strand
GCTACATAGACTAAATTATTTCTATCACAATATACACCACCAGGGTTAAGCACATCAGTCCAGCTATCTATGTAATTTCCATCATAATCGAAAATTTGGACCCTACAGTTTTGTCTGTCGCATACATAAACTCTATCTTTTGAATCGATATCAAGATTGTGAACTAACGAGAATTCACCCTCTCCAGTTCCTGAAATACCCCATGATAGCTCGAATTCACCTTTAGGGGAGAATCTGTGGACTTGACGATTTCCATATCCATCTCCAACAAAAATAGCGCCGGTAGAAGCTATAGTCACTCCACCAGGCATATTGAAAGGTCCTCCAAGAAAGTTATGTTCTGGATGAGTACCGTAAGGAGTTACAGATGCACTTGCCCAAGATCGTACACCTAATTCGAGTAATTTTTCACCATGTTTTGTATGTTTTACTACAACATGTTCTTGTCTATCTGTTGTCCAAATATTATCATCGGAATCTACAAAAATTCCATGAGTTTCTTTAAACTCATATTCACCCCAAGAGGTCACAAATTTTCCGGTATCAGCTTCGAAAACAACAACTGGATGAGCATCTCTGTTGAAAACGTAAACTCTATCATTAGAATCTACTGCAACATCTGATACTCCCTTTCCGGATGTTATAGGAATTCCTAATTCAGGAGGACCAGACCATCCGTTACCAAGTGTCCAGCCTTCTGGTATTATTGGCCATGATTCATCACGTTCATATTTAAAGTCTCCATATCCAACAATGGGCATAATTTGTTTCTCCATGATTAGAAGCTAAAAATTATTTCCAATCTATAGTTCCTGGAGCATCATTTGGTGCACTTGGATTATCACGGTGATTTTCAGCATTATCAGATGGTTGGAAATCTAAATAATTAAATGCATATGGAGTATCGTAAACCTTCCAATCATTATTAGATGCTGCATATAAAATATCGTAGCTGACGTCTTTCTTTTCTATACAAGATCTAAAATATCCACCGATATCATTTTGGCTAAAAAAACTAACCCAAGACCTTGGGTCTGCTCCTGGTTTATTATCTGGATGAACAGTACCTATTCTTATAGCTAATCCTTCCATATTTTCAAATTCTGCAAAGTATCTTCCTAAAGATTCCCCAAATACTTTACTCGCAGAATATTCACTATCAGGTCTTGAATCTTGATTTAAACCTTTTACTAAATCTACTTTATCTTTATCTATTCCATCATAATTACCGTTAACAATTGATTTATATGGTTCTATTAATTCATATCCACCAACAGCATGCATAGAGCTAGCAAATATTACTCTTCTAACATTAGCCTTATGTGCAGCTTGATAGACATTAGCCGTTGCAATAACGTTAGGTCTCATAAGCTCATCCCAACCAATCCATGGTTCATGTCTTCTATCTGCTGCAAGATGTAAGATTACATCAGTACCTTCAAAAAGTTTTGCAAGTTCATCTGCAGAATCTGCTAAGTCAATTTTTGTTGTATTTGAACGATCTGACTCTCTAAGATCTATTCCATGTACTTCGTGATCATCTTGTATGTGATCTGCAACGATAGTACCTATTTTTCCTACTATCCCGGTAATCATCACTTTCATTTTATGTTTCCTTTTTAAAATCTATATAAGAATGGAATAATATTATATTCATTTACAGATTTTGTAATCTATTTTTATATTATTATTTATCTATTTCAAATAAACTGAATTTATAAAGATTTGAATAGGAGTGCTAATTGTCTGTAAAAAATAATGTTTTATTAATCTCAGTAGACCATTGGTTTGGTGAATTAATAGGAGCATTAGGACATCCATCTATATTAACTCCGACTCTAGATCAAATGATTGGTAATGGAATAGCATTTACTAATGCGTACACTACTACACCTATATGCATACCTGCAAGAAGAGAAATGATGACAGGTGTTGGTTCAAGGACACATGGAGATAGAAACTTTAATGAAACTTTGCCTATGCCCGATTTACCAACTATTGCTCAAACGTTTACTGAAAATGGATACCAATCTTATGGTGTAGGAAAATTGCATGTTTATCCTCAAAGAGACAGAATTGGATTTCAAGATGTGATGTTGTTAGAAGAAGGACGTTATCAATTTGGAATGAACAAAGACGATTACGAGCTTTTTTTACAAGATGAAGGATATTCTGGACAAGAGTGGTCACACGGGATGTCAAATAACGATTATCTTACTAGAACCTGGCATTTACCTGAACATTTACATCAAATCAATTGGACTGTTAAAGAGACATGTAAATATATTGCTAGAAGAGATCCTCGTAAGCCGGGTTTTTGGTACATGTCTTTTAGTCCTCCACATCCTCCTTTAGCACCTCTATCTAGTTATATGGATTACTACAGAAGTATTGATGTAGATATGCCTTATTATTCAGAATGGTCAGAAAACCATAAAGAACTTCCTTTTTCCCTTAAAGCTAGACCGCATGGTAGAAATACTTATTCTGAAGATGCTATTAGGGCAGCTAGGCAAGCTTTTTATGCTTTAGCTACACATGTGGACCACCAAATTAGACTTGTTATTGGTTTATTAAGAGAAGAAAATATTTTTGATAATACTATTGTTATGTTTACTTCTGATCACGGAGATATGTTAGGAAATCATGGCTTGTATGCAAAAGGACTTTTTTATGAAAATTCTTGTAGAATCCCAATGATTTTAGTACCACCAGAGAATACAAAAAATATTACTGTAAATAGTATAGATGACAGATTAGCCGTACAAGCAGACATTTTTCCTACCTTAGCTGAAATGTGTGAAGTTCCTATTCCATCCACTGTGGAAGGTTTATCTTTGTTAGGGGATAAAAAACGGGACTATATCTACGGTGAACTCTGGGATGATGCAAGAGCCACTAGAATGGTTAGAGATGAGAGATATAAATTAATATATTATCCTGCGGGCAATAGATTTCAGTTATTTGATTTAGATAATGACCCAAAAGAGATGTACGATTTATATAGTGACATTAAATATAAAAAAATTATCTCAAAACTTTCTGAGACTATGAAAATAAATTTCTATGGAGATGATTTGAATTGGATAAAAAATGGCCAATTAGTTGGGATGGATGATCCTAATCCTAATATTGAATATGCAAATCCTGGCAGATCTTTTGGTAACCAAAGAGGCATGCGTTTAAGTCATTCAGGACCTAAAGATGATAACCCTACGAATTCATCTACATTTAGATGAAATTATGGGTTAGTTTAATTTTAGCCGCAATTGACGCAGCATTGATCTACCCAATGCCCAGGGCTTACTTCAATTAGACCCATTTCAATGTTTCCATCCCTGCAGTCATCTGTTGGATTTGGACACCTAGTTCGGAAAGTACATCCAGAAGGTGGATCTGCAGCGTTTGCTACTTCTCCTTTGAGCACAATTCTTTCTTGTCTCAATCTTGGGTCAGCTTTTGGAACTGAGCTAAGTAGGGCAGAAGTGTATGGATGTTTAGGTGATTCAAAGATTTGTTTTGGAGTACCACTTTCTACGATTTTTCCTACATACATAACAATTACTCTATCACTTATTTGGCTCACTACGCTCAAGTCGTGAGAAACAAACAAATATGTTAAATTTAATTGATCTTGAAGATCCATCATTAAATTCAATACTTGGGCTTGAACAGATACATCCAAGGCGGAGACAGGCTCATCTGCAACGATTAGGCTAGGGTTTATACTTAATGCTCTTGCAATACCAATTCTTTGTCTTTGCCCACCGCTAAAAGCATGTGGAAATCTCATCATATATTCTGGCCTTAAACCTACTTGATGCATTATTTCTGATACTCTTTCTTCTCTTTCCTTTTTTGCTTTCATGCCATTAACAAGGAGAGGCTCACCTACTATATCGAAAAGAGTCATTCGAGGATTTAATGATGAAAAAGGATCTTGGAAGATCATTTGAATATCATCTCTATATGGCCTAACTTCATCTTTGGATAATTTAGATAAATCTATGATTTCATTATTTTTGGTTTTAAATTTTATTTCACCACTTGTAGGATCTAGTGCTCGCATAATACATCTAGCTGTAGTAGTTTTACCACAACCACTTTCTCCCACCAGACTAACTGTTTCTCCTTTATTTATACTAAAATCTACACCATCGACCGCACGAACATTCCCAACTATTTTTTTAAAAATCCCTTTTTGTATAGGGAAATATTTTTTTAAGTTTGTAACTTCTAATATAGGAGAGTCATCTTTTTTATTTTTAGTAGTCATTCTTATCCTTTTTTAACCACAATTAATACAGCATTGATCTACAAAATGGCCTGGGCTAACTTCTATAAGTTTCATTTCAATCTTCCCTTCTCTGCAATCATCTGAAGGATTTTGACATCTATTTCTGAAAGTACATCCACTTGGTCTGTTATGAGGATGAGGAATAGAACCTGATATTGTTGGCAATCTTTCTCTATTCTTATTGGTAATGGACGGAATGGAATTTAATAAACCAGTTGTATATGGATGTTTTGGAGAATGAAATATTTCATCTACAGATGCACTCTCTACTATATTTCCTAGATACATAACTGAAACATCATCAGATATTTCAGCTATTACACCTAAATCATGGGTAATAAAAATTATAGACATTCCATTTTCTTCTTGAAGTTCCTTTAGGAGATCGAGTATTTGGGCTTGGGTAGTTACGTCTAAAGCTGTAGTGGGCTCATCAGCAATTACTATTTTTGGATCACAACATAAAGCCATTGCAATCATTGCTCTTTGTCTTTGCCCCCCACTTAATTGCCATGGATATTGGTTCATTCTCTGTTCTGGATCTGGCATACCAACACGTTTAAACCAATCTAAAGTTAATCCTTTAGCATCATCCTTATTAAGTTTCTTATGTAGTTTTATTGCCTCAATTATTTGATTACCAACGGTATGTACTGGACTGAAAGATGTCATAGGTTCTTGAAAAATCAATGAAATTTCTCCACCTCTAATCGATTTAATATCTGATCCTGATGTTTTTAAAGAGGTAATATTTATTTCTTTTTTATTTGCGTCACCCCTATAAATAATTTCTCCATCTACAATTTTTCCAGGGCTATCTACCAACCTTAATAATGACCTTGTTGCTACACTTTTACCACATCCACTCTCTCCTACTATTCCTAATGTGCGTCCAGCTAAAACGTCAAAGCTTGCCCCTTCTACTGCTTTAACTGTACCTTCATCTGTAAAGAAATGAACTTTAAGTCCATTTACGGATAATATTGGTTTTTGTTTTTCTATTTTAGTATTTTTTTTAGTCATATTAAATTATTAGTCACTGTACGGATCTGCAGCATCTCTTAATCCGTCTCCAAGAAAATTAAATAAAAGAATACTTCCTACTACAGGGAAAGCAGGAATCATCAACCATTTGTATAGAGCCACACTTTGTACATTTTGAGTACCTTGTAATAAAGTACCCCAACTTATTGCAGGCGCTTGTAATCCTAACCCAAGAAAACTTAAGGCTGTTTCACTAATAATCATCAAAGGTATTGCAAGACTCACCGCAGCAATAATATGACTATATAGTGATGGCATTACATGTCTGAAAATTATTCTTCTTTCATTTGCACCAGATAAAACTGCTGCTGTAACAAAGTCTTCTTCTCTAAGAGATAGAAATCTACCTCTGACTACTCTTGCTAAATCGGTCCAAGCGAACAGTGAAATTATTAATGTGATTGAAAAATATATTTGTACAATAGACCAACTAAAAGGCATAGCAGCGGACAAAGCCATCCACAAAGGTATAGTCGGAACTGCTCTTATAATTTCAATAATTCTTTGTATAATCGTATCTATAAAACCACCATAAAAGCCCGAGATACCTCCTAAAGATATGCCAAAAATTAGTGTTAATGTAACTCCAACTAATCCGATACTTAATGAAAGTCTTGATGCTACCCATATTCTTGACCACATGTCTCTTCCTTGAATATCAGTTCCTAATAAAAATATGTGTTCTTCTGCCAAATATCCTTCAGGTACACCGATTAAATGTCTATCCATTGGAATTAAACCTAACCATTCATATTCATAACCTTTAGTAAAGAATTCTACGGGTGTTTTTTTATCACAATTAGGTTTATATGTTTTTTTATATGTATAGGGGTCTCGGGTACCTTCCATTGCGCATACATGAGGGCTTAACTTACCTTCATCAAAAAAATGAATTGGTTGAGGTTGTATTAGACCTCGAAATGCTTCAGATTCAAGAGGATCAGAAGTAGCAAAAAATTCAGCAAATAATGTTGTTAGATACAATAATAGTAGAAGTATAGCGGAAAATACTGCAAGTTTATGTTTTCTAAATCTCCACCATATTAACTGTCCTTGTGAAGCAACACTAACTCTTTCTTCAGAATTAATATTATCTACTTTCTCTATGTTTGATTCAGAACTCAATTTTATCTAGCCTCGAATTTTATTCTTGGATCTATCCAAAGGAGTAGTAAATCTGAAATCAAAGTACCTAATATAGTAAATATACCTATTAGAAAAATTATTCCTCCCGCTAAATAGCTATCTTGGGACAATAAGGATTTTAATAAAGTCGGACCTAAAGTAGGTAAACTAAGTACCACTGAAACAATCACGCTTCCCGAAATTAGGTATGGAAGTAGATATGCAGACATACTTATAACAGGATTTAATGCCATTCTAACAGGATATTTCATTATTAATTTCCATTCTGATATACCTTTCGCTCGTGCTGTTACTACATACGGTTTAGATAATTCATCTAGTAAATTTGCTCTAACAACTCTAATCATTGCAGCCATTCCAGCAGTACCTAGTATTATTACTGGAACCCATAAATGTTTCATCAGGTCAAGAAATTTAGCAATTGACCAAGGAGCAGTCCCGAACTCAGGAGAAAAAAGACCACCTACACTCCATCCAAATATAGAATATCCAAACCACATTGCTATTAGAGCTATTAAAAAATCAGGTATAGCTAATCCCAAAAATCCAAGAAATGTCGCCAAATAATCTCCAATGCTATATTTATGTACAGCAGAATAAATACCAATAGGAATGGCAAATAACCAAGTGAAAACTAGTGCAAAAAGAGCTAATAGAACAGTAGTTAGTATACGGCCCTGTATAACAGACATAACTGGTTTTTCCCATTCAAATGAATATCCTAAATCACCTGTAACAATACGGCTAGCCCATTTTAGATATTGTATATGCCAAGGTTTATCTAGTCCGTAAAATATTCTAAGGTTTTCAGCTTCAGCTTGATCTAAAGATGATCCTTGAGCAGCTAAATTGGCAATATAAGAACTTACATAATCTCCAGGAGGGAGTTGGATAATAATAAAAGACAGTATAGAAATTATCCATATAGCAATGAAACCGTATAATACTCTTTTCCCGATATATAGTGCCATATGATTCTATTAATTACCTTTTAGAATAATTTCTACTGTTTTTAAAACACTGAACGCCTAAACTATAAAATAGGATAGGCGTTCAGTCAAACCTATAAGCATCTAAAATTTGATACTTATAAATGTAGAATTATTTTTTACTGATCAAACCAGAATGCTTCGGTGTAGAAACTACCAGGTGTCTGTCCAACAGTTGTGAATGGTACACCAGTAGGGAAGTTTCTTACGTAATTCTTTATTACGAAAATCCAAGCAGGAGTTTCAGTAATTGTTGTAATAGCGTGAACTTCTTCACAAGCTATTTTACGTATTTCTTTTCCGATATCAATTCTTTCAGATCTAGGTAGAGCAGCACCTTGTCTCCAAAGTTCTTGCTGTTTAGCAATTGAGGCACTCAATGGAGGACCAAAAACGCTAGAATCTTGGAACCATTGTCCTGAAGCTGGCCCCATTCCACTTTCCCAGTTAAACGCTAGGTCATGGTTAGGGAACAAGAACAAAGGTTCTGAAGCTCCACCACCACCCCATATAGACAACATTGCTTCGTTGTTCTTAAGTCGAGTTTCTCTCAAACTTCTTTCTGTAGGAGTGATTTTCAAATTTATTCCAATATTGTCTGCCCAATCTTTTTTAATTAATTCAGCAGCACCCACACTGTCCGTGAAAGCACCTGTTACAGCGATTACATCAAGAACAAGAGGGTCTCCACTAGGCTTTGTTCGGAATCCATCAGATCCCTCTTTTAGACCAAGACCATCTAATAGCTCGTTAGCTTTCGCTACGTCAAGAGTTGACCACATTTGATCATACTCAGGACCAGGAGCATATGGTTCATCTGGTATTGCACAAGCAGAAGCTGAACGACCCATTCCTAAGAATATAGCCTCTCGGATTTGTTCTCGATCAAATCCTATGGATAAAGCTCTTCTGAAATCAGCTTCTCTCAAAAGATCACCAATTTCTTTATCACCCTCTCCATGAGCACCATAGTCCTGGTTAGGATATACAGTTATTGCAGAACTACCAGCAGCACTTGTAAATTGTACTCGGTAACCACCTTTTTCTTCATTTTCTCTTAGAAGAGGTAGTTTATCAGGTTTTACGTGTCGACCTTGAATATCGAATTCACCAGCAACAACTCTTAGTCCAAGAACCTCAACGTCTTCTGCAAGACTTAGAACGATCTTGTCTAGGTATGGTAACTGGTTACCTTCGGCGTCAACTGCCCAGTAGTAAGGGTTTCTTTCCCAAACAGATTCTTCTTCATTGAATCCTTTTATAGGCATCCAAGCTGTAGTTACAGGAGAATCAACATTCTTAACTGGGTTGTTTTTAGCACAGAAATGTGTACCCCAGTTATCATAACCAGCATCTTTAGCTAGTTTATTAGCTTCTTCTTCTCCAACGAATGCAGCGTGGAATTGACTCATATAGTGTTTAGGTGAAAATCCTCCACCACAAACAGGGAACTGAGTTAGATGTCCAGCGACAGATAAACCAGAAACTAATTCAAGATAAACACCGTATGGTTCTGAAAACTCTACTGTATATGTATAGTCATCAACTGCTTTCCATACACCCATTTCTCCATTAGCTGTTTTAGAATATCCAGGCTTAGCTGGAAGGACGTTATCGTCCAATAATATATGCTCGTACCAGAACATTACGTCAGCTGTGGTGAAAGGTTCACCATCTGACCATTTCATTCCTTCACGAAGTTTGAAGGTGAATTTAGTAGCATCAGCATTAGATTCAAAATCCTCAGCAATATGCGGCCTTAATTCAGTCATCTGCGAGTTCCAGAAAATCATATGATTCTTTGAAATACGTTCGATGTTTTGTTCGTCAGCAGGTCCGGTGAATGCACGTTTCCATGTACCACCATATTTTCCTACTCCGTCTAGATCAGATGAGTCTAGAACCATTGGGTTCTTAGGTAATCTGTCTTCAACAGGAGGAAGGTCTCCAGATTTTACTTTAGCAGCTAAGTCAGGTGATTCTCCATAAGAAGTAGGGTGTTTACTTTTATCTAGTACTTGCCGTGTATATGCGACTTCACCAGTAGCAGCCTGTCCGGATGCCTTTTCTTCACCTTCCTCTGGAGTATATTTAGTAACTACTTCTTTAGTAACTATCTTATCCACAGGAACTTCTTTTTCTTGGATTACAACTTTCTCAACTTCAACTTCTTTAATCTTTTCAACTTCCTTAACAACTTCTTTCTCTACTACTACAGTTTGAACAACTTTTTCAGTAACAACTTCAGTACCTCCACACGCAATGGATATTGCAGCGAACGCAAGAAGAAGAACAGTTATCATTCTGTATGGATTAAGAATACTCAACTTATTGTTTCCTCACTAGTTTAAAGTTATATATCTTGCATTAACCGCGTTAATACAATCTGATTATTGTCATAAATATTTTTGTACATGTCAAACGTTAGAGTAGATTTTAAGGATCAACTTAAAAGTTTTTCCGTGTAAAAATCAATTCAATTGACGTAAACTTGGGTCTAATCTATCTCTTAACCAATCACCAATAAAATTACCTGCAACTACCACTAAAAAAATGCACATTCCTGGCATAAATGCCACCCACCAAGCATCATTGAGATAATTTCTTCCAGATGCAGTCATTGCACCCCAAGCAGGTGTTGGAGGTGGAATTCCAACTCCTAGAAATGATAGTGTTGCCTCTGTAAGTATAATTGAACCTATATTTAAGGTTGCTGCAACAAGAACTATATTCCAAGTACCAGGTAGAAGATGTTTTGCTAATATTCTTATATTTGAAGCTCCATATATTTTGGCACTAGCAATATAATCCATATTTTTTAAACTAAGAGTTTGTGCTCTGACAAGCCTCACTGGACCAGGCCATGACATTAAAGCGAGAAGTGCTACTAAAATTTTAAATGATTGTCCATAAATTAAAACAACTACTAAAGCAATCATAATAAAAGGTAGTGCAGCCCATATATCAACAAAACGCATTATAATTTCATCTATATGTCCACCAAAATATCCGGAAATTAGTCCTAATGTTGTACCAATAGTTACACCAATTAATATTGAGAAAAACATCACCATGGCCGAAACTCTAGCTCCATAAATCAGTCTACTTAACATATCTCTACCGATCGGATCTGTACCAAGAATATATTCACTTTTACTACCTTCTATACCTAGAGGAGGTACATTCCTATCTCTAAGGCTGTTTTTATATGGATCTTGAGGTGAAATTAAAGGAGCAAATACTGCAGTAATTATTAATACCGTGTATATAAAAGCGGGAATTATTGGATATCTTCTAAGTAAATTAAATATTATCAAAATACACCTATTTTGCTCTTATCCTAGGATCTATGAAAGCATAAATTAAATCCAGAAATAATACTACTACAACATAAAGTAACATAGTGAAGAACATTATTGCCGCTACAACAGGAAAATCATTTCCTGTTACAGAATTAATAGCAAGTCTTCCTAACCCTGGCCAAGAAAAGACTGTTTCAACTACAGTAGTACCTGTAATAAATCCAATTAACAATAGTCCAGAGTATGTCAGAGGAACTATTAAAGCATTTCTGAAAGCATGTTTCCAAACCACTTTACTATATTTAACACCTTTTGCTCTTGCTAATTTAATATATTCTGTATCCATAACTTCAAGCATTGAAGATCTTGTGAGTCTTAGGTATCCTGCGGCGGGAAGCCAGCCCAAAACAATAGCAGGTAGTATTAAATGTTTAATGGAAAAATCTCCTTCTCCCATTGTTCCTGCAGGTAACCATCCTAAAATTCCAGCAAAAATTAATATACCCATTATTCCTGACCAAAAACTTGGAAGTGATTGACCAAATAAAGCAAAAGTTCTTGCTATATAATCCCAAGCAGAACCTCTATTTATTGCGGAAAGAATGCCTAATGGAACACCGACTAAAGTACCAAAAATCCACGCAGCTACACCTAATCTTACAGAAGCACCTGCCCGGTCTTTTAAGATTGTTGTAACCGGTTGTTGTTGAGCTAAACTTTTTCCAAAATCACCTGTCAATATGTCTTTTAGCCACATACCATACTGTATTGGAACAGGCTTATCTAGACCCATTTCTTCACCCATTTTTTCCCACGCTTCGGTTCCAAAACCTCCACCATGTTCATCAATGAATAAAACGCGAGGATCACCAGACATTCTTGATAAAACAAAAATCATAAGTGTTCCGCCGATTACGGCTATAACTGCATAGAATATTCTTCTTAGTAAAAAATTTTTCAATTTTATTTTCTGATTTTTTTTTTAATATATTACTATAAAGGGCTAGGTTGATTTAACCTAGCCCTTTATTTATTTTTACAAGTAATTTTTAAGAATTTATTTTTATAAAAACTTAGTAATTAACTTATGGTGTCCATTCTATTTCTTCTACGTTGAACCATTCACAACCACCAATACACATTTGAGGTGGGATAGGCCATGCGCCTATTTTTGATCCATCATAAACGTTTAGCTGAGGCTGTTCGTTCACACCAACAGCAATAGCATTTTCTCTGGTCACATCGAAAAATTCTAGACCCAATTTTTCTCTTTCAGCTTTATCAGTTGAAGTAACCATTTTTTCGTAGATTGCTTCCCATTCAGGAACCATACTACCTGCACAGATTGTTCCACCTAATTTATCACTAGTACTTTCATTAGATTTTGGAAGATCTACTGTAAGCGCTGCGAAACTATCACCACAAGTTCTGTACTGAATATGTGGGAAGTCAAGGTTTACTAATCGTGGTCGGTGTGTACCATATGCCTGTAAGTCAATTGAAACTTTTACATTCAACTCACTCAACCATGTAGCGGCTATAGCATTTACTATTTCCTCATGGGTACCGGCACCTGTCCAAATTGTCATTTCAAAACCGTCAGCATATCCAGCTGAAGCCATTAATTCTTTTGACTTAGCTATATCATACGGCCATTCCCATTTTGAGTCCCAGTGTTTAGAACTAACAGGAATATTTGTAATGTGGTTTACTTCTCCTAGACCACCTAGAATCGCATCATTGATACCTTCACGGTCAACAGCCATTGCTAGGGCATGTCTAACATTTTGCGCTTGTTCCATGCTTTCAGCGTTACCATACTCTCCAACCCAAGGTTTTGAAGTATCGTATCCAGGTCTATCAAGGGCGTCACCAGTATTACCTTGACCAGTAATAAGTTGGTTTTCTACCCACAAGTTACCACCAAAGTATAAACCGTTAAGTCTAGATGCAGTTACGAATGATTCGAATCCCTGATCTTTAACAGCAGGAATATCTTTAAGGTCAATCATTGCTACATCAACTTCACCGGTCTCTAACATTGTTCTTCTAACAGTTGCTTCAGGAACAGCTAGAATTCTAACTGTCTGCATAGGAGCCACTTTTCTCCAGTGACTGTCCAGTGCTTCCAAAACGGCTTTATCGTCCTGTTTCCACTCTTGGTATACAAGAGGACCAGTACCGATAAATTTATCAACCATACCATCAGCACCAACTTCATCAAATAATTTTTTGGAGTGAATTCCCATACTCTGCCAATAAGGTGTTAGTGCTCTTCGTAGTTGACCTACTCCAAGTCCACCTTCAGGGATCGTCATCCTGACAGTGTAATCGTCAATCGCTTCCATTTTATCCATAATTCTTTTGAAGTCACCAGCCTGGTCATGTTTACTGTCTGGGTTGAATGTTGGATTAGCTCTGTTAAAGCTCCATGCAACATCTTCTGCAGTCATTTCACCATAACCTCCGTGGAATTCAACGCCTTCTTGAATTTTGAAGTCTACATATTCATCACCATTTACTTCCCATGACGTAGCTATACGTGGAATCATGTTAGCATCGTCATCTAGCCATCCTAGAGTTTCGTATGCTGACATTCTGAATTTCTGGTTACCACAACCAGGAATACAGCCCTGAGGATCTCCTACAGGTACACCAACGGTATTCATAGCTATAGAAAGTGTTCCGCTAGGACCACTAGATGGAGCAGGGGCATCTACTTTAGATTTCTCTACTACTTTTTCTGTTTCTACTGCTACTTCTTTTACAACTACCTTTTCAACTTCTTTTTCCACTACCTTTTCAACTTCTTGAATTACTTCTTTTTCTACTACTACAGTTTCAACTACTATTTCTTGAACTACTTCAGTTTCGCCACTACATGCAACTGAGAATGCTGCGACGATTAGAAGTGCAAGAGTAATTAATCTGTAGGGATTAAGAATACTCAAACTTATACCTCACTATAGTGTTTGTAATATTACGCACAAAACGTTTTTTGTACAAATTAATTTTCTACAATACTGAAATGTGTGTCAATAATCATGTTGATCGTTATTTAACTATAAAGTACATTAAACCGGATAAATTATTCTACTCAATTCGTAAATCGTCATTAATTATTGATTTTGCTATACGTTCACCTATTACTATCGTGGTCGCATTAGTATTTGCGCGAACGCAATCTGGCATTATTGATGCGTCAGCAATACGAATATTCTTTAAATGATGTATTTTTCCATCTTGATTTACGACTGACATATTATCTTCTTTTACCCCCATTTTACATGTACCACTTACATGATGGCTTGTTCTAGATGTTTTGGTTATCCAGTGATTAAGTAGAGAGTCATTATCTAATATTTTTCTATTAGGAGTGATTAATTCCGTTACAATATCACCTTTTAAGTGATCTGTTTCACCCATTTTCACTGCAATTCTGGTTGCTTCTCTCATTCTTTTCAAATCGAATTCATCTCTCATGAAATTATAGTTTAGATCTGGCTGGACATGAGGGTCGTTAGATTTAAGATTTATTTCTCCTGATCCCATCGCTAGGTAAAGGGCACAAACTATTCCGAAACCATTACTACCAGAAGAAGAATCAAGATAAATACCACTTTCGGGGGCATGTCCAACTGGATGTATAAACATATCATTTCGTAATTTTGATCCTGAAGCTGTATATCTAATTCCTACTTGGATACGAGAACTTAAATTATTTTGTAACAAGTCTTTATTTGTTTTCCAATAAACTTGGATTTGTGGATGATCCCTTAAATTTTTTCCCACCCCAGGGAGGTTCTTTATTATTTCTATTCCATGTGTTCTTAATTTTTCCGTAGAACCTATACCAGACAACATAAGGATATGCGGTGTTTCAATTGCGCCGGCACATAAAATAACTTCATCGCAAAATATTTCGTATATTTTTGGTTCAATTTTTTTATGAAATGTATCAGTTGAATTTTTATAAGTCAAAGGTGCAGGTGCTTCAATTTCTACCCCTATAGCCTTAGTTCCTTCGAAAATAATTTTTCTTACCAAAGTATTTGCTTTAATGGTTAAGTTCATTCTATGTCGAACTTTACTCAAGTATCCAAAATTGGTACTCCATCTTATACCTTCAGGATTATTAAAAGGTAATGGACCAACACCTGTTGAGTTAGGATCATTTGCGTCATCACAATTAGGTTGTCCCATTGATAATGATGCTTTATAAAAAGCTAATTGAACTTTTTCCCATTCAGATTTATTCCACCTTCTAACAGATATAGGACCTTCAGAATTATGAAAATCTCCAGAGTAATCTAAATCATTTTCAATTTTTTGGAAGAAAGGCATGGTTTGGGACGCATTCCATTTATTATTTCCCATTTTTGCCCACTCATCAAAATCTTCAGGTAATCCACGTAAAAATATTTGAGCATTTACCGAACTAGATCCTCCTATAACTCTACCCCGTGGAATTAACATATCATCAGTTTCTGTTGATGCTGTACCTAAATAATTCCAACTGAATTTACTGTTTACTCCGAATGTTCGCGACCATAAATTTTCATCTATTCCATAACCATATTTTATTTCGTTAGGGGTAGAATCAAATTCAGGAAAATCTGGTCCTGCTTCAAGTAATAAAACTTCACAATTTTCATTCTCCGATAATCTTGCTGCCAATACAGAACCACCGGATCCTGAACCTACAATTATTTTGTTAAATTTTTTCATTCATTGATACTATCAAAATAAATTAAAATTTAACAATTTATTTATTTTAAATTAATAAAACTTATAATTCATTTTGTAACATTAAAGTTGATATCCAGATGCATTGGCACTTTATCAAAATGTTATGATTGATGAATGGGTTGATAGGGGATACCAAAATAATATGGAAATATCTTCCTATTAATGAAATAACATTTCCTTGGTGGTTAGGAAAAGAAGATTTACATTCTTCTCATCGTTCAAATCTTTTAAAGAAAGACCCTTTATTTTACGGAAGATACAATTGGAAAGAGTCAAGGGATTTAAATTATGTATGGTATCAAGGGAAATAGATACCTTAAATTACTAAGGGAATGGTGTGCAGTAAATAATTACAAGCAAAAGCAATATTAATCTATAATTCATCCTCATGACAAAATAGTATAGATATAAATAATTTTTTATTAAATAACCCTTTTAATCATGTTTTTATGAATTATTACACGCTTCCTGATATTGAATACTTTAATTAAAATTGTTAATTTCAATTATTGATTTTAGTATTATTTGTCGCTAAATTTTTTTTCAATAAATTCTATTTTATCTTCTGCTTCTTCTTGGGTTATTTTACCTTGGTTAAGTAATTTGTGAATATTTTTCTTCATATCTGAGATATTTTTATTAATACTCATATATTTAAATTTTGCTTGTTTAGGAGTTATTTCACCGTTTTTTAAAGCTTTTTCAATCTCTGTTTTTAGGTGAGTTTTATGACTAGGAACATATTTCGCTGATTTTTCTTTGATCATTTCTGATTTTGTTTTTTTTATAGCATCTTCTAATTCAGATTTATCTATTTTGAGAAATTTAGAAAGTTTAGAAAGAAAAATATCATTATTATATTTTTTTGTATATGGTTCTTCTGCGAATATTTTATCTGAGGAATGCGACGTGATTGAAACGAAAATTCCTACTATAAGAAAAAATATAAAAGATATGTAAATTAAATTTCTCTTCATCATGAATATATCCAAAATATTTCATACAAATTAATATAACAAAATTTCGATAAAATAACACTATTGTAATAAATTTCTATCATATCTAGAATAGTATTAATTTTATAATTTTGGAGTTATTTTATGTTTTATTTTTTTAGTAGTTGGTTTTATGTAATTATATCTATATTTATCGGAGTTGGTGCTGGTGTACAACTTACAATGATTGCTGGAATTTCTCGTCAAAAAGGATCTTTAGAAGCTGTTTTTACATCGATGGTCGCTACTGGAATGATTATTATATCTTTTCTTGTCGGGAAATCATTGTTAAATAATGATGTTGGATTACCTCTACCTTTTCAAAAACCTATAATTTTGAGTGTAATTCTATTATTACTGATAATAACTTTATTTTTAATTATGAGAGAGATTCATTGGTATTATGCATTGACCGGATTATTATCAGTGCCTCTTTTGGTAGGGTCGGGTTTGATAGGTCCAAAGATTGGACTTGGAATTTATATTTCTTCAACAATTGTTGGATCACTTATAGGTTCTATAGTAGTTGATCATTTTGGAGCTTTTGGAGGATTGCAAGTACCAATTTCTTTTCAGAGGATACTTGGTGCAATTTTATTAATTTTAGGTTTAATATTGATTAGAGGTATGAGTAAGTGAAATTTCTTATATAGCTGTTTTATGATTAAGATTAGTTGTCATTAAGTTTTTTTTAACATATTATAACTTTAAAAATTTTAAATAATGTAAGGAAAAAATATGAAAGATGAAAATCGTCGTTCACTAGTAGTTATACAATTATCTGGTGGAAATGATGCTATGAATACTGTAGTCCCTTATAATGATGGTATTTACCACGATTCTAGATCTGCTATTCATTTGTCAGAAGAAGAAGTTATTGATATAGATGGTTCTTTAGGTTTTCATCCTGAAATGGGAGCTATAAAAAATTTATGGGATCAAGGTAAGGTATCTGTAATTAATGGCGTAGGTTATCCCATTCCTAACCGTTCCCATTTTAGATCTATGGATATTTGGCATACAGCTGAATCTGAGAGTATTGCTCCAGATGGTTGGTTAGGAAGAACTATTAGAGAAATGGACCCCAATCATAAGAATGTTGTAACCGGAGTAAATTTTGGCAGAGGCTTACCTCGGTCTTTGCATTGTAAAGGGGTGCCAGTAGCATCTGTTGGAGATTTAGAAACATATGGTCTCATGAGTGATATTCAAGGATCTGAAAATAGAGATTTTGCTCTCAGTTTTTTCTCTAGACTTTATGGCCCACATCAAGGTCGAGATGTTATTTTAGAAGCTTTAGGTGAAAATGGAATTAATGCAATGATAGGAGCAGATATACTTTCTTCTGCAAATTCTGAATATTCTTCAAATATTGAATATGATGACAATCCTATTTCAAATAATTTAAAAGATATAGCTAAAGTAATTTTTTCTGATGTTGGTACAAAAATTTATTATGCTCAACATGGTAGTTTTGATACTCATGCAGGAGAATTAATTAATCATGCAAAATTATGGAAAGATTTATCTGTTGCTTTAGGGGATTTTTTTGATGATTTGAAAGAACATAATAGAGAAGAAGACGTAACAGTATTACTTTTCTCAGAATTTGGTAGAAGAATAGAAGATAATGGATCAGGAACTGATCATGGTTCAGGCGGAAATGCTTTTTTACTTGGAGGGTCTCTAAAAGGTGGATTTTATGGGGAGCTACCATCTTTAGAATTATCTGAACAGGTTGAAGGTGACATGAAATATAATAATGATTTTAGATCTATTTATGCAACATTATTGGATCAATGGTTAGGAGTGGATCCTATGCCTGTACTTGGTTCAAATTATGAACAACATGATTTTTTTAGGAAAGGATAAATTTTATGTCTAATAAAGATACTTTTTTAATGGCACATTTGATGAGAAGAGCTGGTTTTGGAGCTAGTTTAGGAGAAATAAAAGAATTAGTAAAAAATGGTTATGATGAAACTGTGGATCATATGTTAGATGATGAACCTAATATTCCAGTTTCAGAATATATGATACGAAGGTATCAACCTGATTATGGCGCTGCTTTGGGTAGTACTACTAATGGTGCTAATTGGATGTATAGAATGATATGGAGTGACCATCCACTTAGAGAAAAAGTTGCTTTGTTTTGGCATGGTATTTTTGCAACAGGTTACGCTAAATTAGCGAATGGAAAAGTTCTTCATGATCAAATAAAAATGTTATTGAAGAATGGTATGGGAAATTATGAGAATTTATTGCTTGAACTCTCTAAAGATCCAGCTATGATTATCTGGTTGGATAATTGTGAAAGTCACAAAGGTTCTATTAATGAGAACTATGGTAGAGAATTGTTAGAATTATTTTCAATGGGAACAGGTAATTATACTGAAGAAGATATAAAGGAGGCATCCAGAGCTTTCACAGGTTGGACAATTGCAAACACAGATTATATGACCCTTAAATGCCAAAGAGATTCTGTTTGGCCTTATGGTCGTCTTTCTATGCATTTTGAATATGACCCAGACGATCATGATGATGGGGAAAAAACATTTCTAGGGCAAACTGGTAATTATAATGGAGAAGATATAATAAAAATTATTTGTGAACAAAAAGCTACAGCTAGATTTATTTCTAGGCATATGTATAGTTTTTTTGTTGCTGATGAAGCTCCTGTTCCAGAATGGCCATATAAAGAACCTAATAATCCTGAAGCAATAGAACAGCTTTCTAAAGTATATTTTGAATCTGGGTATAATATAAAAGAAATGCTTAGGTTTTTGTTTAAATCTGATTTTTTCAAAAGCGAAGAAGTATGGAATAAGAGAGTTAAGAGCCCAGTTGAGCTAGTAGTAGGTACTCTAAGACTGACTAAGGAATTTAATCGTCCTGATAGAGAACAATATTTCACGAGTCTAAATACTCAATATATGGGACAGTGGCTAATGAGTCCACCTTCTGTTGAAGGCTGGCATTGGGGTGTTGAATGGCTAGATTCAGGAACTCTTGTAGAAAGGGTGAATTTTTCTTCTTCGAATTTAGGTGATCAAAAAAATTCGGGTGTTGTTAATCTAATAGAAAATATTAAATCTTCATTGAATTTCCCGCTAGAATCTGAACAATTAGTCGATAAATCATTAGAACAACTAGGGGCTTTAAAAACTTCTAATAATACTAGATCTATACTTATAGATTATGCTGATTCAAATTTAGATTCTCGAGATAGTATTTCTAATGAAACAATTGCAGGTTTATTGAAATTTGTTGGTGCTATGCCAGAATATCAACGAGCATAAAATGACTATAAAAACTGAAAAAATTAAATATAAAAACACTATGGGGCTTGCTGCTATGCAGGGAAGAGGATTTTATTATCCCTTTGATCTTGCATTTGATAACTCTGAAAGAATTTATGTTTTAGGTAGAGGACATGATGGGGATCCAAGAGGTTGTAGATTAGTAGTTATGGATATGAATGAGGAGTACTACGGTACTTTCGGTTCTCATGGAACAGAGGATGGTCAATTTCTTTGGCCTTCATCTATAGCGGTTAATTCAGACGATAATCTATATATTTCAGATGAAGCAAGTAATAAGATTACAATAATGTCTAAGGATGGTGATTTTATTTCATGTTTTGGAGAATTTGGTACAAAAGATGGTCAATTTGATGGCCCTACAGGATTAGTATTCGATGATGAAGATAATTTGTATATAGTTGATCACAGAAATGGAAGAATACAGGTATTTAATAATGAAGGTAAATTTATACGTAAATTTTCTTCAATAGGAAATTCTCCTGGAAAATTAAATTTACCGTGGGGAATTTCCTTAGATTCAAGTAATGATCTTTATATTGCAGATTGGGGTAATCACAGAATTCAAAAATTTTCTAGAGAAGGTACTTTTATTACCACCATTGGATCATATGGTGTAAGTGACAATAATTTAAATCATCCTTCCGGAGTTGCTGTAGATTTTGCAGGTAATATTTTTGTTACAGATTGGGGGAATCATAGATTAAAAGCATTTGATTCTGTTGGGAATTTATTGTTCTCTTCAAGAGGAGAAGCAACGTTATCAAAATGGGCTCATGATTTTTTGAACACTAATGTGGAAGAAAAAAATGCACGTTCCAAATCAACATTAGTTTTCGAATTAGATGGTTTTAAGGAAGATCCACATGAAGAATCTTCTCATGTAGAAAAATACTTTTGGTCTCCTACTTCTGTTACACATCGAAATGGAGAAATAATTGTAGTAGATAGTAATCGTCATCGTATGCAAGTATTTACTACTAATTTTTAATAAGAATTTATTCCAATAAGTCTGATATAAGATCTTCAATATTTTTTGCAATAAAATTCTTTATTTCTATAAATATTCGAATAAGAAAATATATATGAGCGATTTATGTCAAATGAATCATGGATAGCAATTACAGTTGCATTTGTTTTAGGGGCAATGAGTCCTGGACCATCGTTATCTATTGTCCTTAGGAATACTTTAGTTAATGGCAAAACTAATGGATTATTGACAGGCTTAGGTCATGGATTTGGTTTCGGGTTATTTTCTCTAATAGTTTTGATAAGCTTTTCGACTTTACTAAATTATTTTCCTAAGACAGAAATATTTCTAAAATATGCAGGTGTATTATTATTGTTCTATTTATTTATTATATTTGCTAAAAAAGCGTTTGAAAAAAAAGAGATAAATTTATCTAATGAAATAACTTCTTATGATTCAAATAGAATAGGATTTATTCAAGGATTTTTTGTAGCAATATTAAATCCGAAAATCTTGGCTTGGATGATAGCAATTTATACTCCATTTATTAAGAATGATTTAGATTTATTTACTGTTATATTAATAGTTATTTTAGGTTTTATAATAGATGCTGGTTGGTATATTTCTGTTGCTACAGTAGTAGGAAATAATGTTGAAAAAATTACCAAAAGAATTTCAACTAGAAGCATAGATATTGTTATGTCTTTACTAATGTTATTATTTGCATTAATACTATTGACAGATTTTCTCTAATTGTTTTTTATTTCTCCTAAAAAATATTTACCAATATTTTTATCTTTTAAAATATTTTCTGCCTTAGAAGTATGAGCAACTTTTCCATTAGAAAAAATATATCCTCTATCAGACATACCTAAAGATAATCGAGCATTTTGTTCTACTATCAAAACTGTAATATTGATTTTTCGTAATTCAGAAATTTTCTCAATTATTTCTTCTCTAAATTTTGGAGATAAAGCAGCAGTTGGTTCATCGAACATAATAAAAGATGGATTTGATATTAAAACTCTTGATATTGCTAACATTTGACGTTCGCCACCAGATAATGATTCTGCTAAATGATATGGTTTTTGTTTTATATTTGGAAAAATATCGTAAACTTTTTCAATTCTTTTACTTAATTCTATTTTATTGAGATTTAATCCTCCCATTTGCAAATTTTCCTTTACAGTCAAAGAAGGAAAAACATTATCTACTTGTGGGACATATCCAATGCCTTTTTTTACAAGAGTATCTGCTCTCAATCCTTTTATGTTATTATTTTTATAATTTATTTCTCCATCGTAATAATTTGCTATTCCAAAAATAACCTTTAAAAAAGTAGATTTCCCACATCCATTTGGTCCAATAATTGTTACAAATTCATTTTTATATACATTTAAATTAATTCCATTAAGTATCTGAATAGAACCATATCCTCCTGATAAATTTTTTATTTCAAGTATCTTTTCCATAATTAATTTATTGAAGAACCTAAATAAGCTTCTATTACTGATTGATTATTTTTAACTTCTTCTG
>CEUY01206210.1_pt1 | contig 22389 bp, 11 predicted proteins | sample 361481 | NCBI WGS metagenome assembly CEUY01 (sample SAMEA2622737, study PRJEB7988) | marine metagenome | isolation source: saline water (ENVO:00002010), including | reverse complement strand
CATCAGGTTGAAACCGATCGTGAAACGGTCAATTCGATGCTCGAGCTTCTGCAGGCTGTCGAAACTAACGACCTTGATAATGCCATGAAGATGGTTGTCGATAATCCGGTGGTCACCGGACTATTCCCTGTTGATAATTTCGGGATGCATTATCAATCGGGAACGACGTTTTTGAGAGCGTTGTTTACTGAGCACGATGAGTTCGCTGAGAAGATGCGAACGGAAGGCTCTGAGTTGGCAGAATTGCGACTAACCACCGCTATTAACAATCAGGACTTCAACGAGCTTAACGAAATTGCTCAAAAGTTTCCCGGCACAGAAGCAGCAAGACAGGCACTCCAACTGACCGCAGACCAGCGACTATCTGTTGGAAACTTCCTGCCTGCAGCTCAGCGATATCAGGAACTGATCGAGCTTTATCCGGATGAATATCATGGCTTGTGGTTAGCTAAAGCCAGCCTTGCGATGGCGCTGGCCGGACAGGATCCCGAGCGTGAAATCGTAGCGGACGTAGCGTTGGAAGGAGGTAATGTACCTACCACCGAATTCAACGAGATCATCAAACAGCTCGTTAGTTATCGCGGAGCACAATACCGACTGCCAACCAAGCCAGCACTCCCTTTAGGACAACGCAATGTCAATCCTGTTAAGGACTACTCCATACCGGGAGCTGCCCGTAGTGTCCAACGCATCCGCCAAACGTGCTTTTTAGATTTAGGTACACATCTAATCATTAATCAGCCTACTGGCATTAGTTGTCTGCAGGCGGATTCCAACGAAGTTGTCTGGGAGTCCGTGGACGATGGAAGGGGGATTCCGGTCGAGTTCTGTTACGCTGGAAAACCTGCCCGTATCAATCGAGACCTGTTCTCTGCTATTTTCAGCAAACAGAAATTACTCTGGCGACGCATGCAGGCAGACACCGGAGAGCTTGTATGGGAAACGCCGGTCGACGGCTACCCACTAGCTGACCCGATCGTCGCGGGGAATTCCATTTTTGTTCTTAAGGTCGTGCCGCAGCAAACAACCTTTGGCCAGATCGTCTTTGAACAAATCAACTCCACCAATGGTGCTGTGTCTCACTCCATTCCATTAATGACCATCCAGCGTAAGCCTGAATTGTTCCAATCCGCCCGCAGTGTATTAGCCAGGGACAGAATCGTCTTTGTTCTGGACAGCACCATTTACAGCGTCAATCTGGAAGGAGAGTTAATGTGGGCGCAGATGCTTAGTCAGGTACCTCGGCTTGCTGATCAACATTTATACGACCGAATCAATGCAACTCAACCACTTGTAAGCGGAGAAAAAATCATCGTCCATGCCGCTGGTTCACCAGATGTCGTTTGTCTTGATCGTAAAACGGGAGCAACGGTCTGGCGATTTCAACAGCCGGACGTTCAGGAACTGATCGGTATTTGGGAAGATCGAGTCATCATCAGTTGCCGCAATGGCGTCCAGGCTGTGAGTGTAAAGTTCGGTGCGCCCCTGTGGTTTCAGCCGGGCAGCCCCAGCCCCAGTGCTGTCCGGATCATGGATAACCATGTTCTCATCTGCAATCTGGATAAGAAACCAACCACTAGAGTCGTCCCCTTAAGCAATCAGCGTTCTTTGTTATGGATTCAACCGCGCACAGGTAAAATCGTGCAGGAAGCGGAGCTTCAGGGAAACGAGTCTGTTCTGTTTGATGTCGAGCAGGTCTTTCCTTTCGGCAATAAACTCTATGGCGTCAGTAACATTAGTACCGGTAGTCACTCACTCAAGCTCGTCGAGGTGGTGCTGCCATGATATACCGCATACTGTATCTCCTTTTTTTCTCAGCCTCACCTCTACTCGCTCAGGAACCGACCTTTCGGGTTGTTTTCGGCGAAAAGGAACTTCTTACCGGGGTCAAGCTAACAGGCTGGGATCGCCTTGATAATCCTGCCAGGCTTGATGAGACACCTCTGTTTGCCGAAGCGAAACAGATCCGGTTTTTAGAACGGCTAAACTCTGTTGTTGACAAAGCGACGACATTCATAGAATTCCACAACCATGACGTCTTGCCCGGACAAGTCATTGGGTTTGAGGATGCCGACCCGGTGCGCGGTATACCCAGCCACTATCTCGTACACCTCAATGGGAACTACAGACCATTCGCTGAGGCTGATGGTACCGTTCGCGTCAATGCCGCTCATGTCCGACGCATTGTCTTCAGGTCTTCACGGATTACAGATTCCGATCATCCTCTTGGTACGATTGTGCTACGTGATGAATCCTTGTTGCTGGCACAGAACATGCGTTGGTCAGATACCGGGCTCCGGGCCTTAAGTGAGAATCAATCGATCACTGCAAACTGGGTGCAGCTGTCTGCTGTTTTCCCCAATGCTGACCCGCAATTATCAGCCGTCAACGCCGTCCTGGCCGATCATCTGGCGCCATGTAATGATGCCCGCAGTCGGATTGCCCGATACACTACCACCGATGGTGGTGCCTTCACTTTCCGGGAAACTATGTTGATACCACTACGAAGAGAAAACAATCTGATTTTCCATACCGTGCAGCCAGCCTGGGCTCTCGATGGCATCCGTATTCTCTTTGACAGTGTTGCTCACATTAGCTACCGGGAATACAACCAGATGCCGCTGTCCTCGCTGCCCGCTACGGTAATCGAGCAACGTAATTTCACCGGCTTCCAGTGGCCCTGGAAGCGAAATCAGAATCGGCTTGGCGATGTCTTAACTGCCGGCGAGATGGTCAGTGATGTCGGTCTTTGCACTCATTCTTATAGCAAGGTCGCCTTTGATATCCCTCCAAAACTGGTTACCCGATTCATGGCTTATCTGGGTATCGACCAAAGCGCGGAAGGCGGCGGATGTGCTCAGGTGAAAGTGCTGAAACAGAATGCCGGAGGAACGCAATCGGTGGTCTACCAAAGCGGTTTCTTAATCGGCACCTACCCCTATACCGTTGCCTCTGCCGGCAGCTTGCTGGATGCCGAAAAGCTAATTATCGAAACGGATTTTGGTCATGTCGGCCGACCTGCCAATGCAGACCCCTTTGATATACGGGATGATGTGAGCTGGATAATGCCGTACATCACTCTCGACTTAAATGCGGCAAGGCAGGCTACCGATGACGTTCAGCAATTTGTCTCTTCGATTCATTCATGGGAAATCCCCGCTAACTTTCGTTCTCATGTTGAATTAACTGCTCACTGGGATTCGACCGGCGGTCGCTGGCTCTCAACGATTTCGTGGAAAGCGCCGGTTGCCACGGTAGTCGATACGCCTGTTTTTGAATTTCATAAAAAGACAATGCTGACGCCAAACAATAGCTGGCTGGTCATTTCAGCTTCAGCAAACGGCATTGGCGATAAAACCACCACCATTCAAGTCCTCGTCAACGGTGAACCTGCCACATCCATCATGAATGGTGACGTCAGCCTTACCGGACAGGTTGCTAAATTCGATGCGCGTCATTGGTTATTCGGTGATAAGGTTGGCGAGGAAGTCGAAATTTCGATACGCGTTATGCCTCGTGAAGCAGGCACTTATCAACCTCAGGGAATCACCTTCGCCCAATTTGGCCTCCAGCCGATTGTTCAAGGCCTTCCTGCATCCGGTCGATTACCGGAGCCAGATGTACCCCTATCTACTCTGACACCGCTAAAATTCACCTTGCCGGGTCATACCGAAATGCCGATGGCCGGCGTTTTTAAAGAAGAAATACCGCTCAATGTCCGCTCGCTAGCAATTCCCGACGGCTACGTTTTCCCCGGACGCAGTGAGATCGTTTATGAACTGAAGCCAGAGTACTCTCATTTGGAGATGATTCTCGGGCTCGTCGATGGATCAACTGCCGTTGGCACTTATGAAGTCCTGGTTGATGACCTGACTGAGCCGATCTGGACCTCCAAAGAACTATTTGATTCAAGCCTCGGAACAAGCCAGGCCAATGGTTACTTCTCGCGCCAAACACAGGCCGCTAATGTTCGCATTGAAATCCCTGCCGGACACAAGACCATTACCATTCGCAGTGGTACACAAACCAGTACGGGACTACTGGGAAATGCCGGATTTCACACAAAGTAAGCACTTTTCCCAGACTTATTGATCGTAAGCGTTCAGGGATCATAAAAACACAAACCCCGGTCTGTGTATAATCAAAGTTTGCTTTGTTTGCTGGAGAGGATATGAACCGCACTGTCATTGCGATCGCTTTATGCGTCCTAACGATTATCTCTGCGCCTTTGCAATGCTTAGCCGAAGGAGAATGGGAAATCACTCCGGACAGCAAAAAGGCTGTCGACAGGGGCCTCGCCTGGCTTGCACGGAATCAGGGCCCTGCCGGCAATTGGGAAAGCCAGGATCTGGGATTAGTAGCCTTGGGGGCCATGGCATTTTTATCAGCCGGTCATGCGCCGGGCCGTAGCCAGTATGGTGACAATGTCAAACGGGCACTCGACTACATCATCGTCAATGCAAAGCCTTCAGGCCTGCTCAACATTACCAGTGAAGGCCGGGATATGTATAACCACGGGCTGGCAACCTTTTGCCTTACCCAGGCTTATGGCAATGTTCCGGATCGCCGGCTCGGTAAAGTTCTCGACAAAGGCATTCAGTTAATTTGCAATGTACAATGTGATGATGGCGGCTGGGACTATGTCGCCCGGCAACAAAGTCGGGGCCATGATTTATCGCTGGCGGTGATGCAGGCCAAAGCATTACGCGGGGCAACAGATATCGGTCTCGACATCCCTCCCCAGGTGATCGAAAAAGCGATTGCATCAGTCCGGGGGTATTATCGCCCGCTAGCAGCAGCAGACGGCAAACAATATGGAACAGACCCTTTAGGTGCTCGCCCCGGAGCATTTACTTATAGCGGGGGGAAAGTAACGACGGCCATGGCTGCTGCCGGCGCTGTCTGTCTGCAGGAATTCGGCCAGTATGGAGATTTCCGCATTCCACGCAGCCTGGATTACGTCGCCAACGATATTAAAAAAATGCCTGTACGAACGGGGCATATACCCTTTGACGCCTATACGATGTTCTATGTTGGGCAGGGCTTATATCAAGTTGGGGGCGATCGCTGGAAAACAAATTATCCTGTCATTCGCGATGCAATCGTCAAGTCTCAATACAACTCGACTCGACAGGACATCGATGGATCCTGGGAAGGGGGTCGCGTTGGTGGCAACCCCGGGAAGCTGTTTGGTACGTCTGTTGCCGTCTTCGTACTTTCGATTCCCAATCGATACTTGCCTATTCTTCAGGAAGGCGAGTTTCCGGACTCCAAGTAACGCTGATTACCCATTATTAAAACTCCATGAATTTTATTGCTTACTGGTTTTTACCCGCTTTGGCTGCTGTCGCCGGCCCCACACTGATTCACTTGCTGAATCGGCGACGGTACCGTACGCAACAGTGGGCAGCGATGCAATTCCTGCGAGAAGCAGTAAAGAGAAATCGTCGTGCAGTTCAAATTCGCGACCTGGTCCTGTTGGCAATTCGAACACTCATTGTCCTCTTATTCGTGCTCGCTATGGCGCGCCCTTACTGGGTGGGTGGCGGCCAACAAGCCTACAACGGCAGCGAGCCAATCCATGCTGTTATCGTGCTCGATAACAGCCTCTCCATGGGCTATACCGCTTTGGATAAATCCTTATTGGATGATGCGAAAGAACAGGCGGCGACTTTTATTGAATCGTTACCATCGGGCAGTGAAGTTTCCGTAATCCCAATGTGCACTCAACCACACTGGTTTGGCGTCGGGGCCTATGCTTCACGAGATGATGCCTTAAATGCGGTCGAACAAATACGAGTGGTCGATCAAGCCGCGGATCTGCGAGCTGCCACCGAACAAGCCGCCCTGGCTTTGGAACAGGATAGCAGTGTCCAAACGAAACGCGTTGTCCTGTTGGGTGACTTACAGACCCATGGCTGGCAGGATAATAACCTCGAAGAAACTCTGACTGCTCTGGGGGATGTTCAGGTCGTAGCAGTCCAGCCAACTGAAAGAGACAATTCATGGATTAGTGACTTTTATCTCCGCGACGGAATTGCTGATGCCGAGTCTACAGCTCATTTCATCGGCACTGTCCGCCATGAGGGTGTCGAGCCCCGAAGCAATGTTACCGTCTCGCTGATCATTAATGATCAAATTGTTGCTGAACAAATTCTTCAACTTCAACCAGGTCAGGCGACCACTGTTAATTTCGAACATCAGTTTGTCACTGCTGGCTCCTCTAAAGAACCTGAGTTTGCCCGAGCTGAACTCACGCTGGATTCGGATAGACTGCCAATGGATGATCGCCGCGTTTGTGTGGTGCCTGTCATTGCTCGCGTGCCGATCGTATTTATTGATCAATATGGCCGAGATGAGGATTTAGATCGTGGGCGACTAGGCGAATCCTTTATGTTACGCCATTTATTAGCTCCCACACTGGAAGAAGATCTTGAACATAAATCGCTGATCGATGTGATCCATCGGACTATTGAAGACTTTACTATCGAGGACCTGCAGGATGCACGTTGTGTCATCATTTCCGGCAGTGTTGCTCCTAATGTTGCTGATGTGGTGACGTTGAGAGAGTATGTGCAACAGGGTGGCCAAATCCTGATCACCGCGGGCGGGCTCTTTGAAGCAACAAGCTGGACAGCTTCTGCCTGGGATGACGGGAATGGATTTCTGCCGATTGCATTATCTCCCAATCCTGTGGGAAGCTTGCCTCCGGCGAATACTCAGCAATGGCCAACCTTTGGGTTAAATCCGGAAACCTTTGAAGATCCAATCTATAACCTCCAGATCCCACAACAGGAATTTGAAGATCTGGTGTCCGCCCCCATCTTCTACAAAGCCATCGCAACCGATCTCTCGGCACTCGAGACCTTTGATGAAAAAGAGTTAACTAGAGTGCAGGACCTGCTGGAAACCAGTGACCAGCAGCCCCGCTGGCTGAACTGGACCAATCCGCTGGGACGACACTACAGTGAGTTCACGCCTGAGCAAATCGTGGCTCGCAATCGCCCTCGCATTCTTGGTCAATATGACAACAAGCAGCCCTTCCTTGTGGAACGTCGAGTCGGACAGGGGCATGTCCAGATTCTCACCTCTGGCGTGTTCCCGGAATGGAATGACTTGTCTGTCGACACGGGGGTTCTGCTATTGGACCGTATCGTCCGCACTTCGCTCGTTCGCTCCCTGCCGGAACGGACGATGGCAACTCAACGCGAAATGGTTATTCCAGTCTCTACCCGACACCAACACGCAGACCACAAGCTTACCTGGCCGATCCATTCGAGCAATGGCACTGAAGCCGTAGCGGTTGAATTGCTGGGACAACAAAAGTATGGCGTCGTTATTCGCGGCGCGACCGACCGGGGATTCTATGGACTGACGCGAATTGAAGAAGAGAGTGGAGCAGATCTTCCCGTGATGCTTCTCGGGTTCAATGGCGACAGCGAAGAAAGCAATTTAACACTGCAGGATTCGGCTGAATTGTCAGCGTTGGTCGCCGATGGAAATGTCCGCTGGCTGGCTTCCGGTGAAATCATCTCTTTGGATGGTGAAACCTATCTGGGAAGCGGGACCTGGCGTTGGTTGATGTATTTGCTTCTGATTCTGCTGCTGGTTGAAATGGCCGTTCTCGCTTCGAAAAGACAAGAAGAAAGTACTGCCGGGGAAGTGACAGCATGAACGCGATCGCTCGCCTGTTGGGTATTAAAGCAACAGATGAAATCAACGAGATTGATATTAAATTCGCTGCCTGGTGGAGCGAAGGTCGCCCTGTGCTGGTGCTGCTAGTCTGCCTCGGTCTGGCGGCACTGGGTGTTTATTTTTATTCTCGCTACCAAAATGAGCAGCCCCTGCAAAAGAAAAAACGCCGTCGACTTCTCCTGACAATTTTTCGTAGTGGATTACTGGCAATCCTCGGGTTTATTCTCGCTGAACCAATTGTCTCCGTGTCACTTACTGAACATCCGCGGCCTTTACTGCTCATGCTGTTCGATGGTTCTGACAGTATGAATCTGGTGGATGAACTTTCTCCGGAGCAGGCCGATGCCCTGGACGCGATGACTCCTGAGAGTATTAATCCACTGGAACAAACTCGTTTAGAGCTACTAAACCATACACTTAAAAATGGTGACCTTGCGAAGGCCGTTGGCGGCCTCCACGAAAAATTTGACCTGCGCTTTTACACGACCTCCGAAGGACATTCCATCAGAGAATTAGACCGACAGGAGGACAGCAAACAAATAGATGGCGACCTCGTAGCGGATATTCAAACGACAGCGATCGGAAGTTCCCTCGACGAACTCAACAGACGACACGGGACTCGTCATCTGGCCGGTGTCGTTGTCGTTAGCGACTTCGGCCAAAACGCCGGAAACCCTGCATTGACCTCGGCCGAACAACTGGACGTGCCCGTCTTTGCCGCAGGAGTCGGCCCTCAGGAAGTTGTCGATGTCGCGATTACGCTTCAGGCACCACTGGTGTTAAAGCAAGATGAAAACACTTCGCTGGCTGCCACACTACGACAACAAGGAGCTACAGGAGCAGGCGTTTCAATCCAGTTATTCCAGCGACGATTGGGAACAGCAACGGACGCTGTGCTCGAAGCAGATAAACTGCCGATTGGCCCTCCGGTCGCTGCCGTTCTTGAAGATGGTCCGATCGATGTCGACTTGCCTTATCTGCCGGAACAGTCCGGTCGATTTGAGATCATAGCAGAAGTCTCCGGCCTGCCCGGAGAAGTAAGTTCCAGAAACAACGAAGCTATTCGCGAAGTCATTATACGTGACGAATCGTTAAATCTGTTTTTTGTAGAGCACGAGCCGACCTGGGAATGGCGATTCGTCAAAGAAGTCTTCCATCGTGATCCTCTGATCGGACATGAAGGGTTTCGTACGTTTCTGCGATCTGCTGATTTCAAAGTTCGTCAATCCAATGACCTGTTTGTAGATCGTTTGGTGCGGCCTCGCGACGAGTTTTTCGCCAACGATGTCGTTCTCATCAGCGATGTACCGAGCGAGATGTTAACCACACCCTTTCAGGATCAATTGGTCGAATATGTGGAGCGATTTGGTGGTGGTTTAGTCGTCATTGCCGGCCCGCGGTTTAGCGTCGGAGCATTACAGGGAACTCAACTCGCTGACATGTTGCCCGTCGTCGTTGATCGGTCGTTACGACCAAAACCTTCTAAGTTTCAGCTTTCCTTTACTCCTCAGGCTGAAACAAATCCCTTTGTAAATCTGGGTGACAACCCCGGACAGAATGATCTCGCCTGGAACAACATGGGCAGCCTTCCCTGGTATCAGCCAGTCTTACGAGCCCACCCTTTGGCGACTGTTCTGGCGACACACCCAACCGACAAAACTGTCGACAATACCGACCTGCAGCCTATTATTGCAACACGCCGCTTTGGCAAAGGTGAAGTCGTTTACATCGGATTTAATGAGACCTGGCGATTGCGTCGTAAATACGGCGAGCGTTTCTACAGGCAGTTTTGGGGTCAAATGATCTACCGTCTGGGGCTGGGCCGGGCTCTTGGTCAACAGAAACGATTTTCGCCGACAACGGATTTAACGACGTACCAAACCGGCGAGCGAGTGACGGTCACGGTCGAAGCATATAACCAAAACTATGAAAACCTGGAGGTCGAAAACCTAAAAGCTCGTTTATTGCAACAGACGTCCGCCGGCTCGCAACATGTGGATGACATCTTGATTCCACTGGCACGGGACAACGTGGTATTTGAAACCTCCATACCTCCACTTGATTCCGGACAGTACCGCTTGCTGGTAATGGATCCGGAAACCAATGAAGAATTTGAACTCGGTTTTGAAGTGACGACCGCTTCACGTGAACGACTCGATGTCGTCCGTAACACTTCCCTGCAGCAGCAAATAGGTGACGTCACTGGAGGACAGGCATGCGAATTATATGAATTGCCGGAGGTGCTGAATCAACTTGAAGCGCAAGACCTCAAACAATATACCGAACGCCAGCTTCCGCTTTGGAATACCTGGTTCATCCTATTATTAGTCCTGCTGGTAATGCATACCGAGTGGCTGGCACGCAAACTAAGCAATCTACGTTAACTAAATCACTATGACCAATCTTTCACTATTACATCGCGGTATCAGAAAAGTACGACGCTTCCGAAGCGTTGCACGAATGGGGTCCGGTGTTGCGCAGTGGATCACTGCCGCAGGTTGGTTGTTGTTACTAACATTTGGCTTGGACTGGCTAACCCAAATGGACTCCGTCGAACGCATTGTGCTGCTCGCCATTGAAGCGTTTGTGCTGGTTTGGCTCTTTAAGAAATACCTCCTTCCGGCCTTGAGAGTGAGGGAAAGCCTCATCGGCCTGGCCGCGCAAATTGAAATGCATCAGGACGTACATTCCGACCTGGTGGCCGCTTTACAGTTTAATGACACGGTAGCCGATCAGTTTGGTTCAGAGGAACTGCGCGCACGAGTGGTCGAAGATACTGCCAGGCTCTCTTCCGGAATTGATTATCTGTTTGGGTTTTCCCGTCCTGAGCTATGGAAAAATCTGGTACGCGGAACAGCCACTGTCCTTGTCGTCGCGGCCGTCGCCCTGTATGTGCCGGACTACTTTAACATCTTCCTCCAAAGATTAACGCTACAGGAACATTCCTATCCCACCAATACCGTGATTCTATCGCTCGATACCGTCGAAACCAACGCGGTTGTTGGTCGTCCAGTCACTTTCGTGGTCCGAGTCGACACCGACAAGGTCGTGCCGGAAGCTGGCATCCTGAAGATCTTCGGCGAAAACGATGCCGAATCAGAACTAGCTTTATTGCCCGGAGGTGCCCCCGGCGAATTTACTGTCACACTACCGAGGGTTATTGATGAATTTGAAGTCTCTGCGTTGGTTGGGGACGATGAATCTGCTCGTCAAAAGATTAACATTCTAAAGGTCCCCCGGATTGAACTTACTATGAATGCTGAGATCCCTCAATACGCGGTCGAATCCTTCAATGTGAAGTCCACTGGCGGTCGCATCCAAAGTGTGTTAGCAGGATCCAACGTCTCTCCGTCGCTGACTTCAAGCAAGCCACTGAAAGTGGCGACCATTCAGCTGGGAGAAGAATCCTTTGAGTTAAAACAAGAGGGCGATCGCTGGGTCATGCCTGTTGACGACCATCCCCTCATCGGAGTGGAGTCGACCACTAAATACCAAATAAGCGTTACAGATACTGACGGAATCAGTCCGGACAGACCGATTACTGGCATTTTGCAGGTGCGGCCTGACCAAAATCCACGGATTGCAGCTGCAACCGTGATAAACTTAGTATTGAGTAAAGCGGCGCCACGAATTAAATTTCGTGCGATCGATGACTTTGGTATCGATCGCATTGCCGCTGATATTACGATTACTCGCGTCGGAATGGATACCAGCGAAGACACCATTACCAAAAGGATTAACGAATCGGATTCTCATGCCAAATTGGTGGATGACACTGTCCCCATCGATCTTGCCGAATACGATTTAGAAATCGGTGATACTGTGTTAGTCACATTACAAGTAACAGATTACCGTGGCCAACAGGAAGGTATTACCATTGCTTCCGATCCGATCGAGTTTACGGTGACAAGCCGTGCAAACTTCCTGGCAGCAATGCGGGATATCGACTCGGAAACCGATGAGAAGCTCGATCAGATTATTAAAGCCCAGTTAGGGGTTGGAGATCGCCAATAATGAGTAGCTACAAACACCTTGCTCTTTTCGCTTTGCTTGTCGCCAGCGGTATTGATTCATCTATCATGGCCCAGCAAACACCGCCGGCAGCACCGTCGCTGGCTGACCGTCTGCAAATTGACCGCTATAAAGTCAATCAGCAACGAGCGCGGGATTTAACTGCAGACTTGCTTTCGATTCTGGTGGACCGTCAGCTACAGCAGCTTGAAGACAATCGCCTGACCGATTTACCGCTTTACGACGACTTGAAGTCCATGCGAGGCCGCATGGGCGAATTAGCTGCTCAAAAGATGCCCGACGTCATCCAGCTTCTGGTAAACGCTGATATTGCAAAGCCTTCTGAGCGACAGGAAATAATGACTCAGGTCCACGGCCGCATGCGTGATATTCTCCGTGACCTACTGCGTGAACGCGAGCGCCTTCGTCTAAGACGCCAGCAAGCGGAGTTAATTGAACGAATTGGCGAAATCGTTTTGCAACAACGAGCGACGCTCGATAATACGCTGACGCTTTCCACAGCCCGGGAGCAGCTCGTCTTAAGCACCATCGATTCTCAGAAGAACGTCTCCGTCCTGGTCGATGCCTTCGACGAGACTCTCGAACTCGTTGAAGACTGGACGGGTGAACTCGGAAAGCTAGCGAAAGAATGCAGCAATGTCCTGGAAACGAACGAAGTCCATAAACTACTAAAACAAGCTGAAGAGGAACTCGAAGCTACTAAATTCAATGAAGCTGCCAAGACCGAAAAAGAGGTCGTTACCATTCTGGAAAGCATCCTTTTAAAAATTCGCCGCTTTGAAGATCCTGCCTGGATTGACTCTGATGCCACAGAAGCCGCCGAAGATATTCTCACGGCACAGGAAGCCTTGAAGGAAGAACTTGAAACTGTCGACGCAAATGACGACGTAAAGATTGATGAGTTGGTCGAAGCTCAAAACCTAATCCGTGAAAAGCTCCAGCGTCTCGAAAACTTAGTTGCCAATGACGAAAATGCGGCTGAACTCATTGAGAGGGCCCAGGAAGCCGCCATGGAAGCCCGGGAAGAAATCTTCGAGGGCGAAGTTGAGGCTGCCATGGAAGAGCAGGATGAAATCATTGGAACACTAGCCGAACTCCAGCAGCAACTCGATACCACAACCAATCTTCTCGATCCTGATCTTTCCTCAGAGGAATACACTGAAATTGCAGAAGCTCTCGAGGAAACTCGTGAACAACTGGAAGTTGCCGATGAACTCAACAGCAAAGCTGAACAAGAGTTAAACGACGACAAAACCGCTGAAGCTGCGGAAACCGAAGAACAGGTGGCCGATGCAACCGACGAGGCTGCGACGGAAGCTACTGAAGCAAATCTTCCCGAGTCGGTTACAGAGGCTGTCGAAGAGGCAAATGAAGCAGCCAGCGATGCTGCCGAGGCCACCGAAGACGCCAAAGATGCCACTGGGGACAAAGAAAAGGCCGAGGATGCTCAGAACTCCGCGGAAGAAGCTGTTGCCGAAGCAGGCGAGGAAATCAAAGAAGCAATCGGGCGAACCAAAGAAGCTGAGGAGGAAGCTCGCAAAAATGCGTTGGCTGCCAAACTTGGCGAATTGAACCGCGCAGTTGATACGCTCGAACGAGCTGCAGCCGAAGCCCGCGATAATGCGGAACAGCTCGGTGGCGAAGAGGCACCCGGCGACGAAACGAATGAAGCCATCCAGGATGACTTTAAAACCACTGCCGAGTTGGCCAATGAAGTTGCTGAAGGTGTCGAAAGCTTATCCCCTGAAGCCACTGAACAACTAGCCAATGCGGCTGAAACTTCTGAAGAAGTCGCCGAGGCTGTCGGTGAAGAAGGATCTGCCGAACCAGAAAGCCGACAGCAAAATGCTGACAAAGCAAAGGAAGTCGCGGAACAACTGGAAAACGCTGCTAATCAAATTCGTGAAGAGGTTGCACAAACGGCTCAGGAATTAATCAATGAGTTGCAGGAACAGTTGGCTGATGTCAATGACGTTCAAAAGGACTTAAACTCCTTGGCTGAGATGGAAAATCCAACGGCCGAACAGATAGCCGAAGTAGCTGAAAACACGCTGCAGTCGATCCCGGACGCCGGGGAAGCTCTACAACAAGCTGCCGACTCCGCAGCCCAACAGGAAAACGAAGAAAACGCTGACTCCCCGATGCCCGCACCGCCTGAAGACGGCGACAATCCGGTAAATCCCACAGATCCGGCTGAGCCAGCTACGCCGGAAAATGGCACACCAGAACAGGCCGAGCCAATGGCTGAGAATGCTGATGGTCCGGCTACCAATCAGGAACGTCAGATGCTTCAGGCTGAAGTATTAGCGGATATCAAGGAAGAGAAAATTCAACAGGAGCTTCAGATGGCAAACTTCCTGGCTCAGTTAGCAGAGCAGGGTAAAGAGTCAGCTGAAGAGTTAGCCGAAATTCGTGAAAAGATCGAATCTGACGACCCTCACAAGCCAAATGCTAATGAGCTATTTAATGCTGTGATGGAACAGGCCGAAGCGTTGGCTGGTATTGGACAACTTGCGGCGGAAATTGCCGATCAGGAAACCATTGCCAATGAACCAATCGTAGAAGCGTCTGAATTAGCAGAAGAACTCACTCAAAATAATCCCGCGGAAGATCCTCGATTGGCTTCCGCCGAACCTTCTGAAGCGGCAGCGACTCCTATGCCCGGGACAGAACCCATGCCAGCGGCACAGGCTGAAGCTGGTGGCGAGCCCATGCCAAGTGGTGATCCAATGTCTGGAGGAGAACCGATGCCTTCAGGACAGCCCCTCGAACCTCAACCAATTGCTGAAGCCGGGCCTCCCAACGACAGTTTTATCCCTGAAGATGCCTTAAAGACCGCTGAATTAATGTCTGGTCAGGATCTCAGTGAAGAGTTAGCGGAAGCTGAACTTCCCATGCCCGGGGGAGAGCCTGCTGCTGGTGGTGAACCTATGCCAGGGGGTGAGCCCATGCCCGGTGGTGAACCCATGCCCGGCGGTGAACCCATGCCTGGCGGACAACCAATGCCCGGAGGGCAACCGATGGAGTCCGATCAGCCCATGCCTACCGATCAGGCTCAGCTTGGAGGTGCCACCGCTGATGGTGGTGCAGCTAGCAAAGGAAAACTTGGAGCGTCTGAAAATGAAGCTCCTAAAGACGGACCTGTTGAAGCAGTTGAGGCTCAAACAGATAACGATTCCCGAGTACCCGGTGGTCGTGATGGCGATGCTGAAGCAGCACCCATCGGAGCTCCCAAGGCTCCCTGGGTGGCAGCGTTACCAAAGTCTGTACAACAGGCTATTAAATCCCGCACAAAACGTACCTTACCGGCCGGATATGAAGAACGGCTGAAAAAGTACTTTAACAGTATTAAATAACAAAAGTGGCAGGAACCACTTCAACCTAAATCTTGGAAACCGAAGATGTCGGACGAAAACCAAACAACTAATGACGGAGACGTCACCGCAGTAGAATCCTGGGCCCAAAAGTGTCAGGATCTCCGTACTGAATTACAAAAATCAATTATCGGACAGGACGAGGTGATTGAGCAGGTCCTGATTGCTATTCTTGCCCGCGGGCATGCCCTGCTGGAAGGTGTTCCCGGCTTAGCAAAAACCTTAATGATTTCGTCGATTGCCGAAGCGCTGACTTTGTCATTCCATCGAATTCAGTTTACGCCAGACCTGATGCCATCGGACATCACCGGCACAGATGTATTGCGTGAAGACCCTGTCACTAAAGAACGCGAATATGCCTTCGTGCAGGGACCGATCTTTGCAAATATGATTCTGGCAGACGAAATCAATCGTACCCCACCTAAGACTCAGGCAGCGATGCTCGAAGCCATGCAGGAACGAATTATTTCTGCCGGGGGAAAAACTCATAAACTTCCGGCACCGTTCTTTGTGCTGGCAACACAAAACCCTCTGGAACAGGAAGGGACATATCCACTACCCGAAGCACAACTTGACCGTTTCCTGTTGTATATCAAGGTTGGATATCCCACTGCTGCCGAAGAATGGGATATCGCCAGAAAGGTGTCAGCCGGTGCATTAGGTGGAATCGAGTCTGTCATATCGGCTGAAGAAATCATCGAAGCTCAGGCTCTGACTCGCAGAATGCCTGTCTGCGATCAAGTGCTGGGATACGCACACGCACTCGTTCGTGCTACACGACCGGGGACAGAAGAGGCTCCTGACTTCGTCAATGAATCGGTCGGCTGGGGAGCGGGGCCCCGGGGAGTACTTTCTTTGATCTCCTGTGCTAAAGCCCGCGCTCTACTCAAAGGTCGCTACCACACAAGTGTCGAAGATGTACAAGCAATTGTGCTTCCTGCGCTACGCCACAGAATCGCTCCAAATTATGCGGGCATGGCATCCGGTCTGGATAGTGAAAAGCTGCTTGAATTACTGCTCGAAGCGGTCCCTGCTGATCAAACCTTTAACGAACCTGTCGCGGTATAACGTTCGCCATTACCCTATGTCCTCTGCCATCCTCAATAAATATATCCGCCCTGAAGTGCTGAGCCAGCTCAGTCGCTTCAAGCTGAATCCTCGTCAATTGGTTGAGGGCAATCTGGCAGGTGCCCATAAAAGCCCGTTCCATGGATTCGCCGTAGAATTTGCTAGCCACCGGGAATATGTCGCCGGCGACGATCTTCGCCATCTGGACTGGAAAGTTTATTTCCGACATGAACGCCACGTGATTAAACAATATGAGATGGAGACAAACCTCAATTGCCATCTCGTTTTGGATGTCTCGGCTTCCATGCGGTACGGTGAGGACGAGCAGCAAAAACTGCTCTATGGTTCACAGGTCGCAACGACGCTGGGCTATTTAGTTGTAGAACAATCTGACCGGGTGTCATTGACCACCTTTGACAATAAAACTCGCGGTTATCTTTCCCCTTCTAATAATGTAGGACAGATCATCCGTATGACCGAGTCACTCGATCAGGTTAAAAGCGTCAACAAGACAAATATCGCTCGCACATTAGGAGAAGTTTCAGCCAAGATCGGCCGACGCAGTATCGTCGTGGTTATTTCTGACTTCCTGGTCGAATTGGATGATCTGGATGATGCACTTCAACGTCTACGATACGACAACCACGAAGTGGTATTAATGCACGTCATGCATCAGGACGAGTTAAATTTCGATATCGATGGCATGGTAAGATTTATTGGTCTGGAAGATCCTGATCAACTCTTAACCCGGCCATATGATATCCGCGATGCTTATCTGGAAGCGAAAGATAAGTTCATCGAAGAGTTCACTAAGCTGTGCGATGCCAATCGTTGCGAATACGTGCTCTGCGACACCAGCAAAGATTTGGGAGCAACCTTTGCCCAATACCTGCAACAACGTTCTCAGGCTGGTAGATTGTAAAAGACTGTAGAAGCAGACCGTTTCCAGTTTTTTTCATGTGTCCCCACTATCCTTATCTAGCAATTCAATCGCTTATCATGCGTTATCTGTTTCCTGTACTGCTGTTGATTACTTCTTCTTTCGCTTTGGCTGCCAAGCAACCCAATGTCATTTTGGTGATGGCGGACGACATGGGTTATGGCCAAACCGGTTACTACAATCATCCAATACTCAAAACACCCAATCTCGATGCAATGGCAGCCAATGGGATTCGGTTCGATCGCTTCTATGCCGGTGCACCGAATTGCTCTCCCACTCGAGCTACCGTACTAACCGGGCGAACCAATGACCGCACGGGAGTCTACAACCACGGCTATGCTATCAATAAACAAGAGAAAACAATTGCCCAGGCTTTCAAGCGAGCGGGTTATTCCACTGCTCACTTTGGTAAATGGCACCTGAACGGATTGCGTGGACCAGGTGCACCAATTTTTAAAAATGACACTCACCACCCCGGCCACCTTGGCTTCGACCACTGGCTAAGCGTTACCAACTTCTTTGATTTAAATCCTATCCTTAGTCGCAATGGAGTCTGGGAAGAGCACGGCGGCGACTCCTCCGAAATCGTTGTCAACGAAGCGTTGGATTACATTCGGGGAGAAAACGAAAGGGGGAAACCCGTCTTCATCGTTATCTGGTACGGCACACCTCATAGCCCTTTTATGGCGTTTGATTCAGACGCAAAACAATTTAGTCACCTCGCTAAAAACTCTAAAAACCACTATGCCGAGCTTGTTGCCATGGACCGCTCTATCGGGCATTTACGCAAAGAATTGCGAGACTTTGGTGTAGCTGAGAATACTATTCTCTGGTTTAACAGCGACAATGGCGGACTTCCCGGAATAAAACCTGGAACTGTCGGGGAATTGCGAGGCTTCAAAGGTTCCGTTTACGAGGGCGGTTTGCGTGTCCCCTGTGTGGTTGAGTGGCCGGGCCATATCAAACCACAAGTTTCTAAATACCCTGCCTGTACGATGGATATCTTCCCAACCTTGATTGATTACGCGAGTCTGGAGAAGTCTTCTATCAACGACCTTACTGATGGTTTGTCACTCGCCAATGTTATCAATCATGATATTTCCAAACGTCCAAAACCTATCGGATTTCGCCACACCGGGCGTGCTGCCTGGCTCGATAACAATTACAAATTAGTTTCACTCAAAGTTCAAACTCGAGAGTATCAGCTATTTGATTTGGATAATGATCCTAAAGAACAGGAAGATATCCTGACCAAACGCCCTGACCTTGCCAATCAGATGATCCAGGCCTTTGAGGCCTGGAATGCATCTATAGAGAAGAGTCAGCAAGGCGCGGATTACGAATCAGGCAAAGTGGATCCTTTTACTCGTCCGCAACAAACGATGTGGACGGAGTTACCTGAATACCAAAAGTTCTTCGACGAGTGGATTAAGCGACCGGACTTCAAGCCGTATATCGAACGCCAGCTTAAGGTTCAAAAGAACAACTAGTCACTACACGTCCAGATTCTGAACTTCCAGTGCATGCTTTTCAATAAACTCTCGACGCGGTTCTACCTTATCGCCCATCAGAATCCTAAACATTTCATCGGCGGCAGCCAGGTCCTGCATCGTCACCTTCACTAAGGTTCTGTTTTCCGGATCCAGTGTTGTTTCCCGCAATTCTTCTGCGTTCATTTCCCCTAAACCTTTGAAGCGTGTAAGTTGCAATCCTTTTTCACCAGCTGCCCGAACGGCAGCGGTGAGGCCGCGCAAGTCTTCAAGGTTGATGTCTGTTTCTCCGCGTCGCAAGATATAACGAGGATTCTCGACACCGGTTCGTTCCTGAGGCAATAGAGCCTGAACATCCAGTCCATATTCGATTAAAGATTTCAGGCCGGCATTAATCGTTCTCACCTCGTGCAGTTCCACTACGTGAATGGCATTTTCTGGAGCTACGATTTCCTGCTCTTCGCCGTCACCGGATTCTACTTCGGTTTCAGCATTCGCTTCGGTTTCTGCTGGGACTTCCGGTTCGTCCGGAGTGTTTTCGTCGATAAAGTCGTCTACATCAGATCGTTCGATAAACCAGTGATCTGCTGTTCCCAGAAATACATGGTATACAGGTAGCTTATTACTTACCGGGTCAAGGCGTTCAGCATGCACTCGCAGATTAATTCCCCGGCGTTCCAGTGCAATTAGAGCATCCTCGACATCGGCTAGCGTGCGGCAAAGATCATTCATTTGCTCGCCCGAAAATTCCTCGCCATCCTCGGTAATGAATACAGCGTCGGCGAGTCCTTTTTCTAGCAGCTGCGCCTTCATTTCATCTTCACTCTGAACGTAATAAACTTCCTTACCACGCCGCACCCGGAAAAGTGGCGGCTGAGCAACATAAACATGCCCTCGCTCAACCAGGCTATGCATTTGGCGATAGAAGAAGCATAGCAAGAGTGTGCGAATATGAGATCCATCCACATCGGCGTCAGTCATGATGATGATTTTGTTGTACCGCAGTTTTTCTAACTGCTGATCATCACCAATACCGCTGCCGATGGCATTAATCATGCTTTGCACTTCTTCGTTGGCCAGCACTTTATCAACACGCGACTTGTACGCATTAATGATCTTACCTCGCAGAGGTAGAATTGCCTGATAGTCTTTCAGCCGTCCTCCTTCTGCGGAGCCACCAGCCGAATCCCCTTCGACTAGATAGAGTTCACATTTTTCCATCTCTTTGCTGATGCAGTCACGCAACTTTCCGGGCAAGCTTCCTCCGCCCAGCACATCTTTTCGCTTTCGCATCAATTGGCGGGCTTTCCGGGCTGCTTCCCGGGCTTCCATTGCGGTAATACCTTTATTCACAATGATCCGAGCGTTCTTCGGGTTCTCTTCCAGGTATTTGTTGAAGCCAGTATGAAACGCGGTGGCAATTGCTGATTCGACTTCCCGGTTACCCAGTTTAGTTTTAGTTTGCCCTTCAAACTGCGGGTGAGCGACACGTGTAGAGATTACGACGGTAATACCTTCGCGGACGTCATCTCCCGACGGAGCATCTTTGGCGTCTTTAATAATCTTTTCTTTAACGCCATAGGTATTCAGGACTCGAGTCAAAGCCTTGCGGAACCCCGTCTCATGCGTTCCACCCTCGTGCGTGTGGATATTGTTCACGTAGGAATGGAGATGCTCTGAATACTCGTTGGTGTATTGCAGGGCTATCTCGAACCCTACAACCGTGCCGTCCTCCACTTCCTGTTCACCATCAAGATAGAAGACATCTGAATGCAGCACATCGCTTGCTCTGTTTAAGTGATGCACAAAATCAATGATTCCGTCTTCGTAGCAGAACACATCGGTTTGATCTGAACGTTCATCGCGAACTTCAATCTTCACGCCTTTGTTCAGGAATGCCAGGTCCTGCAAGCGTTTTGCTAGAATATCATACTGAAACTTCGTCGTCTCAAAGATCTCGCCATCCGGCTTAAAGGTCACCTTGGTACCGGTCAGTGGTGATTTCTCACCCCGCTTAACCTGTCCGGCTGCAATTCCATACTCATATTCCTGACGATGGACAAAACCTTCCCGGTGGACTTCAGCTTTACACCACTGGCTCAGGAAATTCACTACGGTAACACCAACACCATGCAGTCCACCGGAGGTCTGATAAGCTCCTTTATCGAACTTTCCACCGAATTTCAGTACGGTCATCACCCCTTCAAGCGTTGAGACTTCCCGATCAAACTCTTCGGTCAACCCTTCATGCAATTCAACTGGTATTCCACGCCCGTCATCTTCTACTGTGACACTGCCATCAGGATTGATGATAACGACGACCTTAGAGGCGTGACCAGCCATTGCTTCGTCAATCGAATTATCCACGACCTCATATACCAGGTGATGCAATCCGCGGCTGAACGTATCGCCAATATACATCCCCGGTCGTTTTCGAACGTGGTCACGGTCGGATAAGTGCTGCAGATTATCGGCACCGTATTCACCACCAGCACCGTTGGAATTCTGTTCGTCACTCATTTAGTTCTATCTCTATTTCCCGCCAGAATGATGGATTTCTAAAAATCCACAACCCTGAGCTTAAGGTCTCTAACTTTCTGGCCCTCCAGCTTTTCGTTAAGCTGACTGAGAACCATCTGTTTTTGAAATGTAAGTTCCTGCATGACTGCAGAGTTTTTGCAGATCACATCCAGCACTCCCCGTCGGATGTTCCCCGCTCTGGTGGCCGAAGCCAATGGCCCGGCAATCTCGCTCCAGATTCCCTCCAAAGCATTGGCAGATTTGACCCGGGCATAACCCGTTTTAGACATCAAACGGCTCAGAATATTATCGATTCGGGGTGGCGGAGGGATAAACCTCTGCCGTTTCCGCAAATCCTCGAACCGCTGTTCGTCCGGAGTCAGATCACTGCCCATTAAGGTTCCTACCGATCCCTTGCCAGAGGCATGATGATGTAGGAATACCCATCCTCTGTGGAAAGCAAAACTGCTGCCTGACCATTCTCCAGGTCAAAGGTAAAGTTGGTCTCGGTATCTAACACCCGCAGGAAATGTTCCACATATCGATGGTCCAGGCTAACAGCTACTTCATCGCCTGTGTAAGCGATGGGCATCTCCGTATGACTTTGCCCTCTCTCAGCGGCTGTGGCGTCCATAGCCAACGTTCCATCGCCAAAGGTGAAGGTGATTCCACGGCTCTCGTCATTCGCCACAATCGACGCCTGACGCAGACGTCCGTAAACTGTACCTGCGGTCAATTCAATCGATACACTTTCTGTACGGTTTGGAAAGACATCTTTCCATTTAGGGAATCGTCCCTCTACTAATCTGGAAGTCAGCGTGACGGCGTCGGTCTTAAAGGCCAGTTGGTTTTCGCTGGGGATAATCTGAACAACGCTCTCAGGATCCCCTAAAGCGCGAGCAATCAAATTCATCGACCTCGTGGGAACAATGGTCGAGGACTCCCCCAGCTGGACTTCCCCGGTGATTTCAACAGGCCCCTGCATTTTCGCCAGGCGTCTTCCGTCTGTCCCAACCGCAATCAGGTCGCTACCTTCTGTCTCCAGAAGTATGCCTCCTAAGGCATAACGACTACTTTCGTTGTCAGTGGCAAAAATGGTTCGCTTAACTAACTCGCCGAACAAACCGGCGGGCACCTGAATACTGTCCGCTCCTTCGACTTCCTGGACGTCCGGGAACTCGTCGGCATTCTGAGTCGGCAATTCATGCTTACTTGAACCACCTGTGACTTTGATCTGCGAATTTTCCGCAACCACGGTTAATTGTTCATC
>CEUY01024107.1_pt1 | contig 22393 bp, 15 predicted proteins | sample 361481 | NCBI WGS metagenome assembly CEUY01 (sample SAMEA2622737, study PRJEB7988) | marine metagenome | isolation source: saline water (ENVO:00002010), including | reverse complement strand
CCGCGCGGGGGATTTTACATCAATAAGGCAACGCCTCGGTTGGTCACATCCCCATAGGGTCATAACGGGCAGGTTGGGCCCGATGTTCGACAATATGGCACGGATAGGAGTACTTGGTCTAGGCAACTGGGGGACGGCCCTGGCATACGTCTGGTGCGAGGATGGCCACAATGTGCTTGGCTGGACAATTGAACAGGAAGTCTATGAGACCATGATGACCGATGGTGAGAACAGCAAGTATTTGCCAGGGTATCAGATTCCCAAAATGCAGGTGACTATGGAACTCTCCGATATCACCTCAGAGTGTGAGATTGTGGTGCTTGCATTGCCTAGCGGAGTCATCCTTTCTGTAGTGGACGATTTGATTCCTCACCTCAGACCCTCGCATGTTCTAATCGATTTGGCCAAGGGATTAGCGCCTTCAGAGGAAGGTGGTTCCGGGATGATTTCAGATGCCATAGAGAGGAGGCTACAAGACGCTGGCAAGTCCAACCCAGTAGTCGTGATGACGGGGCCAACTATTGCTCCAGAGGTGGCTCAAGGAGTAATGACAACAGCCCTAGTGGCCTGTCACGACCGAAGTGTAGCAGACAGAATTGCTGAGCGATTGTCGACTGGCAATCTGATTCTCAAGGCCGCTGATGATCCAATTGGTGCAGAGCTATGGGGTGCATACAAGAATACCGTTGCTCTTGCTTGCGGGCTTGTCGACGGACTTCACCCCGGAGGTGGTGACAACCTCAAGGCTGCCCTAGTTCTATCCGGATTTAGTGAAGGAATCATGCTTCTCGAAGCGATGGGTGCCGAATCGGGTACAGCATTCGGGCCGGCTGGAATAGGAGACTTGTACGTGACTTCAACTAGCCCACGGAGTAGGAATAGAACTCTGGGCGAGAAGCTGGGTTCGGGACTCTCACTGGAGGAATCTCAAGGTGAGATGCACATGGTCGCCGAAGGAGTCCGTGCCTGCAGGATGTTCAACAACAGAGCACGCAGACTCGGGGTTGCAGTTCCTTTCATTTCTGCTCTTGAAGGCCTATTGGATGGTGACATATCGGTGGAAGATGCAGTCCACTCGATGGTCGACTCATACGAAGGCTGATTTCGGCAAGGATTGATTGCCCGGTTGCACTCTCAGAGGTCGAAGCGGATGGCGTTCGAGGACCTCACTGAGTTCGAGTTGCGACTGTTGAAGTGGATTTCAGCCTCTGACTTCGTAGAGGTGCCTTGGTCCACAAAGCGGGCCGCTGATGCGTTCAAAGTTGATGAAAAGGAGGTCTACGAGGCACTGGCTTCACTGACTGCAAAGGTCCGCGACAACATTCACATCTACTACGACGAGGGTGCAATCAGAATCACTGCCGACGATTCACTCCCAACTTAGAAGCTAGATCTGCTGGAAGAATAACACCCCACCACGAGGGCCTGTTCACATCTTCTTCCTCGTTGAAGTATGATCTTGCGTAAATTGACAAGAAGTCAATCAGCAATACAGTGATGAAGATAATTATCAGGTATGCCATGACTTTCTCATACTGTAGGAACTTGAGATAGAGATTGATGTAATATCCAATTCCTCCTGCTCCAACTATGCCGATTACAGTCCCGTGTCTTACGTTGTATTCGAACATGAATATGGCCTGTGAAATCAGGTGATTTGCTGATTCTGGAATAACCACTCCTAGAGATTTCTCAAATTTTGACAGTCCCATAGAATTAGCAGCATCTAGTGGGGCCTTATCCATTCCCTCAATGGCCTCGTACTGCAGTTTTCCTAGGTAACCAACCGTGTAAATTGTCATAGCAAGAATCCCTGAGAGGGGTCCAAGACCAATCAGAATAACGAAGAAAATTGCCCAGATTAGGCTTGGCAAACTTCTACCAGCGGCCAAGATGAATCTGGCCGAGTATGAGACTCTGGGTGAATTCAGATTTCTGGCTGCTAGAAGGGCAATCGGTAGGGAAAACAGCATCCCAAAAATTGTAGAAACGAATGCTATCTTTATGGTCTCAGTCATACCGATCCAAGCAGTAGAACAAGTGAAACTGAATGGTTCTGGAGTTGTACATACCGGGTAAGCCTGTGGATCTGTTACTGTCCAATCTGGTGGCCATAGAGATTGATGGAAGAAATCGACAAGATTGTCCCAACTCCCGGATAATCGTCCCCAATCGTCAATCATCCCATTTAGAACGGCTAAACTCGAGATGAATAGAGCGAATAGAGCAAAAGAGGATTTTCCGAAACCGGTAATCATGGGTTAACCTCCAATGCTGTGGTTTCAGAAATGAATGGATTCACTCTGCCATCATCAATGACTAGCATTCTATCTGCCATCGACCTAGCTCTGGAAAAGTCATGCTCTACCACAATGAGAGCCGCTTGATTCGAGCGTACATATTCTGTAACTTCGGACAATACGCTATTCAGTGTCTCTTCGTCCAATTCACTAAGGAATTCATCAGCCATAATCAGTCTAGGAGATTGGGCAAGTGATCTAGCGGTTGCAACTCTTCTCTGCTGTCCTCCTGAAAGTCTGCGTATTGGCTCATCGATTTTGTCAGTAAGACTCATTCTTTCTATCGCATCATTGGCTCTGGAAATTGACTCGGATGACGGAGTAATTGCATGAGGATTTGTATGGCCGGCTCTTGCTCCGAGCATCACATTGTGCTTGACACTAGCATGATGAATCAGGCCCAATCTCTGAGGGATATACCCAATTGACCCCCTAGGTGGAGAGGCGGGAAGTGTTGTATTGCAGACCTCCAATGTTCCTGAGATGGGACTTACTAATCCCGCGATTGTTCTGAGAAGAGTTGTCTTTCCAACACCTGAAGCACCAGTAATTGCAACTATCTCTCCGGGGAAAATGGTCAGATCTGGCACCTTTACTAGTGGATTTTTGTGGTCAAATCCAATAGTCAGGCCTCTCAATGAAACGATTGGTTCGGAATCTTGATTCTCATTGTTATTGGACACTGAAATTCCTCCTCTATTTGCCGTTCATTGAATAATTTCCTCGATGTATTCAGAAAATCCAGGGAAAATTCTCATTGTTTCCGAGAAACTGCCCAAGTGTCCATGGGATGTAGTTCTGACTATGCCCGGAGAATCGAAGATATTGGCTAGAATCTCCGAGCCGCAATCCGATCTGGGAGAATCTTCGTCAATTACATGGGTTGTGAAATCATAACATCCCGTATATGTCGTCCCCGAGTAAGTGAAATTTTCGAGAAATGTCTGATAGTTCAGCAGAGTCAGGACATTCAGCACTGCGGTTCGGGATATCACATCTACAGTCGTGGGATTGTACATCACCGATTGTCCCGGAATCTTTCCAAATATCTGCAGGCTCACATACTGATTCCGTTCTAGACACCAGTCTTGATTCCCTCCAGACTCACCATTTCCACAGATATCCTGGACTATTGAATCGCTGATTAAGGCAACATCTCCTGATTCCTCAGAAAGGCAGCGCAAAGCGCCGGCGAATCCGTAGTATTGCGAATCGGCCTCTGGAAAGTTTACAGCTTGAGAATTGAAGAAGGAGTAAATTGAATCTTGTAATGACTGTGGTGTCCAAGAATCGATATCGTGCTGAGTATATCCGTTCTCGATTAGATAACCCATCGAAACCAGATTTTCTATTGGGTCTAGCAACCCAGTAAGACAGGGGTTTGATCCCTCGAGTAAACCAATGGGGTCTGTCAGAGGGTCGTCATCAAGTTGAGCGTTGGCGATCTCACTACCTGACCGAACCCATGCTTGTGAATAGGAGTATATTCTCTCATCCTGATTCTGTACTGCAGCCATGACAGATAGGTTGTGCTGCTTCCAACCAGACCATGCGGCCATGCCTCCAATGAATGCGAATTCTACATTTCCTGAACTCAGATTCTCAAGAATAGCAAGATTTGACTCAAATCTTAGAATCTCAATATCAACTTCCAGAGAGTTTTGAAGATAATTTTCTAGATTGTCGAAATATGAATCTTGAATCTCCATCTGTTCTGGTCCGAAAGCCACTCTGATTAGACTCAAGTTCGGCCTTGGAGAATCTTCATCATTCTCTGTGAAGTATGATTGCATGCCGGGGATGTTGACTACTATGGCTGAATAACCTCCAAGGTGATCTTGAGAATTTGTAGCGACGATTCCGGGGGAATTCAGAGTGTTCAGCAGGAGAGTCGATGAGTCGGGGTCTTCACTCATTGAGGCTAGAGTCGCAGCAATGTCCTGGGCTATGCTGTGATCCAGATACTCTGGGTTGTACATCAGGGCACTACTGGGTGACTTTCCGAACGATGTTAGAGGCACATATTCTGTTCTTTCTAAACACCAATTTTCCCTACTTGACAAGTCATCTCCACAGATTGCATCCACCGTTGTGTCCTTGACGAAGGCGACATCTCCTGTACCCTCAGAAAGACACTTGAGAGCCCCCGAGAAACCGTAGTACGGACTTCCAGATTCTGGGATTGATGAGTTCTCATTGAAGAATGAATGGATAGTGGTTCTCAGCGACTCAATGTCATTTGGATCGCCGACGATATTTGCGTAGCCTAGCCCAAGCAGGAAACCCATCGGCATCATCATGCCGACTGAATCTAACCATCCAGTGTGGCAAGAGGTCTTTCCACCCAACAGAGAGAATGGGTCAGTAAGGGGGTCATTATCCAGGTGTGCAAGTGCCATTTCACTATCCGACCTGACCCATGCATTGGCATTGTAATACGTCCTGCCATCAGATTTCTCATCTGCACCTAATACCTCAAATCCATATTCGTTCCAACTCATCCAAGCTGATGAGGAGCTCATTAGTGCGATATCGGCATGACCGAATCTTAGTGCCTCAATCATTGCACCTTCTGACTGAACAGGATAGATTGTAACATCGGCATCTAACTCCTCAGAAAGAAATATTGCGAGTAAGTTAGGATCCTGTTCAGTACCTATCAATTCAGGATTTATCTCAGCTGCAACAGACAGAGTTTCAAGGGAAACTTGATTCTCCGTATCTTCAGAATTCCCGATGCATCCGGATAACAAACTGAGGATAATCAGAATAGAAAGGAGGGTTGGAACCGCCCTTGTTACGGATTGCATAGCAATCCGTAGACGAATCACATTTGAATGATTGCGTTGGTCAATTTTCCCTCATGGGAGGGAATAATGGGTTGACGGGGAGAAATCCAATTGTTGAATTTCAATAATTGTGTTGGGTGTAACCTAAGATCTCCCCGCCAACTTTTATGATGCTTACTGGAGTGTTCCAATATCGTCTGCAGTGATTCCGTAGTGGTCCCATACAGGTTGTAGATAGGAGCGGATATCAGCTTCGTAGTCTGCTGTTGCATCTCCATCATTCTTCAGATCGAAGATTTCGAGAATCTTGCCATTGTAGTAATTAGCATACCATCCAAAAGCCTCGCACTCCTCCTCTGACATGCCCTCATGCTGAGCGTGTGTCATAGAGTTGTAGCAGCCAGTGAACTCCTCTCCACTCGGGTCGTTGGGAGATGTGTAGTTCTCCAAGTACATGTATGACTCGCAAGATGCTTGTGAGCTATCCGACGAGACCGTATGGGAGACCATGTTGTAGCAGATTGATGTGTACTCGGCGACGTATGCCTCGATGACTCTGTAGAAGGCGTGGCCCTCAGCCTGATGCTTGTCGTAGGCGTCGGTGTCTCCAGCAGCTAGGTCGTCTGTCATCTTCGAAGCGTATCTTACAGAAGCCTGTGAGTAGACGATGACGATGTTCTTGAGAATCTCATCTCGTGCATCTACTAGACCCTGCATATCCTCATTCTGCATAGCAGTTAGTCCGGCGTTCATTGCCGCTAGGGTAGCGACGTTTGTGGCCGCTGTACCATCAGCGTTGGCGGTTCCAAAGTTACCTGCTCTCTTGTCAGCAGTTGCGTATGGACCGCATCCGTCGTAGTCTGCGTCTGCATCATCTGGACCGTGGTAGAAAGCCCATCCCTCATCCCAAGCGTGCTGTGCATCGTCAGGGCCCCAGTTTCCTGCCTCAGCCTTGATTATGGCAGCGTTAAGCTCGTGAATCGCGTATGCCGTCATTACACCGTTCTGAATTCCCTTCTCTACAGCCTGGTCTCTTACGGTATCTGACTCGCCAGCAAATGCGCCGGTTCCGCCTATAGCTGCGGATACGAAGTCATCCCATGAGCCGTCTGCATAATAGTATGCGTCGTAGGCGTGGTTCTTGCCGGAAGCGGATGCAAAGCCTTCCAGAGTCCTGTAGGATCCGTCGGACTTCTCCGCGTGTTCTCCGTTTTCATAGATGTCCTTCACGCCTTCCCAATCGTATGCGCCAGATAGATCTTTGATGTCACAGACATCGCCCATCAGCATTCGGTGGTTGTCGACATTTGAAGCGTATTCGTAACCTCCATCCTCTCCATCTAATTCAATCTCATCTTCACTCATGCATCCTGCCAAAACAGATGTGCATAGAAGCATTGTAATCAACATTGTAGTCGTCTTCTTAGTCATTTTTAGGTCTCCCTAAACCTTCGGATTGACATTCTATTTATCAAGTTTAGGTCGCCCTAAACTGCAAAAAAATAATCGGATTTTTTGTTCACAATTCGGAGTTCTTTTCTCTGAGTTCTATGATTGATCCATCCCATCCAAAAATAATCAATTGATCAGAATGGCCTTTACCAAAACCGACAATCATTTTTCCCACCGAACCTAGGTAATTATTTTCCCAAACACCATTTGTGTCGCTAATTGACCACATCGAACCAGAACAAAAATCACCGTAGATGTAAGATTCTAGCAGAGACTCTGGGCCCCAGTCCATCCAGAATCCTCCAGTAATAGAGCAGTTCCCATTATTATGTGAATATGCATGGACAAGCTCTGGAGATGAAATTGAGTTGTTGGATTCGCAACCTCCTCCGGCTTCAAAGGGCTGTGGTCCCTCCATTTCTGCCCAACCGAAGTTTGTGGATTCAAACATTGGGACTAGATTTACTTCCTCCCAACAATTCTGACCTACGTCCGAAATCCAAAGCCTATTCTCAGTGTCTACATCGAATCTCCAAGGATTCCTCAATCCATAATGTAGGATGTATGGATCTTCACCTGGTGATGAAATTGAAGAAGAAGGAGAAATTTGGTCCCCCTCAAAGGAAAAGAGTAGGATTGTACCTAGTTTCGTTGAGTCATCCTGACCGTTTCCCCCCGGATCATTAGCACTTCCTCCATCTCCTATCCCCCAGAGATATTCTCCTTCTCCGATTGAAACTATATGCCCTCCATTGTGATTGCGATATGGTTGTTCAATTTCCATTAATGTGGTAATAGATTCTGAATCCATTTTACCCTGTGCATCAATGGTAGCATATGCTAGAATCAGATTTGACTGGTTTGGGCCATCGCATGGCCCCGACTCTATGTACGAAAGAAGGACTTTGTTTGAGTTTTCAAAATCGTCATCAAAGGCAAATCCGAGTAGTCCTTGCTCCATATTACATCTTCCAATCAATGAGCCCAAATCGGCAACTGTTGTACCGGGATTATTTGCATCAAAATTGGAATCTGTTGACCAAGAAATGATGAAGCCATTCAGATCAATAATCCATAACTCCGGTAAGTTAGGGTGCTCTATTGATAAAATTGGATTCAATAAACCATTGAGATATTCTATACATTCTAAGTCATATTCTTCGAGGATATTGCAATCGGAAATGATGACATCTGGCCATCTGAATTCTTCGGAGTCATCAGAAAGGCATCCACCTAGGGCTGAAGGAACTACAATCAACAGTGAAACAACCAGAGCGCGCATCATGATCAGGAGAAGTAAGCCTGTATCCCCGGTACATTTGAAACCGCTGCTGCATATGTTCCGAGATGATCTTCTGCATTTGCTATGGACATGCCCTCGGTATTCAGAAGGTCCCTTAGAATCTCCCTTCCTTCATCATCATCATCCAGTACCACTAGAGCATTCTGAACTGCTAAAACTGTTGATTCATCCATATATTCTGGATTGTAAAGTACTGGATGACTAGGTGCTTGTCCGAATGCAGGTAGCATTACTACATCATCTCTGTCTAAACACCAATCATTAGCATCTGAACCAGTGCAGTAGCTATCGTAAACGGTATCTTTTACCAAAGCGATATCTCCTGTTCCATCCATCATACACCTTAGGGCTCCTTTGTAAGAAGAGTAAGGAGTGCCTCCCTCGGGGATACTGGAGTCTTCTGAGAAGAAATTGGTCACAGTCGCCCTAAGAGAGTCGATGTCATTTGGGTCTCCAATGACCTCCGCGTATCCGTTTCCAATCAAGTAGCCCATGGGGATTAGCATACCCGCGCTCTTGAGCCACCCAGTGTGGCAAGATGTCTTGCCCTCCATTAGAGCAAATGGATCTGTTTCGGGATCATCGTCCAGATATGCTGCTGCCATGTCAGAATCAGCTCTAACCCAAGCAGCTGCATTGTAGTAGGTCCTTCCATCGGCCTTGTGCTCGGCTGCCAGAACATCCAGCCCATACACTTCCCAGGCCAGCCATGCTGCAGCCCCATCGACGAACCCGATATCCGCATTACCCTTGTCGATCGCCTCAATTGTAGCTGCCTCATCGGCAACCGCATAAATCTCTACATCCATGTCTAATAGTTCACTTAGCCTATCTGCTAGATGCTGAGGGTTGTTGTCCCAAATGAGGTACGTGTCCTTAACCTCATAAGCTACAACTAGACAGTTTTCATCGTCATCGCACCGATCATAATTAACATCGAAAATGAAATACAGAGTAGATGCAATGATTACCATTCCTGCTGCAATGTATGTCCAATTTTCCTTAGCCGATAGAAATTCTCTAACGCGGTTCATGCAGCCTCGCAAACGATACTGATTAAAATATTTAGGGAGCCCTAAATCTAAAGAAACGGGAGCCATTTTTGCTTGGCGAGAACCCAAAGAAGTCTTGATTTCGAGGCAGCAAAAAGATTCACTCGGTGTCTCCTGACTTGGACTAACTTGGTGTTCGATTCCCGTAACCTAGAGTGCCACATTTCTCTGGAGTTCTTTGGGAATGATTTTTCGAATCTAACAGGAGTTGCCATTAATGTGTAATTCTTATTTTCTTCAACACTTTCTACTAGTTTCTTCCTGCCTTCTTCGGAAATCAGATTTTTCACTTCAATCATGACTTTCTCTGTCCTTTCATCCAATATTTCCAATACCTCGGCAAGAGTTGGGATGGTAATTTCCAAGGATTTACCAAGCTCTTTTATTTCAGTGAGTTTCAACTCTTTTAGAATGTGTAAATTACCATCCACCTCAATCTCATCATCGTGGAAAACGAATATCTTAGAGTCGGCTGATTCATGAATATCAAACTCCCAATATCTAAAATCTCGATGATTGAAAACCGAGTTTTCAATAGAATCTTTCAGAGACTGGATAGTATTCTCCTGTAGAGTTCCAGATCCGCCCAATCTATGGCCAAGATTCTTCAACAATTCACCCCAGTTTTCCGAGGATACCCACATTAATGAGTTTGTTTTGAAAAATACCCAAGCCAAAGGACGATAGTATCATCATGCTGACTTGCGCTAGGTGAGAGTGATGAGGTTGCGATTTGGGGTCACTATGGCAGTTGTCATCATGATATCAATTCTCAATTCTTCGATGAATAATCACGATGAGGCTGGTTATTTGAGAGAAGACGATAGGAAAATGGAGCAGCTTGGGGGCGGGGGTTCATTGGAAGATCAATGCGGCTCAATCACCTTCGAGGACATGTTTGAGTACACCAAGGCGGAGTTTGTCTTCGACATCAATCCGAGTTGGCAGTCTGCCGAGGTTCGAGCAGTGGCTTGGATAAACGCATCTCTTGCAGATGACATCAGGCTGTCCATGGACGAATTCATGGCTGAAATCGATCCGAACGACGGAGGGGATGGTTGGTTGTCGACTGACGAGCGTGAGATCTTCAGAGCACTGGCCAGCGAGTGCATAGAGCACACTCTGACTCGAATAGGAATCAGAGATGGGGACTACCACAGAGGAGGTGAAGGAGTTAGTTGGAAGAACACAAGTTGGGAAGAGGACGGAGTGGAGATACAGGAGTTCAATGTCGTACCCCCTAGACACTCGGAAATCAGAGACTGCACATCCGCTTTCGGAAACGACTGTGAGGAAGTTCCAGTCACTCCTGACGAGAATAGAGATTGCGATACTAATATTCCTGCCTCAGATGGAGTCGACGAATGTCGCGTCCAGCTTTGGTTGAATGCGACTATGCAGATTCCGGGTATTACTGATGGAAATCAGTTCACTCTAGTCCTCAACGCATCTAACATGACTAGAGCGAGTCTGGAGTTCAACTTCCCAGTCACTCCTGATTTGCGCCTAGATATGTGGGAAGAGTGCGAAGGTAGGGATGTTAGCTTCGATGAGGAGTCTACTATTCCCGCCCCTATTCGTGGAACCTGCTTAGGCGATAGTTCCTCCACCTACACTCTGGAGGAGCAGTCTGACGGAAGTCTGCGATTCACGATTCTACCAGATACTGAACTCGAAGATTGGCCATTAGGAGAGGATTTGTTCGCCGATTTCACCACCGAGCCGATTCCGGTCGATGAGCCCCCTGTCTGGACTGTTCAAGCGCCAGTTGATGGTGCTTGGTTCCCGATGCCTAGCGGAGGTCAGCATGTTTGGGCGGACTGGGATGATGTCTCCTTATGGTTCACAGATGAGGGGAGCGTGACTCAATTGGAAATCCGATGCACTGGGGCCTCCTCGCTGCAACTGAGCGAGGTTGCTGACCGTTCATGGTGGGCCGAGATTCCGCGAGGAAGTCCCGGAGAAGTTACTTGCGAAGCAGTCGATTCTGCAGGTCAGAGTTCTGGCCAGAGAGTATGGAATCTAGGCGTCCCATTCTCTATCGGAACCTCCGAGATGACTCTGTCCGACCCTCACTCAATTTCCATCACTCCAACATTCGAATGGCCAGAGTTGCAACTAGAGTTGGCTCTGATTCAGGATGGTCAGACATCCCCCTCCACATCCGTCACCTTCACCCAGGAAGCAGTAGTAGATCTGTCTGCATCCAACATAGTACCTGGAAAAGTGGATGTCTGGGTAAGTATAGCAGGAAGTTCAAATGTCCACTCAATGGTGCATATCTATGATATCGATCTGGTCAAAGAAAGTTCGCCTCCACTGCTTACGGTGACTGGTTCCGAGTGGGACGGGGAAGAGTGGTCGATGCAAGGGCAGTACAGCGACCCCGATGGCGAGGAGGTCTCGTTCAGCATGTCGATTGATGGGTCGAATACCGGGTCAGTCAGCTCAACAGGAAACTCATGGGCTACTCCCTCTATCGACTTCCGACTTTGGACCGAGGGCGAGCATGTAGTTGTCGTCGAGGGATGCGATTCCTCGGGCAAATGCTCACAGGTCTCTCAGACCGTAAACAACTCTCATCTATTTGAGGTCGAGGAGGTTTCTCCTCCTCCCAGTGTAGAGGAGGATCGTGGGCTTCTCCCTGCAGCAGGTCTGCCTTTGGTGCTGGTAGCCGTGGTCGCAGCACTCATGTATGGAATGCGTCGCGACTGAGGCATGAGTTTCGAAGGGAGAGTATCGAGAGAGTCCCATGAAGGGGGCCTATTAGTCTCGTTTGAAGGCAAGGCACCTAGGCTGGGAGCGAAGCTGTGTATAGTCGGAGGAAAGTCTCTCGGCAAGGTAGAGACTGTTCTAGGCCCTGCAGATGAACCTCTTATCCACCTATTCCCTCTAGCTAATGGCATCGATGGCTCAAAGGCCATAGGTTCTCCAGTCGAGATTGCTCCTCGTCATAGGAGAGACAGTTCCAAACGCAGACCAATGAATTCCCACAGAGGTAAGAAGGATTGGTCAAAAAATCCTGGAAACTCTAGAATGAAGTCCGGTGATTGGGTTTGTCCGAAGTGTAAAAATCACAATTTTGCAAATAAGAAAGTCTGTAATCGCACTGGATGTGAACAGCCTAAACCAAAAGTTGTTGGCAAGGGCAGGGATTCTCGTGGACATAGGCCAGGTGGATCAGGCGGTTTCAGAGACTCGAATATGAAACCTGGTGACTGGAATTGTCCAAAATGCAACAATCACAATTTCGCTAAGAGAGAAGTGTGTAATCGCTGTGATACTCGAAAGCCGGTTGAAGGAAAGGGATCGAGGAAAACTAAGGGGAGGCAACGTAGGCCTAACCCTAGAGACAATTGGAAGCCGCATAAAAGAGGAAGAGGAAAAGGAAGGGGTCGTTAAGCAACCCGAGCATTCATGCATCTGAAGCCGTAGCATCCGATATGGCCGATACTGCCGAGATGGTCTGGCTCGACGCCTTGGAAGCCGAAGATAGTGGTGACAGGGCGGGAGCTCTAGAGGCTGCAAAAAGTGTGGTCGAAATGGACCCTAAACACACAGATGGATGGATGGGGGTAGCTCGTTGGTCCCTTCCTCCCGAAAGCAAGGGGCGCCAGCAGATGCCAGACCTGAGTCAGGCTGCCAAATCAATGGCTGCACTGCGCAATGTCGTCGAGCTTGACCCAGAGCCATTTGACCCTTGGAAGTTGGGCGGGGTTCTGCTTATCGACCATCTGGGAATGCTTGAGCAGGGATTGGCCTGGTGGCAGCAGAGGAGGGAGTTTGCGCCCTACGAAGTAGCACCCATAATCGAACAGATTGGCATCCTAGTCAGGATGGGTCTGTACGATGAGTGCGCCACTCTTCTCGAGCAGTTATACAGCGAGGGCATGGAGACCACCAGTAGTGAGCAACTGGCTCAGATGGAAGCTGTCAACAGGATGGTCTCTAGGGCTGCTAAGATGGAAGAGGATGAGATTTTTAGGCCTCAAAACCCAAAGCATCCGCGCTGGAAAATTATTGGAAATATGAAGAAGCGTAAACCGATTTCTCCGACTTTCTTCCTGATTACCTTCGTTGCTCCAATCGTATTCCTTCTGGGTACTGTCGTGATGACAATGGTTGGAGGTACGACCTGGGGCTTTCTGCTTGTGTTCGTATTCATTCTAGCCTGTTTCATGACCATCACCAGACTGGCATCTGGTCTGCTACACAAACTGAATAGGCATGCCTTGGATTTAGATCGCGCAATTGACTACGAGACTACTTCAGGGAAGGTCTGCATTCCTGAGGAAATCAGATACAGCAAGTTGTACAATGCGATGATTTCGAACCGGATGCCAGCATTGGCTGAGCGATTAGAGTTGATTGTGGAGGGTGGAGATAAGCTGCAAATCAGGTGGAAGCCTGAACTCCCTGAAATCAAAGCACTGGAGAATTCCTCTGAGGAATCTGAAGAGTGGTGGTCCGACTCAGAAGAGTTGGAGCCCCTGGATGATTAAGTTCCAGCACTGAAGTCAGTAAGGTAAGCCATCTGCTCTGGAGTCAGCTGATCGATTGAGAATCCAGCAGTTCGAAGTTTGAGGGCAGCCAGTTCAGCATCCTGCTCAGGGCTGATATCATAGACCGTGTTCTCGTAATCTCTTCCTTCCGCAGCTAGTCTGCATAGAGCTAGGAATTGATTTGCGAATGACATGTCCATCACCTCACTAGGATGGCCTTCTGCTGCTGCTAGATTGACCAGCCTGCCTCTGGCAAGAAGGTGAATCGTGCGCCCGTCTTTCAACTCAAATGCCTCATTGTTCTCTCTAATCTCAGTGGAAGTTGTGGATGCGTTCTCCAAGTCGGAGATATTGATTTCGCAGTCATAATGACCAGTATTGCAGACAATCGCTCCATCCTTCATTGAGTCGAAGTGTCTGCTTACAATCACGTCCTTCATTCCTGTGGCAGTGCAGAAGATGTCTCCGATTGTCGCGGCTTCATCCATTCGCATCACCCTGAAACCGTCCATTACTGCCCTCAATGCAGCGATTGGGTTAATCTCAGTGACAATCACATTGGCGCCCATTCCACGCGCTCTAACTGCTAGGCCTCTGCCGCAGTGTCCGTAGCCGGCGATGACGAAGTCCTTGCCCGCTAGAAGTACGCTGGTCGCCCTAATGATTCCGTCTATAGTCGACTGACCTGTGCCGTGGACATTGTCGAAGTCCCACTTCGTTTCAGCATCGTTGACTGCAATTACTGGATACAGCAACTCTCCAGCATCTGCCATCGCTCTCAGTCGGTGAACTCCAGTAGTGGTCTCTTCAGTCCCTCCAATAATTCCTTCTGCAAGTTCTGGGAAGGAGCTGTGTACGCGATAGATTAGGTCGGCTCCATCATCGAGAGTAAGCGTCGGCTTGAAGTCCAGTGTTCGGTCAATGCACCTGTAGAAGTCCTCAGTGGACTGGCCGTGCCAAGCGTGTACTCCGTAACCTTCGCTCGCCAGCCACGCGGCTACCTCATCCTGAGTCGAAAGGGGGTTGCATCCAGACCAGCTAATCTCAGCGCCTGCCGCTGAAATCGTCTCAATCAGTACTGCAGTCTCCTTGGTGACATGCAGGCATCCGGCAACTCTCTGTCCATTCAGTGGTAGGTCGCGTTCAGCCGCCTCGCGAAGAGCGGCTAGAGCAGGCATCCTACTACGAGCCCATGCTACCTTCTTTTCACCGGGGCCTGAGAGAGACAGGTCGGCCACGGTGCTGTGTCCGGATACGTCCATGGCTACCGCCCGATATTCAAGCACTTCAAGTTGCGTCTATGGGCCTAAATGGGGTCAGCCGCCGCCCTTGCGTTGCTGTTCGTAGTACGATGCATAGTACTGCTCGGCATAGGTCCTCGCAGTCTGCTCGTCGTATCCTGAAGCAACCATCTGCTGGACATAGGCCTCTACTGGATCCATCTCCTCGACGCCGCCGAACTGCTCGACGGTATCGGTGGTGGAGTCGTCCTTGCCTCGACCACGCATGGTCATGGTGACAACCACTACGAGAACCAGGACTAGTATACCGGCACCCGCGAATATTAGCATGTTCGAGCTGTCTCCTTCCTCATCAGGGCCATCATCAGGAATGACAGGCACCAATGTGATTCCTATTTCCTGAGAGATGTCGTATCTACTGCCATCGCCCTCGATAATCCTGACATAAATCGTGGCTGCGATACCGACCTCCTGATAGAGATCAGAAATATCCAACGTCATTGTGAACTGCTGGCCGTCGGCCAGAGGCTCGGTGGCATTGAACTTGCCAATCGACTTCTGTGTCGCCTTCTGTGTCGGAGTGTAATCCAGCACGGCTTCTGTTAGAGCGACTTCGATTACTACATCGCTGTTCTCAGCGCCCGAAACCAAAGTACCTGAAATCGTCACCAACGAGTCCTTCTGGTTATCATTCGGGCCCGGATTACTGAATTGAACGATAGGTTCGTCATCACCGAAGTCCTCACCAACGACGATGAAGTACATCCTGTGCTTCTCACTCTGCTTGCCTGCCTTGTCGTATACGATTAGCTCGACTCTAATCTCGTTCTCGAGATTGCCGTCAGTGCTCGCAGTAAGGTTTCGGAATACATACGTCCAATCCTCGCCTCCAGCAGCTGCTGGAATCTGGAACACGTGTCCTTCAAGAGTTGGGTCCGAACTATCCCATGGATAGTCGAAGAAGACCTTCCACTCGTAGAGTTCGATTCCCGTTGACCCTTCTGGGGCATCAGGATCGTAGCTCGCGCTTGCGTCGAACGAGATGCTCAGATCCCCGGTGTCAGAGAGTCTGGCCCTGTAGATTGGCCAGTCGACTCCTGCGACAGTCTTCGTTCCGTCTAGAGTGACATATTCGCTACTCGTAGCGTCATCTACCATGATGGCATCCGCCAACGGTCTGAACTCGTCAGCGAGAGTGTCGTCTGTGACTAAGCGAATGTATGTCATTCGAGTGTGTCCGTCGTCGTCGTGCAGGTACAGTGTCAGTAGCCACTCGGCTCCGATTCTGCAGTTGGTATCTGAGGTGGAGTCTCCTACACAGAAACTACCGAGAGTAGGGATTGATGGGTCGAGTTGCTGAGTGTGACTATACTCGCCAGCATCGATTACCATGCCGTCCCATCCTGTGACGGAGTCATTGTTACCTGACTCAAGAGTCCAGTCTGCGACGATACTCCCGACCGTGGTAACGAAATTGAAGTCAAGATCGGAGTTACTCTTGATGTACTTCGTCGTGTACGCTCCTGTTATAGGATCAATAGATTGAGTCTCTCCATTGATGGTCAGCTCAAAGCTCTCTCCAGCTATTCCAAAGTCTACCGGGTAAGGTGTGTGATGGTATGCGAGCATGTTGGAAAGTATGGGTATTGTAGACCCTCCGAACTCCTCGGATACGCTAGGATTCTCTACGTCGATGGTGGTCACAATCAACCCGCCCGCACCTCTGTTACACAACGATAGTAGAGACTGAGATTCGTAGTCTGAGTCTCGAATCAAAGTGTGGAAGGTTCCGGTCGGGTCACTGATGCGGCCTCCACAGACCTGTGGAATCTGTGTCAACTGCACTTGAGCCGTGTCCAGACCTGCCAGCGCTACGTGAGATCCGCCGTTGATTCCGCTGAATGCGATTGGATCGACATTACTCAGAATTGGATGGAACTGATCGACGATGGTGATGTTGGTGTGCAGGATTCTGTTATCCATGGTGAAGTTGACTTGGTTCCTCATAGCTATGTCCATTCCGAACGGTAGCCTGTTTGGCTGGTACTCGTTGCGGTACGGGCCTAGGTGCATCTGAACAGTCCCTCCACCGGTCATGTAGTCCTCGAGAGTCTCAGTGAGGCTGAGTCCGTCACTCTCTCTGGTCTGATCAAGCATCTGATAGTAGTCGCCGTAGTAGACGTTGTAGTCAGTCTGCCAAGGCAGGAGGACCTTGTTGTAATGCTCAACCCAGTCAGGGGTGCCGTAAGTGTCCCAGTTCTGCATGCGCAACTGGGTGTATGTCATACCCATTGCCTCGAGGTCTTTCTTGACGCTCTGTAGACGGTTCTGGTCAGTCGGATTCGACAGGATAGCGACATCTATGTTGTCATAGAACAATATCTCGAAGAAGCGGTCGTTACCCGATGGCTCCAGGGAGCCGTTCTCTTGAGCAATCTGAGCGCTGAAACTGATGTTGTAGGTGTGGCCATCATACCACGAACTGTATGGGGCTGTCCAGTTAGCCTGCCCTCTCTGATGAGGTGCTAGATCGAACGGACCGTTCTCACTGGATTCCTCGTATACCGTCTGTCCTGTATCCAAGTCTACAATCTTCATCGTCAATGTGTACTCTCCAGCAATGACTCCGTTCAGTAGAGGAACGGCGAAGTCATGAGCGGAAGCTCCTCCTGGGTTAGTCGAGTATACGCACTCAAAGGTGATGTCGGACACACACTCTAGAACATCGGGCTGTAGCAGAGTGATGTCTGCACTAGCGATGCTGAAGATAATCGAAGAGTGGTTGTTTGCAGTATTGACCTCAGATTCGTTGTACCATGCGGTTAGTGGATTGGAGTTGTCGAAGATAGTAGTCACGTCGATCTTGTAGATTCCACTCTGGAAGTCGTGAGTACCGAGTGTTACAATCTCCTTCTCGGATGCGTCCAAGCCATTCACATCGACGGTGTATGAGCCGTCGTCCTCGAAAGTAAACTGTTCTACTCTGATATTGTCTATTGCGAAGCCAGCTAGGCCAGCGTTGCCATTGACGCCATCATCATTGGACTGGAATCTCCAAGTTAGAGTGACTTCGGAGCCGGTCATAGTAGTGCACTCATCCCTCCACTCGGAGGTATCGGCGCTGGTGCGATTGAGAATAACTATGTGAGTCATGTCGACTGTGACAGACTTCAGTATATTCTCTGAGTCGAACCACACAACCGAGTTGATATTGTCAGAGTGATCACCGAAGTACTCGACCTCATCATATCCATTCAGGTCGAAATCCTCACAGCGATGGAAATTGGGGTCATCTGGGTTGGTATTCTGAATGCCATTCTCATTAAGATCGGTCCAGGTTCCGTAGACTACTCCCTCGAAATACTCGCCGTCCTTAGTCCAAGTAATCTCTAGATTGGCTGCGTCTCGGATAGCGAGGATGTTTCCACCGCTGTCCTTGAGGTAATCTCCCTCAGCATAGTAATCGAATGTTAGGTAGGTGAAATCGGCTCCAGAAGCTGCTACTGGAATAGGATCGAGGGTCATGGTCTCGTTCCAGTTGTCGCCGTAGCCGTCACTGGGGTGGCCCAGCCAGTAGGCGTGGCTGTTGAATATGCCAACGTTCTGAGGCAGCATGTCATTGGAGCCAGTCGAATCATCGAGTCGGCTGCCGTTGAGATTTTCGTCATCTGTCCAAATTGGATCTACTCCAGAGAAATCCTCAATTGCGACCAAATCTGGTTCGGCATTTTGGATGAAAGCCTCCAATTGGAAGTCCGTCACAGTGTTTCCACAGTTCTCCGCCTTGACTCTGATTTCACGGTCTCCTGATGCATATCGCACACCGTTCTCTAGATCCATCCAGTGCTCCTCGGACAAGCATGGGTCGAACAGGTTATTCACAGTCAACTGGAACTTGATCTCGTCGTTCAGATCATCCATGTTGGTAAAGCCGGTCGGGTTGGTCAACTCGGTCTTGACGTAGTATGTAGTATTGTCAATGAAGTCGGCGGTCAGGCTGACTTCCTCGGAAGCTCCGGCAGCGAAGTTGTTGAAGTTCAGTGTCTGACTGACGGTCTCGGAGGTTCCGAAGGTTACGTCTCTCTTCCTGATGGTGATATTGTCGAAGGCGAAGCCATCGAGTCCTGTGTCCTGAGAAGAGCCCGCGGGACCTACCGATCCCATCAGACCGCTTCGGAAGCGGAACCTGATGTCGATTACCTGTCCAGCGTAGGGAGTTAGATCGATTGACTCCAACTCGTTCAGATCATCAGAGGTTCCACCGCCCTCGGTATAGTTAATCCAGCCAGTTGCGGTGTTGGAGTAGAAGTTTCCATTGTAGGTATTGTACTCGGGGTCGACACCTTGTGCTAGGATTCGGAAGAAGCGCTCATTGTCCCAGCCTCCGTTGAAGAATACGGACTCCCATCCGTTGCCGTCGCTCCATACTTCGATTCCACAGGAGTCTTCGTATAGCCACCTCTCTACTACTGAATACTGCTCTGCTAGGTATAGTTCGAAGAATGCGGAAGTGCACATTACGGAGATGTCCATGTACGCCGCATCGGCGCCGGTCAGGTCGACATTCTCTAGGATTAGTGCCTCGTCCATGTTGTTGTAGTATCCCGAGTCACTCTCGTTGTTACCGTTGTAGTCGATGCCCGCCCAGTAGTAGTTCGTCGGGTTGTTGTCGGCCTCGTACCAAGAGACGTTTTGTGTATCAGCTGTGGAGTTTGTTTCGATATGCCATGAGGATGCCCCAGCGCCATACATACCTGTGTATGAGTGCTTGGAGAATGCGCAGTTGGCGCAATTACTAGTATCCTCGTTGCCCTCAAAGTCGTTCGAGTAAACAACTGTGTCAGTCCCTCCGAGAACCTCCTTGACCTCTAAGTCGACGTCTATTGAGCCACTCAGGGGATTCAAACCTGTATTCTTCACAGTCACGTTGACCCATCTAGTTCCCTCACCAATTTCGGCTTGGCCAGTAGAAGGATTGTATGCAGCAGGGGCGATTGTAACTCCTGTAATGCCGACGTCCTCATTATCGAGAGTCAGTACTGAAAGGAAGTCTCCAGCGCCCGCCCAACCTTGAGTGTCGAGCCACATCGCGTTGTTAGCGAATCTGTAGGAGTAGTCCTTCTGTCCGATGATTATCTCGTATGCGCTGTTTTCTCCGCCTGCCAGTTGCCCTGGGATAGCCATGGTTGGTCTGCGTCCTACATCGAAAGAGAGTGAGGACAGGTAGCCGGGCCCGTTCGGGTTGGCTAGGACGATTTCAACAGAGTTGATTTCCCTCAAGTTGTCCAGCAATAGATAGGTCTGGTTCTGCGCGGATGAGTCCTGGACCCTTGTCAGAGTCAACTCAGTCGGCACAAAGAAGTCTACCTCGCCGTCTTGATTCACATCGACGATTGTTATGTCGGCGCCCAGATAGTCTCCCAAGAAAACGTAATTCTGGGTGTTCCAACTGGTTCCCGATCTTGTAGCGTACGAGATATTGCCGGTGATTCCGTCGACAGCTGCAATCATGTCGATTTCGCCGTCGTCATCGGTGTCGGCGATATCCATCCCGTATAGCGGGTAGTTGTGCTCAGCGTCGAGCTTGAATTCGTGGATTCCCTGGGCTGTTGCGTCAAGTGGGTTGGGGTAGGTCTTGGTCAAACAGTCGAACTCCAAGACGGTCATGTTGTCATAGTGTCCGACTGATGTTCCGACGCCGGTGTTGTAAGGCGGGGTTCTGAGGAGCCAAAGATCCAAGTCCTCACAGTCACCAAGGCTGCCACCAGGCAAACCGCTACCCTGTACGGTCTCGCCCCAGTGACCAAGCCGGATTTCCATATACATCCCATTAGTTAGAGGGACTGGTATGGATTGCTGATTGGTTAGCAGTGATGGATCAGTACCTCTGTAGACCTGGATGTACTGATTAGTTGCAGTGGCATCCATGGTAATCAGAATGATGTCGTCATTGTCGTCTTCGTCGATGTCTCCAACCTCCATACCTATGTGATATGGGTTGGATACAGTAATCTCGGTGTTATCCCACTGATTCACCCGCTCGGAGCAGTCTCCCCACATCGTAGTGAGGTTGCCCGGTCGCACGAAGCTCTCACCGACGAATCTGATGTTTTCCTGATAATACACCAAATCGTTCACGTCGTCTCCGTCGATGTCCGCGACCTCAACGTCGACAGAGTTTGCAGTATCAACGAAGCCAGCCCGCTGAGAGGCATTGTTTGAGATGAATACATCCTGTCTATCCGCGAAGTTGCCTGAGCCATCGTTGTATAGGACAGTGATGAAGTGACCCATCTCGCTAACCGCGACAATGTCATTGTGACCATCGCAGTTCAGATCACCTACAGATAGGTGTGATGGATCTCTCTGTACAGCGTACTGGGTGATGTGTGAAGCGCTCACTGCTGGCACTAGTGATACCATCAGGGAGGTCAACATCAGCATGACCAGCATCAGGGCTCTGCGGGCCTCTTTGTTTCGGTTTAGGGCAGACTCAGACGTATGCAACATGCTCCCTCCGAGTTTCGGCCGTCTCTTATGCCTTCGCCCCCGATGAGTTTAGCAACCCCTTTGGGGTTGAGTAGACAATCATGTTGATTCTGTTTAGTCTCAAGTGGACTGCATCCAACTGGGATTAGGTGAGTATTCTGTCTCTGCCCCGCCATAAATTCTCTCGAGCCTTCCCATCATCCAGAGTCTGTCTAGGAATATCTCCAGTTCTGCTGCTTCGCGGTTGAGTCTTTCTCCAAGAGCCATCTCGATTGAGCTGAGGGGAAGAGAGGTGTGGCCGTGCTCTCTGACTACCAAAGTGAGCAATAACTGAATCCATGCCTCTGCAAGTGGATCTCCCGATAGCGTGTCATTCAGAGGTTCGACTTCCTCCTCTAACTCGTCTAAAATCTCGCAGATTGCTTCCATGTCCGGCTCACTGCTTTTTCTGCCACCGAGTTCAGCCATACTAGTTTCGAGATTGAACTCACCGATTTTTCTCACTACAGAGGGGATTCTGGAAGGGTCCGGAGTGGGGCCCGGCAGCATTGCCTCGTCCTCAGATGCTGGCGGAGTATCGGTCTCAAAATCGCCGACCGCTGACTCGGGCTCTTTCTGATCTGGGTCGACGAGTCTGGCTGCCAGTGGCTGTAGAACTCCGACATCACCTGATAGTCCGATTTCTTGCCTCAGATTCTCGACCCATCGGGCCTCGCCCTCGAGAAGGACATCGACGTCATACTCGGTCGAACGGAATCTGAATCTGACAGTGCCGCGCATTTCCATTTCAGCACCCTTGTACCCTTGCGCAAGACTAGCGGCTTTCATGCTTCGGCCAGATTCCTCAGCACCGCTGGTAGAATCCCACCATTACGGTAGTATTCGACTTCGACAGGAGTGTCCAGCCTGACCACGGTATCGAAATGGACTTGTTTGCCGTCAGCCCTTGTAGCAGTGACTGTAATCGAGGACATAGGCTCTAGTTCTGCACTGGCAGGAATATCGAACGACTCGGTGCCATCCAGCCCCAAGCTATCTGCACTCTCACCTTCTGCGAAAGTCAGTGGAAGAACACCCATTCCAACTAGGTTTGATCTGTGGATTCTCTCGAAGGAACTGGAGATTACTGCTTTGACCCCGAGTAGCAGTGTCCCCTTCGCAGCCCAGTCCCTGCTGCTGCCTGTTCCATATTGCGAGCCGGCTAGGACAATCAGAGGAGTATGGTCTGCTTGATATCGGGTGCTGGCCTCGTAGATTGAAGTGAC
>CEUY01030526.1_pt1 | contig 22425 bp, 17 predicted proteins | sample 361481 | NCBI WGS metagenome assembly CEUY01 (sample SAMEA2622737, study PRJEB7988) | marine metagenome | isolation source: saline water (ENVO:00002010), including | reverse complement strand
AACACCACATAGCAGAGAGCCTCAAACCAGTAGGCGCTGTTCTTCGCGACATCGAAGGATGCCAGTTCGTGGTCAGTGGTGGAATGCCGCTCGCGTTAGCGAAATTAATCCACACTGTGCGTCGTTCAGAAGTACCAGAAGCTCTCAACGGCCTTGCAATCGATTGTTCCGACCTCGGTCATCTCATCAAAACCTTCGACGAGTTGTCCTTACCCGCGCGTCTTGCTTTACCAGGCATAAGTTCCAAGAGGGCCCCGAACATGGCGTTAGGAGCGACAATTCTTCGACAAGTGTTGCGGTCGTTGGATGTGCACGCGGTCGAAGTGTCTAACGTGGGCCTCAGGGAAGGCCTTTTAGGCAGGATTTACGCAGACGTCAAAGCTGCCTAACAGCGGTGAGTAACTTCAGGCTGCAGATTCGTTTTGTAGAAATATTTGATTCGGGTGCTATCGTTGAGCCCGTGAACGGAACGCTACGCGGACTACTTCTTCTTACTTAGGCGAGGGCTACAACATACAGGCCCTCGCCCTAACCTCCTGTGCCGCAAGGTCGGGAGGTTCTTCTGCTTTTCGGGGCGGAACTAAGCGAGGAGAACAGATCGGAGCGTGACAATGCACAACTGGAGGACAGACTCATGGCAGACGTAAAGGGCATAAGCAAACAGCAGCCCAGCCCAATGCCTTTCGGCAAATACATTCATTACCCCTACGCGCCGGCGTTATCGGATCGGACTTGGCCAGACCAAGTAACCACCGAAGCTCCTTTGTGGTGTTCAGTAGATCTTCGAGACGGAAACCAAGCACTCATCGATCCAATGGACGTTCCACGAAAGAAGCAAATGTTTGAAGCGTTAGTTGAAATGGGCTTCAAGGAAATCGAAGTAGGGTTCCCGTCAGCTTCAGCCCCGGATTTCGATTTTTGCCGAATGCTGATCGAAGAGGGCCTCGTACCTGATGACGTCTGGATTCAGGTACTTACTCAAAGCAGGCCAGAACTCATCGAACGAACATACGAATCTATTGAAGGTGCCAAGAACGCGATTGTTCACTTATACAACCCCACGTCTACCCTCCAAAGGCGAGTTGTGTATGGGCTAGACCTCAATGGAATCATCGACATTGCATTAACAGGTACCCGTCAGTGCCGCGAACTGCGCGAAAAGGCAAACGATTCCAACATTCGCTTCGAATACTCACCTGAATCGTTCACTGGCACCGAAATTGACTTCGCGGTTGACATATGCGAGCAAGTAACTGCCGAATGGGGGGCTACAGCAGAAGATCCGATCATTCTGAACCTCCCCGCCACAGTCGAAATGTCAACCCCAAACCTCTACGGCGACCTCATCGAGTTCTTTCATCGCAACGTATCCAACCGGGAGGCAATTGTTCTTTCCCTTCATCCCCATAACGACAGAGGATGCGGTGTGGCAGCCGCAGAATTCGGAGTCATGGCTGGAGCTGACCGGGTTGAAGGCACGCTGTTTGGCAACGGAGAACGAACCGGAAATGTCGACATCGTCACATTGGCGATGAATCTGTTCAGTCAAGGCGTAGACCCTGAACTCGACATCAGCCATATCGACAACCTTCGCCGAATCACCGAATATTGCAACCAACTCCCAGTTCATCCCCGTCACCCCTACGGCGGCGATCTGGTGTACACCGCATTTTCGGGTAGTCATCAAGACGCAATCAAAAAGGGCTTTGAAGCGTTATCAGATGATTACGACGTCTGGGAAGTGCCATACCTGCCTATTGACCCCGCCCACGTGGGCCGCACTTATCAGGATGTGATCCGGGTCAATAGCCAGTCAGGTAAAGGCGGTGTCGCATATGTCATGAAGAACAACTTCGGGCTCGATTTGCCGCGTCGCTTACAAATTGAGTTCAGTCAGGTGATCCAATCGATCACCGATGAGGGCGGCGAAATTCTTCCAGAGACCATCAAGAAGACATTCGACGAAACATACCTTCACACCACACAGCCGTTTACCTACTTAGGTCACAAAAGCACTTTCGATTCCGAATCATCCGATTTGTCGACGGTCTCCGCGATACTCAACGTGTCGGGAGAAAAGCAGACGATCACAGGTGAAGGAAACGGACCACTTTCTGCGTTCAAAACCGCGTTGGCCACAGAATGCGGCTTAGATCTGACGCTGGTCGACTACCAAGAACACGCTGTTGGAACTGGCGCTGACGCTACTGCCGCAGCGTATGTGGAAATTGAGGCTGCGGATCGACACGTCTATTGGGGTGTAGGCATGGATCCCAACATAGTGACAGCTAGTTTCCACGCCCTGCTGTCGGCAATCAATCGGTCCGCAATCAGCTAACCGCGCCCCGGAATGACTCAATTTCGATCACAATTGATACGTGGCTCTCTCTAGCTTCGTTAACGGCTCAGTATTTGGGGCCCGGTTCGGTGGGGACCCAGCGCGGGTCGTTGCCCTTCATGGATGGGGCCGCACCCATAAGGACTTTGACGCCTGTCTAGAAGGTCTGAACGCCATCAGTATCGACCTTCCTGGTTTCGGAGTGTCACCTCCCCCGGACCAGGCTGGCGGCGCTGCAATGTACGCAGATCTCATCTCACCGATTCTGGACAAATGCCACACCCCTGTTGTTCTCGTAGGACATAGCTTCGGCGGGCGAGTCGCGGTCCATCTGGCAGAACAGCGCCCTGGAGCTATAGGGGGGCTTGTTTTGACCGGTGTACCTCTGCTGCACCGCGCCCATCGCAAAGGACGCCCCGCTTTGCGCTACCAATTGGGGCGTTTATTACACGGCTGGGGTCTAGTAAACGACACAGTGCTGGAAGGGCTCAAAGATAAATATGGGAGCGCTGACTACCGGTCTGCTTCGGGTGTCATGCGCGACATTTTGGTCACAGTGGTCAACGAGTCCTACGAACAACAACTGCGTTCCATATCGGCCCCGGTTGACCTTGTCTGGGGCGACGGCGATGACGCCGCTCCCCCAGAAATCGCGACGCGGTCGGAAGCTCTCCTTGCCGATGCCCGTATGACTTTGTTAGGCGGAATTGATCACTTTGTGCCAACAACAGCCCCATTCGCTTTACGTGAAGCAATCGACCGCCGTCTAGGTGCACTCCAGTGACCACTTCAGATATCTATTTGGGAGGTTGCGTCGTTGCCAGCGTTGTCGCCTCTTTACGCTGGTTCCGAGTCGCTCAACGGGAACATTATCTTCCATTATCAGCGACACGTTTTGCCCTTCGTTGGTGGAAACGGGGTGGAACAAACTCGTTCTTGTTGCTGCTCGCTGTCATCGCCGCGATTATGTCAGCTTGGTTTCCTGCCGCATCCCTTATCACAGCCGTCGCAACAACCTTCGGGCCGATCGGACTCGGGGCGAAAGGTAGAACCAGCCCTCTAGCATGGACGAGGCGGCTTCGAACTCTGGCCGCTACTTCACTCTTCCTCGTCACTACGGCGTTTGTAATCGCTCGACAACTCAGCATCAAGTCGATTGGGTTCGCTGTTATCGCGTTACTTGTTCCAGCTTTCATAGACATTGCGTTGACCGCATTGAAACCAGTCGAACAAAGAATGGCTCGACGTTATGTCACTGATGCGTCCGCCATCTTGGAACGAGTGAACCCAGTCCGTGTGGCGATCACAGGCTCGTATGGGAAAACAACCATTAAGGGGTACGTCCGTCATTTGTTATCGGACACCTTTAGCGTGACGGCCAGTCCCGCGAGTTTCAACAACAGTGCTGGCCTGTCACGCTCAGTCAACGAACACCTCATTGACGGCACAGAGGTATTCGTCGCCGAGATGGGTACATACGGCCCCGGAGAAATAGCGGAATTAGTGAACTGGGTGAAACCATCGATCTCCGTGCTGGCCTCCATTGGGCCAGTCCATCTCGAACGATTCGGTGATTTAGAAACCATTGTGTCTGCTAAGAGCGAAATATTTTCCACAAGCCACACTGCGGTGATCAATATCGACGCTTACGGCTTAGCCAGCGAAGCGGATCGCCTTCAGGCATCAGGAGTCGATGTGGTCAGATGTTCTTCCAAGGATCCATCAGCTGATGTTTTTGCATGTTATGACGATGGTTTAACTGTCACCCTCTCGAGTCGCACCATCGTGACCGGGTTAGTGTCCGACGCAGCTGCCACCAATGTGGCGTGCGCGGTAGCTGTGGCCGCGGCCATGGGCGTCTCCGACGAATCAATCGCCAAGCAGCTCTCAGCGCTTCCCGTCACCGAACATCGCCGCCAAATGCTGCAAAGCCCGATGGGGGTCACCATCATTGACGATACCTACAACAGCAACCCCGCCGGCGCCGCCTTGGCTCTCCAAACTCTCGCCAACCTTGATGCTCGGCGCAAGGTAGTAGTCACACCAGGAATGGTTGAACTCGGAAGCCGACAAGCAAGCGAGAACAGACGATTCGGAGTCGACGCGAGTCTTATCGCCGACGACCTCATCATCGTCGGACATACAAACCGAGCCGCCCTCAATAACGGAGCCAGAGACGGAACAGCTCGGATTGAACTAGTAGGAACGCGCAATGACGCGATCGAATGGGTCCGAGGGAAACTGACTTCGGGAGACGCTGTCTTATACGAGAACGACCTTCCCGATCACTACCCATAATTCGACAACCCGCATCAAGCAAAGGGTGACATCAAACTCACCGCCATCTACGGTTTCATAGAAGAACATGACTCTTCCAGCAGTCTGCTTCGGCAGCCCATCTCCCGAACATGACATTTCTATCCTCACTGGGTTGCAGGCAGTGCGCGCATTGACTGAAGCTGGAAATGACGTCGTAGCTCTCTATTGGTCAAAAACCGGTAACTGGTTCCAAGTTCCCTCCGACATTGAGGCAAACGAATTCGCTGACGGATTACCCAGATCCGCTGAGCCGTTAACTATCCAATTTGGAGAGCAAGGAGGGTTTTACAGACCTGGGAAACGGGGAAAACAAACTCCGATTGGAATCAGCGCTGTCGTAGTTTGCTGCCACGGGGGTCCTGGGGAGGACGGGAGTCTGCAAGCATTGTTCGACCTCGCAGGCATCCGTTACACCGGCCCCACTCAAGCAGGTGCGGCTGTGGGAATGGACAAGCTCGCATTTTCGGGGACCATGGAGGCCGCAGGTATTTCGAGTCTGCCCTTACACCTCGTCACCGCCCACCTCGAACTTGATGAACAAGGGCCACTCATTGTTAAACCACGGTTTGGTGGATCATCTATTGGAATCGAAATCGTTGACGATCTCCCAACCGCTAAGGCGCTTGCAAGTTCACAGCCCCTTCTTCGCGGCGGCGCGGTCGTCCAGCGATACCTCGACGACGCAATTGATCTCAACATCTCGGTTCGTACCTTTCCAGAGAAATCTCTAAGCGCGATCGAACGCCCACTACGACCCGAAGACGATGGCATCTACAGCTACGCCGACAAATACCTGACCGGGTCGCAAGGAATGGCAAGTGCTCCCAGAGAACTCCCCGCTGAGTTACCTCCAGATGTTGAAGGGCAACTAAGAACGATGGCGTCTCAAGTCGTCGATCTCGCGATGGTTCGTTCCGTTGCCCGCATCGATTTTCTATGGAATTCCGATGGGCTCTGGGTCAACGAAATCAACACCATACCTGGTTCGTTGAGTTGGTATTTCTGGTCTTATGAAGGAGTCCCATTCGCACAGTTGTTGGCGGAAATGATTCAAGAAGCCACCCAAAGCCCAGCGACCACTTTTCGAACCGATGGGGCCGACGGGACGGCACTGCGAGACGTCGGGGCGATCTCGCACAAATTAGCTTGATGAACACTTGGAGGACGTTTGCCGCCATGTTGTTGGCTGGAACCTCTTGTTCGTACTCCACCACTTCGGACGACCGGGCACAAGCAATCACCAATAGCCTCACCCAACAAGAACAGCTATGCGTCAAGGAACGTCTCGCTTCTGGCTGGGAATTGAACCTCAACGACCTCGAAACAGATCTCAGCCCCGAACAGGAAATAGCTGTCGACATGGCGGTAGAGCTATGCCGACTCGACACCAGTTCGAGCCCAACTTTGCCTGCCGTTAGAAACGACCAACCCCAAGTTTCTGAAGAACTACTAGGGGCTCCAGCTACTTTCGATTCCGATGACAGGCCCCCGGGCGCCGACTCGCTACTAGACGAGTACTGGATTCAATGCGGACTAGGCGAAGCAAACTCCTGTGACGACTTGTTCTATCTGGCCCCACCTGGCAGCGCCTATGAACAATTCGCGTTCAGCTGTGGCGGCCGCCGAAATATGGATTGCGCCCTCTTACTGGGGATCGAACAACCTGAAGGAGACCTAAGTCCTTCAAGCCCTGCACCGGGTGACGACGAAGACCTCGATCAGTGGTGGACGCTATGTTCTGAAGGCAGCACATCAGCCTGCGGTGAACTCCGACTGATTGCTCCCAGCGGATCTCTCTACGCTCAATTCGCTGTCACATGTGGGGCGCGAGGGACCAGCTATTGCACTCTCATCTTGGATGACGATGGTGAGCCACCAACATTGAAAGATTTGAGTCCAGATCTCAACCCGCCAGGCGAGGACGAGTTTTTGGATCAGCTTTGGCTTTTGTGCAGCGGCACTGACTCCAGAGCATGCAAAGACCTAACGAAATACGGCCCGACAGACAGCCTTTATGTCCAATTCGGTGTTTCTTGTGGCGGCAGGGCCGTAGCTCCTTGCGCTCGATTGTTCGCTGACCTCAACTCACCCAACTAGTCCGCTATCAACGCTGCTCTCAAAAACTCAATGGTTTCGCGACGAGCCCGCACCAAAGAACGCAAATCCGGTTCAAGACCCAAAGCGCGCATCACCTCAGGTTCCGTGGCAACTCCTACAACAGCCGAATACACCGCCAACAACAGCATTCGAGGCTCTAACCGGCGAAACCGGCCAGCAGCCATCTCAGCTTCAACGAATCGGACCGCATCACCAAGCATCACACTCATCGCCGACGCCAACTTCCCCGAAGCAACTCCACCTTGTCGAGAAACCAAACGAACGAGCCCCAGCACTTCCGGTCGCCGAGCTGCAAGCGAGAAGGTCGCTCGCACAAGATCTTCGATTCGTTCAAAACCGCGAGCCTGTGGATTAGCCGCACCCGACAAAGCAGAACCCAACTCATTCACCGCTAATTCAATGGTCGCCTCTAATAGCGCTTCTTTAGATGAATAGTGATACAGAATCGCCTGTTTCGTGATTCCAAGGTCTACCGCAAGGTCATCCAACGAAGTTGCGTCGTACCCGCGCATGCCAAATGCGGCCAAGGCCGAGTCCAAAATACGATCGCGAGTACCAGTGGGCACTCCAACACTTTAGATCGAATTGCCATAAATACTTACCATTTGGTAAGTATTCTGATAAAACTACTGTTGTGATCAGTGAGTCCCTCTCGGGCAAACGGATAGCCATTACCGGTAGCACCGGCTTCTTAGGCACTGCGCTAGTCGAACGCCTTCTTCGCGGGGTCCCCGACTGTGAACTCGTTCTTCTAGTGCGTCCAAATCGCAGAAACAGCGCTCAACGCCGAGTTGAGCGAGAAATACTTCGCAACGACGCTTTCGACACTCTGAGAACCCAATGGGGCGACGAATTCGACGCTATTTGTCAGCAACGCATCTCGGTGGTCTCTGGGGACGTTACAAGCGACGGACTTGGCCTCAACAAAGACGACCTAGACCTATTCACAACTTGTGATGTCGTGATCCATTCCGCCGCAACAGTCAGCTTCGACAGCCCTCTCGACAGCTCAATCGAAATCAATTTGCTTGGCCCTAACCGAATCATTCAATTGTTGAAGGACATGGAAGTACGACCCCATCTAGTCGCAGTGTCAACTTGCTACGTGGCCGGTAATCGTCGAGGCGCAGCCAACGAGGAACTGTTAGCGGGAACTCCCTTTCAGGTTGACGTCGACTGGCGAGCAGAAGTCGATGCAGCTCGGAGAACCCGCGCTGATCTTGATGCCCGCAGCAGAATCCCCGAAGAACTCGCAAACTTCCGCAAAGGCGCTCGAGAAGAACTAGGAGCCGCAGGCTTACCTATGCTCGCCGCCAAAACCGAGCAACTGCGCGAGACATGGGTAAACGATCAAATGGTGGAGGCGGGAAGAAGTCGAGCCACCTCACTCGGATGGCCTGATGTGTACACCTACTCCAAAGCTCTAGGCGAAACAGCTCTCGTAGAACTACACGAGGAAATACCAATCAGCATCGTTCGCCCCTCGATCATTGAATCAGCTTGGACACAACCATCACCCGGCTGGATCCGCGGCTTTCGAATGGCCGAACCACTCATCGTCTCGTTCGCAAAAGGCGAACTCAACACCTTCCCGGGCTACCCGGAGGGAATCATCGACGTAATACCCGTCGACATGGTCGCTGCCGCAATAATCGCCGTCGCCGCAAAAGGCCCCGAAGATGAACCAGAGGTCTTTCAGGTCGCCTCAGGCTCCACCAACCCCCTCCAATTCAAAAAACTACTCAACACCGCAATGGAGTGGTTCGGAGACAATCCTGTTTACGACGCGAACGGGCACCCCACCGCAAGCACGGAATGGAAATACGCTGGCTCGAGTGGCCTCGAAGAACAACTCCATCGCGTCGTCAAAGCCTTCGATGTCGCCGCAAAAGTAATCAATCGCTTACCCATTCGGGGAGAAAACAGCTTCACCAGCAAGTTTGCAGAACGTCGCCAAAATCTCGACCAAATCAAGGGATATGTAGACATCTACGGCGCATACGGCAAATGCGAAGCTATATACGGAATTGAACGAACTCTGTCTCTATGGAACTCACTACCACTCGAAGACCAAGAACAATTCGGGTTTGACCCCAGCATCATTGACTGGCATCACTACATCACCGAAGTCCATCTCCCCACCGTCGTAATTCAAGCTCGGGTCAAAACCACCCCCGAAAAGCGCACCGGACCAAGTCGATCAGAAAGACTTCGCACCGCAGTCCTTGACCCAGATCGCCATTTCGCGGCATTCGACTTAGAAAACACACTCATTGCCAGCAACGTTGTCGAAAGTTACGCCTGGCTCGCGACAAGGCACTTAAGCCCCAAAAAACGCTTCGAGTTCACTCTCCGCACCCTTAGTGAAACCCCTGGCTTATGGAGACGCGATAAGCGAGACCGCACCGACTTCCTTCGATACTTCTACCAAAGATACAAAGGCGCCCCACTCCACCAGTTAGAACGCGACGCTGCCGAAATGCTAAGCGACCTCATTCTCATAAAATCATTCCCAGCGGGTGTACGACGGGTGCGCGCACATCGTGCCGCTGGTCACAAAACAATTCTGATAACAGGCGCGCTGGATATAGCTGTTGAGCCTCTCCGTCCCCTTTTCGACCACATAATCGCCGCGAGAATTGACCGCAAAGACGGACAACTCACCGGTGAAATGCTTGATGTTCCACCGACGGGCGAAGTACGGGCCCAACTCATGGTGGACTGGGCCGAAGAAAATGGTCTCGACCCCCAACAAGGAGTTGCCTACGCAGACTCCGCGTCGGACCTCCCAATGCTTGAAGCCGTTGGATACCCAGTAGCGGTCAACCCTGAGACGCGACTAGTCACCATTGCTGAACGGCGAGGGTGGCTAACCGAGAATTGGCCAAAGACAGCCGGTGCACCTAAACCGTTACTGCCAATGGGACAAAGACCGAAATCACAAGCAACCCCAGAAGGAGTTCACTGATGCTGGCTCGTCAAGGCCTTGTGCTCGAGGTCGATCGAACCACTCCCCCCATCGTGTTCCACCACGGGGAAGGCTTTCGTTTCGAAAAACTGCCTTCAGGGAGCCGCGTAATTTATCCCAACGAGCCAATCGAACCAATCGAGGACGTGGACGGAGCTATCCGAACCGCTCTGGCCAACCCCCTCGGCGACTCACCTCCACTCGAAGCGCTGCTATCACCGGGAATGAAACTAACTATCGCGTTCGACGACATTTCTCTGCCTTTACCTCAGATGCAAGCACCTGACATCCGAGGAAGAATCATCGAGCACGTGTTGGACATAGCAGCCAGCGCCGGAGTGGACGATGTTCACTTGATAGCAGCACTCGCCCTGCACCGACGAATGACCGAGTCAGAACTTCGTCACGCCGTCGGCGACCGGGTGTACGACGCGTTCGCTCCAAATGGCCAGCTGTACAACTTCGATGCCGAAGACCCAGATGGTCTCACTCACCTAGGGGAAACCGACCATGGAGAAGAAGTAGTCATCTCCAAAAGAGCAGTTGAGTCCGACTTGATCATCTACGTCAACATCAACCTCGTCTCAATGGACGGAGGCCATAAGAGCGTCGCCACAGGACTATCGGGTTACACGGCCCTACGTCACCATCACAATGTTGAAACCATGCGGCGCTCAAAGTCCTTTATGGATCAAGAAAAGAGTGAGTTGCACACTAAAAACTGGCGCCAGGGTCGACTCATTCGAGACGCCGGCGTGAAAATTTTTCAGATCGAAACAACACTCAACAACGACACGTTTCCCGAACCCTGGGATTTCTTACAAAAACGTGAATGGGAAATGAACGCTAAAGAACGTCTGTTTCTATTAGGCACCAAAAAGTTCTTAGACAAAGTCCCCAGAAAGTCAGCTCGAACCATTTTCCAAGGAATACGAGCACCCTACGGGCTGACCTCAATCCAGGCAGGCGAAGTAGAAGCGGTTCACGAAGTTACGACAGCAAATGTCTACAGACAGCATCTGGTCCGCGTCGAAGGACAAACCGACATTTTATCGATGGGGCTGCCATATCTCGGCCCTTACAACGTGAACTCCATCATGAACCCAATTCTCGTTGCATGTCTCGGGCTGGGCTATTTCTTCAATTTGTATAAAGGCAAACCGTTAGTACGGGAAGGCGGAGTGGTGATTATGAGTCACCCCACTCCCTGGGAATTCCATCCGGTACACCACCCCAGTTACATTGATTTTTTCGAAGAGGTACTCGCAGATAGCACTGACCCAGAAGTCATAGAACACAAGTACGAGAAACGGTACGCAGAAGACGAGTGGTACCGGCATCTATACAGAACCTCCTACGCCTATCACGGAGTTCATCCTTTTTATATGTGGTACTGGTGCTCACATGCCCTTGAACACGTCGCCCAAGTGATCGTGGTGGGCGGAGATCAACGCGCTGTGAAGAGGATGGGCTTTCGTTCGGCTACCACTATGCGCGACGCTTTAGAGATGGCCACTGATGTCGTAGGCCGCGACCCAACCCTCACACACATTCACAATCCGCCGGTACTTATGGCGGACGTTGTTTAGGATTAGGACCGACAGATGACGGATCCAAATCGCAGAAACCCCATCAGCCACTTAACTGATCGGCGCGCCAAGGCATCGATTTCGCGCGTGGTGAGAAAAGTCGAGTTTCCCCTTAAGGCAGCAGAAACCCCCGACGGGGAAACTCCTCTGCCTTCAAACGTCGGCAGCAACTACCAGACTGACTGGGCACGCAGATACGCATCGCGAGTTACAAGACGTCTCGCTCTAGCCACCATTGGCAAGGGCGTCATCAACTATTACGCGAACCCGACCATCAGGGGTCTCGACAGGCTCCATGACCTCGAAGGTCCAGCAATATTCGCCGCCAACCATCAAAGCCACGCCGACACGCTCCTGATGTTGACGTCGATGCCCGCGCCATGGAAACACAAGGCTTTCGTAGGAGCAGCAGCTGACTACTTCTTCGGCAATCGAATGACCGGGGCCATCTCAGCGTTATTCATCGGCGCAATTCCTATAGAGCGCACTGCAATCAACCGCAACACAATCGAGAAAGCTGTTGATCTACTTCGAAATGGTTGGAGCATGGTGATCTACCCAGAAGGAGGGCGATCTCCAGACGGTTGGGGCCAAGAGTTTCGGCCAGGGGCAGCGTTCCTCGCTAAACAAGCTGGAGTCCCTGTAGTACCAGTCCATATCCGAGGCACGTTCGACATCTTGCGCAAGGGCCGCAACTGGCCCAAGAAATCAAAGGCAACAGTTAATTTCGGCCGGCCATTGGAATTCGCTGAAGAAGACAACAATCGCCGGTTCACCCGAAAACTTCAATTGGCCGTAGAGTCACTGGCAGATGAAACCGCGACTGGAAACTGGTTCGCGTCTCGACAACGAGCACACTCCGATGAAAGTCCGGGTCTCGGAGGTCCAGACGCCGCACCTTGGCGTCGCCGCTGGACGTTGACTCACCAGGAAGACGACCGCTCCGAAGCTCAACGTCGCTGGCCCTACGTTTAGATTGCCAGTGGCGAAATAGCCTAAAGGGCGTATCGTCGGGAATACCACCACAGCACGAAGAGGGCGAGAAAGAGGACATGTAAATGGCAGTCGCCGCAAGCACTCCAATAGAACTCATCGAAAATGTTTATGCAAACCTCGACGAGAGCATTGCCTTGGGGCGAGCGAAACTAGGTCGCGGATTGACCTTGGCCGAAAAAGTCCTAATCAACCACCTGGCCTCAACCGACCAAGAGCTAGATCGCGGCATCAGCTACGTCGATCTACGTCCAGATCGGGTAGCGATGCAAGACGCCACGGCCCAGATGGCCTGGTTGCAATTCATGACCGCTGGCTTAGATGAAGTGGCGGTCCCTACGACAACTCACTGCGACCACCTCATCCAAGCTCGCGATGACGGTAAAACAGACCTACTGACAGCCAGCGAAAACAACGAAGAGGTCTACGACTTTTTAGAAAGTGTCTGCGCAAAGTACGGGGCGGGGTTCTGGAAGCCAGGAAGCGGAATCATTCACCAAGTCGTACTGGAACAGTATGCGTTTCCAGGCGGAATGATGATCGGAACCGATAGCCACACACCAAATGCTGGCGGTCTAGGCATGATCGCAGTTGGAGTTGGTGGTGCAGACGCTGTCGACGTAATGACCGGTTTCGCTTGGAATGTTCGCTGGCCCAAAGCAATCGGAGTGCACCTAACGGGCGAACTCTCAGGTTGGAGCGCTCCCAAAGACATCATCCTGAAGGTGGCGGAGGTTTTGACCGTCAAGGGTGGAACCGGTGCGATAGTCGAGTACTTCGGACCTGGCGCAGAATCGTTGAGCTGCACCGGTAAAGCAACCATATGCAATATGGGAGCCGAGATTGGAGCCACGACCTCTCTATTTGGTTATGACCAAGCCATGAGTCGATATCTAAAATCAACTGGCCGCGAAGCTGTAGCTGAAGCGGCAGACAAGGTCGATATTCATCTTCGAGCCGACGATGAAGTAGTGGCAAACCCCAGCGCCTTTTACGACGAAGTCATCGAAATCGACCTCTCATCGCTTGCACCTCATATCAACGGTCCACACACACCCGACTTAGCTCGCGAAGTTGGTGACTTAGGCGCAGAGGCGAAAGAAAACGGATGGCCTTCAAGGATTAGCGCCGCATTAATTGGGTCGTGCACCAACTCCAGTTATGAAGACATCACTCGCGCAGCGAGCATCGCTCGAGAAGCAGCCGCTAATGGCCTTACTGTGAAGTCCAAGCTATTAATCACCCCAGGCTCAGAGCAGGTCAGAGCCACGATTGAGCGCGACGGACTCTTGGCAGACTTCGAAGCCCTAGGAGCGACTGTTCTAGCAAACGCCTGTGGGCCATGCATCGGTCAATGGGACCGCAGCGCTGAGGAAGGCCATACTGCTGGCCAACCGAACGTCATCGTTACTTCCTACAACCGCAACTTTCCTAAGAGAAATGATGGCGACGCAGCAACACTGGCTTTTGTTACATCTCCTGAAACCGTAATGGCTTTAGCCCTCGCCGGAACCGTCGATTTTGACCCATTAAACGACACATTGACCAACGACCAAGGCGATGAGGTGTCCCTATCGGTCCCTATCGGTATCGAGCTGCCACCGGAAGGGTTTGATCCCGGACAAGACACCTTCGTCGCTCCTCCACCCGACGGATCAAGCGTTCAAGTAAAGGTCGATGCGTCCTCCGAACGACTTCAACTTCTTGAACCGTTTCTCGCGTGGGACGGATCGGACTACGAAGATCTTCCGGTTCTAGTCAAAGCTCAAGGAAAATTCACAACTGACCACATTTCAATGGCAGGGCCGTGGCTCAAGTATCGCGGTCACCTAGAAAATATTTCAGGCAACTTATATTTGGGCGCAGTCAACGCTTTCGAGGGATACGACGTCGGGCACGGGAAAAACCAGCTCACCGGCGAAACACAAAGTTTCCCCGATATTGCACGGTCGTACCATGAGGCTGGCCAAGGTTGGGTTGTCATCGGTGACGAAAATATGGGCGAAGGCTCAAGCCGAGAACATGCAGCAATGGAACCCCGCTTTCGCGGGGGCCTGGTAGCCATTGCTCGGTCATTTGCACGGATTCACGAAACGAATCTCAAGAAGCAGGGCATGCTCCCCCTTACTTTCGTTGACCCAGAAGATTACGAGCGAATAGGCGAAGACGACCGTATTGCCGTGCGCTCTCTCGCTCAGCTCGCACCCGGTGACACTCTGGAAGTTGAGGTCACTTCGCCTAATGGCACGACCTGGTCGTTTTCGGCAAACCATTCCTTTAGCTCCGAGCAGATTGAGTGGTTTAAAGCCGGTTCGGCGCTGAACATCATCAAGGCCTCGATTTAAGCCGTCTTATCTCAGGTCAGTAGCGTTGACACGATCAGGGCTTGTTTCAACACAGCTCCCCAAAAGTAGGAAACCGGCCCGGGGGGCGGGCCGGTTTCAAGAGCCGTAAGGAGGAAGGGGTGCTCCGCCTCGGCTGACCGCTCAGGTGGGGGGCACCTTGTAGCGATCGAATTGTTGAGCGACTTGGGGGAAGTCGTTTAATCCCAACAGAAGATAACTTAGTTACCGCTGGGTCATTCATCAAGTCGAAGTAGTAGATACTTTTGATCTATTTTATAGATCGTATTTTGGTTTCGGATACGCTAATTGAATGGAACTTAAACAACTTGAGGCACTCGCAGCGGTAGCGGAACACGGTCGGTTTTCCGCAGCAGCTCGAGCTCTAGACACCGTGCAATCGAACATCTCCACCCACATCGCACGACTCGAAGACGACTTAGGCGCGATCCTCATTGATCGAAGCGCCGGCCAGCTAACACCTGAAGGTCAAGTCGTGTTAACACGAGCTCGCCGCATCAACACAGAACTGGCCGCTCTGCGCGACGACGTGACCTCCATGACCTCCCGAGTAACAGGCCAAGTGCGGCTCGGCATTATCGGCACAACTGGTCGCTGGTTGTTGCCACCACTACTCGACGAACTCAGCCGAGCTTTTCCTGACGTCATGACAACAGTTATTGATTCCACCACCACAGCACTCGTCCCCTTACTTGAACACGGAGACCTTGACCTAACGGTGATCAACACACCACTACAACACGACGAAATATTTACCAGCCCACTATTTGACGAACAGCTGGTCGTAATCGCCCCTGAAGGACACCCTCTAGGTGTCCACGGCGACCGTCCCATCCACATCAGCGAGCTTGAAGAGCACGAACTTCTCCTCAGTCCACCCGGATCCAATTTGCGAGGACTCATTGACGGCAAAGCCCGCGAAGAAGAAGTGCAACTACGTACCGTTGCCGAACTAGACGGCATTCGACTAGCTGCAACGCTGGCTTTTCAGGGCTACGCGCCAGCAATCGTTCCAGTCACAGCAATTCCCGCGTGGATCGGGCGAGGAAATTGGTCCGTGTTGTCGTTACAGGAAATGCCACCCCGCCACGTGGGTCTGGCCGTCCGACGTCGCGGAATGCTTTCCGCTCCAGCCTCAGCGACCCGAGATGTACTTCGACGCGTGGTACGAGACTTTGCACCAACAATTGACGGTCTTACCGCCGTCTAGGGAGGTTTGCCACTAACAGCACTACTCGGTCACCGAACGCGCCTACGCTCATCATTGTGACGAACCCCATCGCCCTTCAGTTGCGCCAAGGAACGCCAGCACATGCAGTAGCAGGCGTACACAACCTCGATGGTCGACCGATCATGCTCATTCGAGCGGAAGACCCAGAACATCGCGGTGCTCTGACACCCGACGACGGCGACACTCTCACCACCGCAGCGGCGATGGCCTTAGAAAAACACCTCCCCATCGTTCTACTCCTCGCGTCCTCAGGCGCTGACGCCAACCATGGAGTAGCGGCATTGGATGGATGGGGTCGAGCAGCTCGCGTGCTCGCTAAGGCGTCGGGAGTTGTACCAATTCTCGCAGGTGTGACCGGGCCTGCCGTCTCCGGAACAGCTTTATTAATCGGGCTCGCAGATGTAGTGGTGATGGCCGAAGATGCCTACGCATTCGTGAGCGGACCCGTCCCAGTGCGGCAAATGACAGGCGTCCAAGTAGATGTTGAGGAACTAGGCGGTGCATCCGTCCACTACCGGGACACGGGCGCCGCCAGCATCGTTGTTCCACGCGATGACGTGCTTCCCACCATCAGCGACATTCTTCGATTCTTACCCAATCACAATGACGAAGAGCCGCCGTTTCAAGCTACGGCCGATCCCGTCGACCGAGCAATTCCCGAAGCTTTAGACCTTCTCCCGGACACCCCTACGGGCTCCTATGACGTTCGAGACGTCATCCGGTTAGTCGCAGACGATGAAGAGTTCCTAGAACTAAGAGCAGGTTGGGCCGAAAACTTGGTAACCGGACTGGCAAGCATCGGAGGAAAACCTGTCGGTGTGGTCGCGAATCAACCAATGGCAATCGCCGGAACCCTTGATATACCGGCGTCCCAAAAGGGCGCTCGTTTCGTAGCCATGTGCGACGCTTTCAACATACCTATCATCACCTTTGTCGATACACCCGGCTTCTACCCCGGTAAAGACCTGGAGTGGCGCGGCATGATCCGTCACGGAGCTCAGATGGCATTTGCATACGCCCGAGCCACCGTCCCACGAATATCGGTCGTATTACGCAAGTCATACGGGGGAGCATTCATCGTTATGGACTCCAAAACAATGGGAAACGATGCCTATCTGGCGTGGCCCACCGCCGAGATAGCTGTAATGGGAGCCACTCAAGCAGCACAAATCCTTCAACGCGGGGAATCCGATGAAGCTATTGCCACTTGGGTCGAAGATTATGAACACACTTATCTAAACCCCTATGTTGGAGCAGAACGCGGATTCGTTGACGCTGTCATCGACCCCTCTCAGACACGCAAGGAATTAGCCGATCTAGTCAGCCTTTTCAGTTCAAAGCGTGAATGGCTCCCCCGCCGCCGGCATGACAACTCCCCACTTTAAATACTTCGGACATACCAAGCCCTATCTATAGGGGCAATCGTCCCAGTAGTTCTAGAATTCTGTGCCTCTGAAGAGGCGAAACTCTTCAAGTTGAGGTACGGTCCAACCGGGGATTATCAAGCTGTGCAACGGCGCACCTGAGGGCTTGACCCCATTGTCGACATACAAGACGTACAGAATGAAAAGGAATAATCGTGTCAGAAGAGTCCTTCACGATCACAGACAACCGAAGTGGGGAAAGCGTCACCGTTCCGATTGTGGACGGCACCATCTCATCAGCCGCTCTTCGCGAACTGGACAAAGGAATGTGGTTTTATGACCCGGCCTACATGTCAACCGCGAATTGCAACAGCAAAATCACCTACATAGACGGTGGAAACGGCATCCTTCGCTATCGCGGGTATCCCATAGAACAACTCGCCGAACACTCAAATTTCCTGGAAGTTTGTTACCTCCTACTCAACGGCGAACTGCCCACCGAAGCCGAAGCCGAAGAATGGGTGCACCACATCACCTACCACACATACGTTCACGAAGATATTGCTCAATTCATGAAGGGCTTACGTTACGACGCCCACCCAATGGGAACTTTGGTTTCTACCGTCGCGGCGCTGTCCACCTTCTATCCAGAAGCAAAAAACATAAGTGACCCTCACAACCGGCTGATCCAAACTCACCGACTGATAGCCAAGATGCCAACCATGGCAGCTTTTGCCTACAAGAACCGACTGGGGCTGCCGTATGAGTACCCGGTCAATCATCTCGGTTACACCGGCAACTTTCTTCGAATGATGTGGAATGTTGCGGACCCGACTTATGAACCCGACCCTATCCTCACTCGGGCTCTGGACATTCTTTTGATTCTTCATGCAGACCACGAACAGAACTGTTCAACAACGACCATGAGAACAGTCGGTTCAAGTAATGCAGATCCATACTCTGCTGTCGCCGCTGCGACCTGCGGCCTCTATGGCCCACTACACGGTGGCGCCAACGAAGCCGTTATTCACATGCTTCATGACATCGGCAGTTTCGACAACGTCGCGGCCTACGTAGAAAAAGTTAAGTCAGGTGAAACTCTCCTACAGGGATTCGGTCACCGCGTCTATAAGAGCTACGACCCTCGAGCAACAATCATCAAAAAGACCGCCGACCAGGTTTTCGAAGTAACCGGCATGAACCCGCTTCTAGATATCGCAATGAAGCTAGAGGAGGTTGCACTAAGCGATCCGTACTTCATTGACCGGAACCTGTACCCAAACGTTGACTTCTACTCCGGTCTGATTTACGAGGCCATGGGCTTTCCTATGGACATGTTCACCGTCTTATTCGCTATCGGGCGCACGCCAGGATGGCTGGCCCATTGGCAAGAAATGCTTGACGATCCTGAACAAAAAATTTACCGCCCGCGCCAGATGTATACCGGTCCCGATGAGCGAGACTATGTGCAAATGGCGAATCGGTAACTAATCGGCGCTTCACTTATAGATCAATAAGAATTTTGCCGACATTTGCGTTCGTTGCCATGTACACATGAGCGTCGGCAATTTGTTCCAACGGATACCTCGAATCAATTACAGGCTTTAAGGTGCCGTCACCAAATCTCGGAAATAACTCCCTCATGAAACGTTGATTCGCGTCAATCTTCTGTTCGATGGGTCTTGAACGCAATACCGTTCCAATCAGGGATGCACGTTTTGGTAACAAAGCGCCCAAAGGCAACGACGCAACAGGCCCGCCCATGGCCCCTACCTGAATAATGCGTCCTTGGACCTTCACGCACTGAAGGTTCTTGGCCAGGTACTCGCCACCTATTACGTCCAATACCACGTCGACTCCGTCTCCCTGAGTCCATTCAGCAATGGCATCCACAAAGTCCTGCTCGGCGTAGTCGATAACCACGTCTGCGCCGAGATCCTGGCATGCAGACGCTTTGCCGGCAGAGCAGGTAACAGCAATCTCTCCACCCAGAGCCTTCACAATTTGGATTGAGGCCGTACCAACTCCAGAGGCGCCCGCGTGAACCAATGCTCGGCTTCCAGAGGTAAACATCCCCTGGGTCACTAGCGCATCGTGAGCAGTCATAAAAACCTCCGGAATGGCCGCCGCGTCACCAACGTCAAGGTTCGAAGGAACAGGTTGAAGCATTCGTTCATGGGTGACTACCAACTCGGCCATCGCTCCCCCAGCAACTATCCCCATTACTGAATCACCGACTGACCAGTCCATTACCTGTGATCCGACAGCCGCGATTCGGCCGGAATATTCCAATCCAGGTACTTCGTAGACAGGCTTGGGGCCTGGGGCTGGATATAGCCCAAGTCTTTGCATCAAATCCGCGCGGTTCATCGCGGAGGCAGTTACCTGCACCAACACCTCATCTGGTCCGGGGTCCGGATCGGGTACCTCCTGGATCTTCAAAACATCAACATCGCCGTATTCTGTAATTACCACTGCTCGCATTCGGGCGAGGTTAGCCGTATTAGGTACAGCAAAATCGTAGAAATCCCGGCAGTTGACTACGCTCATGCGTCTATGGAGTACACCTGGCCAGAAGAATTCGATGAATTGGCTAAAGAGGCCGCACATTGGGTGAGCGAAGCCACCTCCGACTTGTTTAAAACTGATGATGGTTGGTTGGTCGGCTACAGCGACGAGTTCACTTTGAGGCTCGCCCAAAAGGGCTGGATCGGAATGACGTGGCCCATTGACAAGGGCGGGGACGGACGACCAGAAGTCGAACGATTCGTTGTGACCGAACAATTGCTGCTGGGGCGTGCTCCCATGGCTGGGTCGTTTTTCCCTGACCGGCAGATCGGCCCGGTCCTGCTGGCATACGGCACTCCCGAACAGCAAGAGAGATTTCTCCCTGCGATGAGGCAGGGCAAGTCGAAGTGGTGCATCGGCATGTCCGAACCTGATGCTGGTTCCAACGTTGCCGGCATCAGCACCAAAGCTGCAAAAGATGGAACGAATTGGGTCGTCAATGGGCAAAAGATCTGGACCAGCGGGGCCCAGTCAGCTGACTGGTGTTATCTAATTTGTCGAACCGACCTGGATGCTGCCCCTCACAAGGGGATGAGCGAATTCATTGTCGACATGAAGTCGCCAGGCATCGAAATTAAGCCGATTAAAGATGCCTCGGGTGATTCTCACTTCAACGAAGTCTTCTTCAATGATGTTCTCGTCCCGGGAGAAAATCTTGTTGGTGAACTCAACAACAGTTTCGGCCAAACGATGCGTCAACTGGAACACGAACGCGGTGGAATTGATCGCTTGGCTTCAAATCAACGCCTCTATTTAGATACAAAAGAGTCGATCGACTCATCGAGTCCTCTCATCAGGCAGGAGATGGCTCAAATCGAGACCGGATACAGGATCGGGCGGGACATGGTGCTGAGAAACGTTCTGCGCCAGACCCCGTTCGCTCAGTACTCGGCCATAACAAAGACGTGGTGTACCGAGTTTGAACAAAGGGTCGCTAATTTTGTGGGTCTGGTAACCGGCGCTGACGCGATGCTGAGCAACCGGGTATCCAGAAACCTCGTCTATTCGCCCGCTTATACGATTATGGGTGGGACCACTCAAATCCTGCGAAACATCATTGGGGAGAGAATCCTCGGCCTGCCGAGAGAGCCGAGACCCCAATCATGAATCGTGACTCCGCTGTTCTTCCATTAACCGGAGCGATGAACTGTCGCGATATAGGCGGCTACACGGTCGATGGCGGTCGCCACGTTCGGACAAATGCTCTGTTTCGCTCTGACCGTCTGAGTAATCTAACTGACGATGATCGCGAAGAACTTGCAAGTTATGGCATCCGAACCGTCGTAGATTTCCGGACTTCGGCTGAGTCGAATAGGGACATTTCTAGGCTGTGGCCGACGGTGACAACCCACGCTCCTTTACCGATCGGAGATGAGATTGCACAACAAAAGGAGTTTGTGGATCGCATAAGAGCGGGCGAAATTACTTCAGTAACCGTCGATGATGTAGCCGATAGCTATATCGAGATGCTCTCGGCATCAGGAGCCCAGTTCAACAGTTTTTTGGATTTAGCCGCAGATCTAGACTGTTGGCCTCTGCTTTTCCACTGCACCGCTGGCAAGGACCGAACAGGTATCGCGGCTGCGCTGGTTCTAGAACTTTGCGGCGTCGATCGCGAGTCTGTTCTTGATGATTACGAACTCACCAACGCGCTACGTTCCGAACGTCGCATCAATGAACTTAGACCAAGTCTTGAAGCCGCAGGCGCTGATGTCGAAGCTATTCGGCCAGCTTTGTCAGCGCCGAGAGACGCTATGGCTCAGACATTGCACCACTTGGACTCTCGCTATGGCGGTGTCGAAGACTTCCTAATCGGACAATTGGGAACTTATCCCGAGACTATTGCAACTCTTCGACTCAATATGGTGGCGTGACCAACAAAAGCAAGCGGCATTCTCGCTGCTAGTTTGCGACAACCTAAAGTCTGGTAATTAAGTCAACCCAATCAGGGCACCGCGACATGGCCCATCCTCTGGAACGGAAGTCGATTAGTGAACGAAGAAGAGAACCGCTTCGAGGAAGCAGCCATAGAGGCCGAGTTTGAGACCGGCTACCGGGAGGAGACCCGGGAAGAGGCACGACGAGGCGTTGCAACCCGCTTATTTCGCATGACCTCTGGAACACTGATCACCATTCTGGGCGTGATCATGATGCCATTACCAGGACCAGGTCTTTTGATCGTCGCCGTGGGGCTGGGAATACTTAGTAGGGATGTGGCCTGGGCAGATCGGTTACTTCAGATAGTGCGAAAACGGCTCCCCAGCGACGGCGATGGTCGGCTACCTAGGTCAAGTATCGTCACCATGGTCGTGTTGGCGTTCGCGGGAATAGCTTTCTCTATCTGGTTGACCTTTCTTCGGTGACACAAGGTCACTCCCGCCACTAGTAATAGCCTCGCCCTCGCTCGACAAGAAAACCCCTCTCATTAGTAGGTCGTTCAAGTCATCAAAGATCTAGGATTCAGAATCGATAACGGGTGACCGTTAGGCAAACTAGTGGGATCGGGGTATTTCCTACCCCGCGAGACAGTGAGGATCAACGATCATGAGCGCGTTCCGCATAGAGAAAGACACT
>CEUY01018973.1_pt1 | contig 22439 bp, 20 predicted proteins | sample 361481 | NCBI WGS metagenome assembly CEUY01 (sample SAMEA2622737, study PRJEB7988) | marine metagenome | isolation source: saline water (ENVO:00002010), including | reverse complement strand
GAATTCCAACCTTTAAAACTCTCCTCTAGTACCCTTCCCTCAATGTGATCAGGTATATCTTGACCTAATAATTTCAGAACAGTCGGCAAAATATCTGTGTTGCCAGTAGGAGAGAGTATTTTTTCTCCTTCCAGGAATGAAGGCCCATGACAAATGAGAGTGTTGCTCATCTCATGAAGGCTCATTGAACCGTGCTGACCCAAATCTTTCGCACCTCCGGTTGAATAAACCTGACCTTCATATCCATAAGAATTATTGGAAGAGTTCCAGTTAAATGACATTATTACATCAGGAGATCTTTTACCTTCACTCATAATACTGGATAAAGGAATTGTGCCAGGAACTCCTTCCAACCTCTCTGAAGAGCACAAAGTCCCACACCACACTTGACTAGAAAGCCATTCAATCAACTCGGTAGCCAAAGATACATTTTTAATGTCTTTTAAGTAAAAAAGAACAGAGCCTCCATTTTCAGCCACTAACCATTCCTCACTACCTTTTATTCCAGAATATTTTAGAAGAGACTCAACATCCACCACCTCAGAAATAGTTGAATATCCATGATCAGACAAAACGATTAAATCGAAATTGCGGTGCTTAGTAGAGCTATAGAGATAGTCAAGAAGCCTCCCGAATTCTGAATCTGCCTCCTTTAAAGCAACTTTCGCATCTTCACTTCCAACACCAAATCCATGCTGCGATTTATCTGGTTCAGAAGACCAAATCAAGGCAACCTCAGGATTGATATTTTCTAATACATAGCTTGTAAATATATCAACTGCTTTTTGATATCTGGGAGTATTAGGCAGCTGTTGTTTGGGCCAGGTTCCAAATAATACTTCCAATTCATCGTGCAATGAAGACGGTATCGTAAATTCAGGATGTATGGTCGCGCCACCCTGGAGATCTGCCAGTGGATTATGCAGATATGCGTTTCCGCTGGTGCCCACCCCCATGGCTACATAATTCATATTGTTTTTTGAAATTATCTCTTGCAAGGTGGGAACACCCAGAACGTCAATACCTGATTTACGCAATTCGAACAATTCCTGTTGCATAGCTGGTATAACTACTGAAGGATTGTAGTCCCTGACCACAAATGAATTCCCCGCCAACCAATGTCTACCTGGATTCACACCGGTGACCATTGAGGCTGCATTGACTCTCGTAACGGAGGGAAAAACAGGATGGTGGTTTTCGAAAAACACCCCGCTGTTAGCTATTTTGAATAGATTTGGTGTATCTGAACTATTAATTTGAGATGGTTGCAACCCATCAAAAACGGCTATTATTATTTTAGTCATAAACTTTTCCAGTGAAATCTAGCATAAAATCCAACTGGAGGAAAATCAATCTTCAACTATCAATTCTGATCAACCAAATGTTTCCCAAGCACGGGCCAATCAAAAGTATCCCATGTCAGCTATCGCACCCCTAACTTTGAAACATCATGATCCTCTCCATCATAAAAAAAGTTAGGATCATAAACCAATTCAGAGAGGGAACCGAGTATAGGAGTAATAAACGAGTTATTATCATTTTCCTTGCCGGATAAATTTCACTAGTTCTCTCTTTCAATACTAACAAGTCGTGATCCTTTTGGTTATCAAGATCTGATCCCACACGAGCGTAAGCACTAAGCATTAAAAATATAAACCCCAGTAGGTATATAAACATAATTTCTCCAAATATATAGCCAGATTTGTTAAACCTTGTTATGTATTCATCTAAAAAACATGGGAATCAAGGTCTGATAAAATCGACTAAATTTCATTTATCAATAAGAAGGGAAAATGATTGATAGCGAAAAAAGAGCAAAATTCAGACAGGTTTTAGAAGGTACGGAATGCATACATCCTGGATCGGTATTTGACGCGATATCTTCCAGGATAGCAGAGGATTTGGGATACAAAGTAGGGATGTTCGCTGGTTCAATAGCCTCAGCCTCCATTTTGGGCGATCCTGACCATATATTGGTAACTCTCTCTGAATTCGCCGAACAAGCCAGAAGAATATGTCGGGCTTCCGATCTCCCACTTATGGTGGATGCAGACCACGGCTACGGAAATGCGCTCAACGTTAAAAGGACAGTAGAAGAACTCGAAAATTCAGGAGTGGCAGCCCTTACCATTGAAGACACTTTATTACCTAGGCAATTCGGAAAATCACAAACCGAGCTAATATCCCTCCCAGAAGGGGTGGGTAAAATGAAAGCGGCATTGGAAGGACGGAAGGACCACAATCTTGTTATAGCCGGAAGAACGAGTGCTTTTCAAATAACGGGAACAGAAGATGCTGTCGAAAGAGCCAAGGCTTATGAAACCGTCGGTGTAGATGCAATTTTCTTTGCAGGACTAAATACTAAAAACCAACTGGAAGCCGTCAGGAATTCTATAGATATACCTATAATGCTTGGAAGTACTCCAGAAGAGATCGCAGACAAGAAATACCTTGCGTCAATGGGGGTAAAAATAGCCCTTCAAGGACATCTTCCATTTATGGCCGCCGTGAAAGCGACAAGAGATACCATGCAGTCTCTATTAGAAGGCGATCTACCATCAGAAATCAGCCCTACAGCGCTGGATAACGAACTAATGAACAAAGTAACAAGAGATCAGCAATTTAAAAACTGGTTCAATGAATTCCTATCCTAGGCATTCTCAAGAAATTAAAGGTCGTACTTTTTTCTCAAATAACTTCATTGACTTAGTTACCTCTTCTTGTGAGAGACCAGCCATTGCGAAGTTGCAGCCAAAATATGAGACTCCATAATTTTTTAGCATATTAATTTTATCTGCCACCAATTCCGGAGAGCCTATAAACGCCCTTTTTTCAAAAATATATTTATCATTAGGGGGTAATGCATCTCGCTGCTCCCTCCATCTTTGCATAGGTACATGAACCTCGGTGGTATCAGTAAGGCTCCTTCGCCACTGCATAATATCTTGTATCCAATCAACGTGTTTCTTAGTATTTTCACGGGCCTTTTGCTCTGTGTCAGCCACATGGACATATCGAAAAAAAGGAACATTATCCAGACGGTCTGGTTGCCCGCGTGCTCGACACAGTTTTTTATATTTTTCCACCAGAGCAATACCGGAATCTGTGTCTTGAACAACTGCAATACAGAGGAGAAATTGGTTTGATATCATGAAATCCAGAGTTTCTTCAGACCGTGTTGCGGCTATGTAGATAGGTGGATGTGGTGATTGAACAACCGATGGTACCAGATCCACATTGTGGACAGAGAAAAAAGGACTTTTCACGCTGACTCCTCTATCACACCATAAATCCCTTACAGTCATCACTGTGTCTCTAAATCTAGTCTGACTATCTTCTGTGGGAATCCCAAATCCTCCATATTCGTAGCCATATGTACCCCTTCCAAAACCTACATCTAGCCGTCCTCCACTCAATATGTCCACGAGCGCCCCGTCTTCTGCAATTCGTATAGGATTATGAAGATTAGGAACTATTACGGCAGTACCAAGACGTATCTTTTCTGTCACCGCCGCTAAGTGGCCAAGCATAAGAAGAACAGAAGAACCCATACTGTATCGAGTAAAATGATGTTCAGCGAACCATGCACCATGGTATCCCATAGCCTCGGCCAACCTAACTTGCTCCACGGAATTATGAAAAACTGAAGCCTGATTCACTCCTTCTGGCCACGACATATGGGTAAAAAGTGCCAACTTCATATTTGCTAATCCAAACTGGAAACTAGATCCAACAATCTACCCAGAGCGTTACACTTAGTAGATATATCGTCCCCTGGCAAATCTACTTTCAAGGTGCTAACCCCAAGATTTTTATATAAAAGCAACCTTTCTTTGATCATTGCGTCAGTGCCAATTAAGTTGGATTTCAAAGCCAGGTCACTCGGTACCATATCTCGTGCCTCTTCTCTTCTACCTTCCACCCATAGTTTTTGAACAACATCCACAACCTCACCATAGCCTTGTCGTGCATATGCATTTTTATAGAAATTATTTTTTACCGATCCCATGGCTCCAAAAGTAAATCCATATCCACGAGCATGTTTTTTTGCAGCTTCGTCAACTTCATCTGTAAAATCTAGGGAAACTGGTATCAATATATCAATGTCATCAATCTTTCTTCCGGAACGAGAAAGACCTACTTGAATTTTGTCCAAAAAAACATCCCCTGTTTCAGGGATAAAACAACCACCGATCCACCCGTCCGCTTTTTCTCCTGTCATTTCCAAATTGCTCGGGCCAAGAGAGGCCACATAAACTGGAACATCCCAGGTCTTGGCACTACTTCTTATGGCCTTTCCTTCTCCTCCTTCTAAAGGCAATTGATAATATTTACCCTGATACTGAAGCTTTTCCCCGGATACTCCTATCTTAAGAATTTCCAATAGTTCTTTAGTTCGTATTACAGGATTACCAAATGTGACACCATGCCATCCCTCCATTACTTGAGGCCCGCTGGTGCCTAAACCAAGAATGAACCTGCCTCCCGACATAGATTGCAAAGTTAAACTAGTCATTACCAAATTACCTGGAGTCCGACTCCCGACTTGCACGATCCCTGTCCCTAGACGTATCTCTGATGTCACAGCAGCTAAATATGCCAGGGGTGTAATTGCATCGGTTCCCCAAGCTTCAGAAGTCCAAATAGAATCGGCACCTAACGACTCGGCCTCTCTAGCAAATTCAGCTATTTGATTCCAATCTCTAACGTCTGAAGTGACTCCGTGAAAGGAGCGTACTGCTATTTTCATATTTTTTCACATTCCCTATTTTCTTGATGGATATTTTTCATGCGATTTATTATTCTTTATTTGGTTTAAGTGGTCCAAATCATGAACTCTTTGAAACAAATACCAAGCTCCAGCATGAATGTCCCCAAAAAAGCCGTGATTCGCCGTCTTATCCAGATTTGGTGGTAACGGCAAATTCTCTGTCATTGTTGTCCACTCGAAGGCACCCTCTAGGATGCCTATACGCAATTCCTCTATACTAGAATTGGTTATTTTTCTTGGCGGATCTATATCTGAAGAATCTCCAGCATTTCCATTAGCAAGTTCCGATATCAGTTGATTTACCCTACCAGTGCTACTCAAGACATGCTCAAGTATCTCTGAGATAGTCCACTCATCTTTATCAAAGGAAAAATCTGCCTGATCTTGTGTTATATCTTCGATTTCTTTTATAAGCTCTAAACGAGCCGATATTGCCCTTGTCCACAGTTTTTTAAAGGAATATTTTTTTCCTTGAGAGATAAGATATTCTCGAATTCTTTGCTCTTCAGGATTCATATTCTATTCTCCATTTGTCTATCTTTTATTCAACATTTCAGGCCATTTTAAAATAGCGAATACTAGTATAAACAAACCAAGCACCCCATTAAATATCAAGGCCAAGGATGCACCAGCATTTTCCGCTACAAATCCTGAAATCAATACGCCAACCGGCAACCCGTAAACTGCTAGCTGACGGAGTCCAAGAACCCTTCCTCGCATTTCTTCTGATGTATATTTCAATAGCATCATCGCCATAGTTACCATTGCAAAAGACTGCGATATCCCCACAAAAAATAGAACGGGTAGAGATATAGCAAACCACTGCATATAAGCCATTACAAGAATACCAATATGCCACAATATTGAACCAAGTATCATAGCCCTTCCTGCTCTCTCCATGGTAGAAAAATAACCGATGATTATCGAACCTAGCAGGCCGCCAGCAGAATAAGTGCCCATCAACCATCCTAGCCCGGCTGCATCAATGTTCATCACTTGCCTTGCTATCACCGCCAAAAGGGTGTTATTTAATGGATAAGCAGTCAAGTTAACAATAAATGCTACAGCCAGAAGACCAAATAAAAATGGATTGCCTTTGACATAAGAAAATCCACCTTTCAAATTCTCAATAATCGACTGGGTTGTTTTTGTGGCGATGTTGGGCACACCAGGAATCAAAAATACAAACATAAGAGAAAACAAATGCAAGGCAATAATAAAAAGATAGCTCTTTCCAATTCCTATTAATTCCAATAAAACCCCACCCATAACCGGACCAACGATTTGAGTTAAATCTCTACCTGTCCTCATCAGTGCAACACCATTTTGCAATTGGGACGTAGAAACAATTACTGGAAGCACAGACTGCCTGACAATCATATCGAGCGAACGAGAAAAACCGACCAAGCCTGCAACAATCAAAACCACTAGCACACTAAGAAGATTGAAAAATGTCAAAATCAGGACTGAACAAGACAAAATAAGGAATGAAACCCGAGCAAATATATATATATTTCGCCTTCCCAAGCGATCTACAATTACCCCGAAAAGTGGGGCTACTACCGTACCCGTAAATCTCAGTGCAGCGAATATACCTAGAACCAATGGAGACTCAGTTTGTCCTAGTACGTACCAAGACAAGATAACGATTTCCATGAATTCCGCTGTTGAAAGAGTCAAATCTCCCAACCACATGAATCGAAACCCACGTACATTTAGAGAATTAAAAGTCCTCTCAAGGATTTTCCTCATAAGACTTTTTAGTTTAGTCCACAGTTACTGAGCATCGGAGAATCCTACACGAATCATTTGTCGAATACACACGCGCCCATATGAAGGTATAATCAAAATTGTGTGGTGATGTATTGGTCTTAAACACATGCAAGGTGGGAAAAATATGAGTTCTTTAGAAAAAGCTACGTTGGCAGCGGGTTGTTTTTGGTGTATCGAAGCGGTATTTGAATTGGTTGAAGGAGTGGAAAAAGTAGTGTCCGGGTACACGGGAGGAATGACTCTAAACCCATCATATGAAGAGATATGCTCTGGAACCACAGGGCATGCTGAGGCAGTAGAAGTTTATTACGATGGATCTATACTGGACTACCAAACTGTACTAGAGATTTTTTTCAGCTACCATGATCCAACGACCCTTAACAGACAGGGCGCTGATGTAGGCACTCAGTACAGATCCGCTATATTTTATAATGACGAGTCCCAAAAAGAGTTCGCTGAAGAATCCATAAAATATCTAAATAATGAGAAGGTATTTCCCGAACCTATCGTAACCGAAGTAACCGCGGCCTCAAAGTTCTACGAAGGTGAAGATTACCATCAGTCATTCTTCAAAAATAACCCTTACCAACCTTACTGTCAGTTCATAATTGCGCCAAAGGTGATTAAGTTAAGAGAGAAACACGCGCATCTCTTGAAAATTGCGCAGCCACATTAATCCAATTTTTATGTGATCACCCAGCTGTTCTTTCAGCAGCCTTTCGAGGGTGCTCAAAGCGGAAATTGTCCATTCCAATTAACTTATTATATGATCCGAAAATTTCCTCTACATTATCTTCCAAGAGGTCTAGCGGATCTTTTTCATTGTCTAACTGATCGTATACCTTTCTCAGGCTATAATTTGTGTATCTTTCTGCTGGTATCCTACCAGCGTCCCGTATCATGTCTCTGAATTGAGAAGGCTTCATTAACTGTCCATGCTGTGCCCCCGCTGACGTAGAAATACTTTCGTTAATTAAAGTACCCCCCAAATCATTCACACCTGCTGTGAGCAGTAGCTGGGAAATTCTATCTCCTTCTTTTACCCACGAAGCTTGAATATTTGGAATCCAATTATTCAACATAATTCGCGCGACAGCATGCACTTTCACAACGTCCATCCCTGTTGGCCCAGTCCGAACATCAGGAATAAGCCCTTTGAGAAACATTGGGGCCTCGGAATTAACGAAGCTCAGGGGAACAAACTCAGTAAATCCTCCTGTGTCCATTTGTATATTCCTAATAATGTCAATATGTTCAGCAATCTGCATATTTGTTTCAACATGCCCAAACATTACTGTAGAGGTAGTTGGTATGCCCAAGTCATGAGCTGTAGTTATAACTTCAATCCACTGATCTTTGGTTATGCGACCTGGCGATATTTTATCCCTCAGAGCCTGATCCAATATCTCTGCGGAGGTACCGGGGAGGCTCCCAACACCTGCCTTTTTCAAATCGCTGAGATGTTGTCTTATCGATGTTTTAGAACGGATTGACCCATAAAGGACTTCTTCAGGAGAAAACCCGTGTATATGCATATCTGGGAGCTCAGCCTTTATCGCTTCGCATAGCCTAACGTACAAATCTCCCTCCATCTGGGGAGGTAGTCCCGCTTGTATGCATACCTCAGTCGCTCCATAGTCCCATGCTTCCTTAGATCGGCGGACTATTTCTTCCACTGGTAAAAGATAACCCTGTTCTTCTCTGAAATCTCTACTGAACGCACAGAATCCACATCTTTTAATACAAACATTAGTGAAATTAATATTCCTGTTGACGACATAGGTCACAACATCCCCTACAGTCCTTCTACGTAGCACATCAGCAACCAAAACTGTGGCGTTGTACTCTAACCCATTGGAATCTAAAAGCATACAAGCGTCTGATGCTGAAATATCATCACCGTCAATAGAACTTTTTAAGACACGAGCTATCTCTGGATCTATCGAATCCAAAAAGACCGAAAGGTTCACATCAAAATCCTTTGGTTCAATATCAGACATATCTCTTCATACCATCCTTTACATACCCTTGCTCGTCAGCCAATTTTCTCACTTTCGTGAGTAAGTTTACCGGTAAATATTCATCTGTATCAAGGAAGTATTCAGGATACACTGCCAATCTTGGCCTTAGTTCGAACCCTGCTGACTCTGTTTTGAGTTTCAGGTTTGTTATCAGAGGCCATGGGGCCTCGGGATTAACATAGTCGATGGTTAAAGGAGAAACTCCACCCCAGTCGTTAATTCCCGCATTTAAATAAATCTCATAGTTATCAGAACTAAGGTTTGGCGGCACTTGTATGTTGGCTTCCGGACCTAAAATGAGGCGAGCTGCTGCAACCGTCCAAAGCATTTCTTGGGTTTCAGCATCTGGGAATTCTGCCATAGGAGTCTTCGGTTTTGCCCTGAAATTCTGAATGATTATTTCTTGTATGTGGTTATGTTTCCTTTGTAGGTTCCTGATTTCCAGTAATGATTCCATCCTGTCAAGCATGGTTTCACCTATCCCTATAAGCAGGCCGGTGGTGAATGGTATTTTTAATTCACCAGCAATTGCAATTGTCTTCAATCTCACAATCGGTCTCTTACTAGGAGCAAATTCATGAGGCCCACCGACCTGATATAAAATGTCACTTGTACTTTCCAACATGATACCTGTTGAAGGATTCGAGTCTTTTAATGCACTTAGCTCCCGATGAGTCATGGTCCCGGGATTGGCATGAGGTAGAAGTTTGGTTTCCTTGACCACAAGTTCAGTCATTGCACTCAAATAATGTAAAGTGTTGTCATAACCATTGGCGGAAAGCCATCCTTTGGCCTCTGGATATTTCTGTTCAGGTCTTTCACCAAGAGTGAATAATGCTTCTCTACATCCCAAATTTTCTCCAGCCTTCGCTACGCTTAACACCTCTTCAGGGTTCATAAAGAGAGTTTCCGTTTGGTCAGGATCTACTCTAAAGGTGCAATATCCACAGTAATCACGACATAATCTCGTCAAAGGTATGAAAACTTTCGGAGAAAAAGTGATTACTGTTCCTTTTCCATGATCTCTGATTTGACCAGCGGCACGACACAAGTCATTTAGGCAATCTTCTGAATATTCAGAGAGTGTAAGTGCCTCTGAGTCAGTAATTTCTGCATACTCAGATGCCTTTGCAATAACTTCCTTGATATCTGTCTTTATCTTGTGTTTATCGATCATTCCGATTAGGTATATTAACTGTTATCCCCGGTACCTCACCACATTGTTCTAACTTCAGATTTGTATAAGGTATTAAAAACTCCGACTCCAGATACTTCTCTGATCACAATATGGATTATACAATTGAATGGCAATCTGCTCTCTAAATTATTTGGCGGTCAAATCATTTGTACGCGATAGAAACAAAAAAGCTGACAAAAAAGTACGGAGATTCCTTTGCTGTAGATGAAGTATCCCTATCAGTTACTCAAGGGGAAGTATTCGCATTACTCGGGCCAAATGGGGCTGGTAAAACCACGACTGTCGAAATACTCGAAGGTCATAGGTCGAAAACTTCAGGGGATGTCAAAGTTTTAGGAATGGATCCTTCTGAGTACTCCTCCACGTTCCGTTCAAAAGTGGGAATAGTTTTACAGGAGACCGGTATAGAACAATATTTAACAGCATCAGAAATTCTAGATCAATTCTCCAATTTTTATGAATCTCCCAAATCAGTCCCAGAGCTTTTAGATATGACCGGTTTAACAGAAGAAAAAGATAAAAGAGTAAAAAAACTTTCGGGCGGACAAAAACGCCGGCTAGATGTAGCCATTGGTCTGTGTGGCAACCCTGATCTCTTATTCCTGGATGAACCGACAACGGGGTTTGATCCTTCTGCACGACGAAATTTTTGGGACATGATTAGGAATCTGAAAACAGATGGAACCACGGTTGTACTAACTACTCACTACATGGAAGAAGCCGAATATCTCGCAGACACAGTCGCCCTTATGAATCATGGAAAACTGGTCGCGCAAGGATCATTACAAGATCTTCGAATTTCCCATAACAAAACAACGATCACTTTTAATATGGATCATTCTAAAGCACGATTACCACAAAATCTGCGAGAGCTTACAGAGACTTCAGAAGATACAGTATTAATAAATACTGAAAATCCCACCACCGTGCTTGCAGATCTAACCAACTGGGCAATATTGCAAGAAATAGACCTCGAAAATTTAGAAGTATCTAGACAAAACCTTGAAGACATATACCTAGGAATCCTTAAATGACTTCAAAAAAACATCTATCTCTTTTCCTTAGGCAAATAATTTATGAAAGCAAGACATATCGTAGAAATCCAGCAGCCGCTTTCTTCACTTTAGTTTTTCCTCTTTTATTCCTATTTATGCTTAGGATTTTTGGAAATGACTCTGTAGAAATTGATGGTGGTACTGTTTCACGAGCAACAAAATACATCCCCATGATAACGGCGTTTTCGGTTATAGGTTCCTCCTATACTGGTATTGCCATGACCCTAACTCTCAACAGAGATATCGGAGTACTTAAACGATACCGTGGAACCCCTTTACCATTGATGATATTTATGCTCGGTAAAATAGCCCATAACACAATAATATCCTTCGCATTAGCCGTCATCATCGCTTTAATCGCGCTACTTGCTTTCGATGTCACATTGCCCCCCAACTCTATAGTTACGTTTTTACTTACTATGCTTCTTGGAGCGGCTACATTTACTAGTCTTGGAATCGCCTTTACCTGTGTTATCCCTAATTCTGACGCGGCCGCACCTATGGTCAACGCATCTATAATTCCCCTAATGTTTATATCTGACGTTTTTATACCGATGGATAGCGCTCCAATGTGGTTGAACTCAATTGCTCAAGTATTTCCGGTAAGACCATTTTCGATATCCCTTCAAGAAGCTTATAGCCCATTCTCCTCAGGGTTACTGAACAATCCAGAGAATTACATAATTTTATCTGGCTGGCTGGCAATCGGGCTTATTGCTTCTCTGAAATTTTTCTCCTGGGAACCCAGAAGGTAACAACCTGGATACATCCAATCGCATATCAGATTGTCCTCATCTGATCACTTAGGATAGCAACAGTTGTAGAGGGCATAACAAACTATTAACATTCATTAATAATTTCACTTAGCTAATGGAGATGCTATGAGCGCATTAAAAGATTTAAAAGTCTTAGATTTATCAAGGATTCTCGCAGGGCCATTCGGAACGCAAATACTTGCCGACCTTGGGGCGGAAGTGTGGAAAGTAGAATCCCCATGGGGAGACGACACACGAGGATGGGGTCCTCCTTTTATCGGTGATGAGAGCGCATACTACCTCTCCGCGAACCGTGGCAAAAAAAGTATTATCGTTAATCTCAGAGATGAAAAAGGTCAAAAAATCATTAAAGATTTAGCCAAAAAAGCGGATATTTTTGTGGAGAATTTCAAGGTCGGAAACATGGCCAGATTTGGCCTCGATTACGAATCCATTTCTGCCTTGAACCCCAGAATAATTTACGCCTCTGTTACTGGCTATGGGCAAACAGGGCCGAGAGCGCCTGAACCCGGATATGATGCGGCCCTGCAAGGGTTGACAGGAATAATGAGCGTCACCGGAGAGACGGAAGGAGGTCCCACTAAGGTTGGAGCTGCGTGGATCGACATCATGACGGGACTTACCTCTACCATTGGCATTTTATCAGCTGTTCACGAACGATCCTTGAGTGGTAAAGGACAGCACGTGGATGTTTCGCTATTCGATGTAGGAATCGCTTGTATGGCGAACATAGCTCAGAGCTATCTGGCCACAGGAGAAGCACCGGGAAGAATTGGAAACGCCCATCCCCAGGTTGCACCATACCAAGATTTCACAGCATCAGATGGCAATTTCATGACAGCCGCCAATAATGACGACCAATTTAAGCGTATGTGCGAAGCCGTGGGAAAACCAGAATTAGCGGATGACCAAAGATTTCTAAGTAATGCAGACAGAGTTAAAAACAGGAAAGAACTTGAAATCTTACTGAACGACCAATTTATGAAAAATCCCAAATCACACTGGATGACAGTGTTGCAAGAATCAGGGTTAACAGTCACTTCAATAAACACTTTGGAGGAAGTATTTAAAGACCCTCAGGCCGAGGCTCGAAAATCTGTGTGGCAGATGGATCATCCCAACCTTGGGAAAATCGATTTGCTCGGAAGCGCCCTGCAGCACCTAAGTAGAACCCCTGCCCAACCAACTACTACTCCCCCCATTTTGGGAGAGCATACAAATGAGGTAATGAAAAATGTATTGGGTATGAATGATAAGGAGATAAAGGAACTAACTTCCTCAGAGGTTATAAAAGGCAACCAATAAGCTTTTAAAACCAGAACTTTCCTGGATCTACATAAAGACGAAGGTTGACTGGATCTATGACAGGCAAAAATAAAAAAAACCGCAGGAATGTTAATTCCTGCGTTTTTTTTTCCTAATAATCTTGTCTCTAACTCTTCAAAAAACCAACCTTTTCATATTCACCTTTCACGACAGGCCTCGAGTCAACTTCCAACCAGTCCTCTAACATCTCTGTGTAAAGACTCCGAAAGTCCAAGTTGAATCTCAAATCTCCTTCCACTAACTGGTCAGGCGCTAAAGAGGGATATTCACTGTACTGACCACCCTCAACCTGATCTCCTATCACAAATGCAACCCCTCCAGATCCATGGTCCGTTCCATTGCCGTTATCCTTAACTCTTCTCCCGAATTCTGTAAAGACAAACATGATGACATCATCGCTCTTGTTTGCTCTCTTCATATCATCGTAAAAATCATAGATCCCACCACTTACGTCGGTCAAAAGACCTTCCTGAAGGGCGATACCGTTGGTATGAGCGTCAAAACTGCCATGCTGGGTATAGCATATCCTAGTACCAATATCAGCCTGTAAGACTTGTGCAGCTCCCTTCATTGCTTTAGCAAAGGAGTTTTCCGCATATTCAACATCTGATGAATACTTTTTAGTAACTCCACCCAATATCTCTGCTCCTTTCAAAGCGTCGAGACCAGTTTGACTGAGATAATCCATAACAGGGCCGCTACCAATAGCCTGAGAGTACATGTCTTTAAAGGCCTGAAGTGCCTCGTTTCGTTGGTCTAGCTCACTCACATGATTCATAAGACCATATGTATTCAAATCGGTGACAGAAGCAACGGGGGCTCCATGAGAAACAAGGGCCCGTGGCAATCCAGCACCGAAATTGACGGCGGCAACGACATTATCATGCTCCGGATACATTTGGTTTATAGCATTGCCTAACCAGCCCTCATTGCCAACTTTTGTAGGTTCTGCAGTATGCCATATATCCATCGATCTAAAATGAGATCTATTGGGAACCGGATAACCAACTCCATGAATAACAGCTACTTTGCCCTCGTCATACAAATCCTTAATGGGACTCATTACAGGATTGAACCCTAATCCGTCCCCTATAGGTATTACTCTATCTTCCGTTATACGGACATTCGGCCTGTTATCGACATAGTGCGGGTTGTCATATGGAATAACGCAATTAAGATAATCGTTTCCCCCAGATAACTGTACAACAACTATTTTTTTATCACCCATAGTATTCTCCTATTTCCTATATGATAACGATTCTATTAAATTCTTTCAAAAATTTGAAATCTATGCCTACAGGTTTCTAGCACATAGACCCTACTATCTGCATCAACCATTACGGAGCATGGATCCCAGAAATATGGTTCTATCCGTGCCGAAACTTCTCTAACATCTTCAGTATCGGTCTCATAAACAGGTACATAACTTGATCGAGCCTGTTTTTCATCCTGCTGGGCTTCAAAATATTCGAGAGCCCATTGATTAAGATCCGCTTCACCTCTACTCATATATAAGAACTTGTCGTTTTGATCAAAAATCTGTAAAACTTGATTCCCCCAGTCAGCGACATAAATATTCCCATCTGGGTCGACTGCGACATCAGCAGGTCTATTAAAAGGTAATTCTGCGCCTAATCCTTTAGACAACACTGACATCAAGTTTCCATTGAGATCAAATCGCGCTATTCTGTCATTACCCCAATCAGCAACATACAAATCTCTGTCCAAACCACTAGTTATTCCCCATGGATATCTCAATTGTGACTCTATAGTTTTTGTTGAGTTAAATTGATCTATAAATCTCCCATCTGTGTAATATCGCTGAATCCTATGATTCAGTGCATCAGAAACGTAAACCACGTCATCAATTATTAGCAGCCCTGTCGGCCGGCGAAGCTCACCAAGGCCTTTACCTGAAACACCCCACGCATCAATAACCTGTCCTTCGTAATCAAATCTAGTCACCCGATCCAACTTTTCATCCGCAACGTACATATTCTCATCCGAATCAAAAGCTATCGCACTAGGTTCCATCATTTGTCCCACTGAAGTTCCTTGGGAACCGATTTTACCGAAGAATTCAAAATCTCTAGATACCATCTGTATCCCAACTGTAGGGCCTACTCCTCGACTAGCTACAAAAATTCTTTTGTCGGATCGCATTGCCATATGTGACGGGTGCTGAAATCCTCGGCCTCCCTGATCACTTGCAAACCCCACATTTGAATTGTATTTAAGCCTAAAATCTGCAATCACCATTTTCTTTTCCAATCCTCCTGCAGATAACTACACCGTTTGATATTCTTGAGTACAAACAATTAGTTGGATGACTGAAAGTGCCGCCCTGTCAAATTGGGTAGCAGATTCGGAATCATTCCACGCCAAATTGCCATATTTTGAGGCAAACTCTCTTAGGCCGTTTTCCGTGGTGTCCAAGACATCTAAAGGTCCCAAAACTTCTAGGCATGCCTTTACCAATTCATCTGAAGTCATCTCTCCACTCAAGCCAACCAATTTTATACGGTCAATTATATTACGAACCCCTTGTTTATCAGGGTCATTTAATACTTTAGATGCAAAATTGATCCTTTCAACATATGTTCCCGTATTTATCCATTCGTTTCCTCCTTGCCATCCTTCAACGCTGGGAGGGTCCAATAATGCCTGACCCATGTTGGAACAGACAGATCGCGCATAGTAGGTATCATCCGATGGGAGTTCTATTGGCCCAGCCAATCTCATAGTGCCGACCACCATCTCCGCCGGGCTTTTTATTCTTGCGTATCTTACAGATTCCTTTTTGAAAAAATCAGATTTGAACATAACCTCTACCATAGCCTTGATACTATGCCCATTTTGAAAATATGATTGGACCATAAGGTCTATTGCCGCAGGATCTCTAGGCGCCTCGTGAGCCCATTGAGGCACAGGAACCTCATCCGCCACAAAAAAATGGTACAAATGCCTGGCTATATACTCTGCAGTAGCTTGTTGTTCACATATAATGCGAACTGCGTCTTCACCATCCCAATTTCCCGTCTCTCCCAAAATAGTTTTAGGGCCACCGTCATGATCCTTAGAGTCATATTGATATTGCCATGAAATGTATCCATACGGGCGAACCGTATTATTCCTCATCTTTATTGACATATATTCCGGGTTTACGACACTCCATCCAGTGAAAGCCCTCGCCGTTTCTTTAATATCGTCTTCAGTGTAATTACCTACGCCCATCGAGAATAGTTCTAGAATTTCCCTGCCGTAATTCTCGTTTATACTTGAACCATGATTATCCTGATTATCCAACCACATGATCATAGCCGGATCTTTCGACAACCCTAATAACAAATCATCAAATCTGCCAAATCCTTTTTCTCTGAACATGCCAATTTGATTTAAGAGCACCCTTCTTTGTATGAGTTTCGTTCCCGCCGTCGCGAAAATACGATGCCAAAACAGACACATTTTTTCTCGAAGAGGAGTGTCGGTCATTACCATCCGATATATCCAATGAGCTCCCGCTCCTGGGGCGCCTCTAAAATCAGATTGATCCTTATGGAATCTAGAAATAATATCCTGGGGAATGTAATCGTCACCACTAAAATCGATCAGCTGCCCAACTATTTCATCATAATCCATCTTACTGAAGCGGTCCATTTCTTCCGGGGTCGCTCCGAAGCCCGCCCTTCTTAATAAATGCGCTATCAATCCTAAATCCGCCTTGCTCTTAATTGTGGTCAAAAGCTCCTCCATTAGTCACACTGCATTAAAATAGAAATCTCTATTAGGTTAAGGTAAAACTTGATCGAGTTTATAGCCTCTCAAATATTTGAAAACGGTGTCTGCCAGTTTCAAGTACATAAACTCTACCCTCTTCATCCAATTCAACTGCAACGGGATCCCAGAAGTATGGCTCCATCCTAGCGGAAATTTCTGATGGATCCATAGTATCTGCATCATAAACTGGAACAAATGATTCTCTTGCTTTCCTTTCGTCGTCCTGTGATTCCAAATACTCTACAGACCATGGACTCAAATCCGCTTCACCTCTTTTGGAATCCAAAATATGACCTGATTGATCAGACACTAAAAGCTGCTGGCTGCCCCAGTCTGCAACATAGACATTCCCATCACCATCGACGGCAACATCAGAAGGTCGATCAAAAACGGAGGAATTCCCTCCCCCAATAACGGATATATACTTTCCATCTGAATCAAATTTTTGTAGCCTATCATTGCGCCAATCGGCAATATAGATATTGCCTTCGGAATCGTCACATATACCCCAAGGTAAATTGAATTCGCCTTGTCCGTCACCCTCCGAACCCCATTGACCTTTAAACTCTCCCTCAAGGCTATACATTTGGACTCTATTATTTCTCGAATCAACCACATACATTACATCGCTGCGAATCAACAACCCGCTTGGTTGATTAAATTCACCTTGACCTGAACCTTTTGTTCCCCATTCTGACAAAGGATTACCTTCACGATCATATTTGGTTATTTTATTAAAATATTCATCAGACAAATACAAATTGTCATCATTGTCTAATGCAACAGACGTTGGCCAAACCATTCCCCCCAATCCTGGCCCATAAGTCCCAATCTGACCTAAAAAGTCATGATCTTTGGTGACCATTTGTATCCCATTTGATGGCTTGGTAGATGACTTCCCTCTACTTACCACAAATATCACTCCATCTGGCCTTATAGCCATAGATGACGGCAGTTGAAAACCTCTACCACCGAAGTCGGCACAAAATCCCACATTGGTTACATACTTTAATTCAAAGGCTGTTGTAGTCATGATTTACCTCTCAATATTTCAAACAGTCTGATATTCTTGACTGGATACGACTAACTGGATTAGTGCTACTGCTGCGCGATCAAACTCGCTGCTGGAAAATTCGTCCGACCATGCTAAATCCACGAACTTACCGGCATAATCTTTCAAGCCCGCCCGCGTTGTATCCATTACCTCTAAAGGCCCCAAGACCTCAAGACAATTATCGACCAATTCATCGGACGTCATGGTTGCTCCGCCGTTTAAATCTTTAATACGATTTATAATGTCACGGACGCCTACTTTGTCAGGATCGTTTAAAATCCTACCGGCAAAATTGACCCTTTCCACGTAGGAGCCAGTATTAATCCACTCAGTTCCACCTTGCCAGCCCTCAACACTCGGCGGCCGCATTAGAGCCTGACCCATGTTTGCGCATGCACTATCAGCCATATCGGTCTCCTGGGATGGAAGTTCGATGGGTCCTGCCAAACGCATGGTACCAATCACCATCTCTGCTGGGCTCTTTATCCGAGCATACCTGGATCCAGCATCCCTAAAAAATTCTGATTCAAATAAAGTCTTCAGCATAGCTCCAATATTATGATCGTTTTCAAAATAAGATTTACATAATATCTGGATTGCCTCTGGGTCCTTTGGATCTTCATGAGGCCATTGAGGAACAGGTAGTTCATCGGCGACAAAAAAGTGATACAAATGGCGGGCCACAAATTCAGCCGTTGCTTCTTGTTCACAAATTATTCTGACTGCATCCTCGCCATTCCAATTACCCTTTTGACCCAATATTGTTTTTTCTCCATTGTCATGGTCTTCATCATCATATTCGAATTGCCACGACATATAACCATATGGCCTGGCTGTGTTATTTCTCATCCTTATCGACATATAATCAGGATTGACCACTCGCCACCCTGTGAATGCTCTAGCTGTCTCTTTTATATCATCCTCAGAGTAGTTTCCAACTCCCATAGAAAATAACTCGAGGATTTCTCTCCCATAGTTCTCATTGATATTGGATCCATGGTTATCCTGATTATCTAACCACATAATCATTGCCGGATCCCTGGACAATTCAATAAGTAGATCATCAAATCGACCCATTCCGTATTTCCTGAACATATCTACCTGATTTGTAACCACCCTACTCTGTATTAGTTTAGTAGTAGCAGTGGCAAAAACTCTATGCCAAAAAAGACACATTTTTTCTCTCAAAGGAGTATCAGTCATAACCAACCTATATACCCAGTGAGCACCCCCACTACTTCGAAGGTCAGATTGATCTACGTGGTATCTTCTTATCAAATCATCAGGTATCAAATCCGGGTGATCTGGATTCAACAAATCATCAAGAACTTTATCGTACCCCCTCTCAAGGGCGGCATCCATTTCGTACGGGGTTGCTCCAAATCCAGCCCTCCTCAAAAGATGTGCCATCAATAAAGCGTCTTGCCTTGAGCGAACTGTGGTCATTTCCAACCTCCTCCGTTTCAACTTATTCCAAAGTTATGTCTTTTTTATTGGCATGAGTATACCAATGACTTTGTCCATGTCAAAAAAGACCTACTTTTTAACTTCTTTTCACAAAATTCGTTAAGATGATTTTAGATCCTAGAAAGTTTACCTTCCCTGAATTCGCTTAGAAATTTCATACAATATTCATCTTTTCCTAGGAGCATATCAGTCGCGGCTTGAACCGGTTCTGACTCCATATCTAGGTCCAGTATTCTTTCCAATTTACTCTCTACTGGATTTAAAATAGCAGAATCCACACCTGATCCCATTGAAAGGCTGATAAACGTGTCATTTATCAGTCTTCGCGCAGGCAACCCAAAAGATATGTTACTTAATCCGCCAGTTATATTGATTTCTTCGCCATACTCCTCACGAATCTTTGAGACAGCCTTCAGGAAGTGATTGCCGAAATTTTGATCCACAGAAATAGGAAACACCAAGGGGTCTACATAGATCTTTGAAAGTGGTATTCGCCTTTCTATGCACTGATCCACAATTTTGGAAACATTCGAAATCCTATCTTCAATTCCATTTGGCATGGATTCACTGCCGGCCGCAGTAACAATCACATAGGAATCATTTTCAACCACCAAATCCAAAACAGAAACTCTTTCTAATGAAGCTGAATTTATCATTGGAGCACCCTGAGGCAATCCAGCATTCTGATAAGTCTTAATACCATGTTGAATTATTTCAAAACTTGAGGAGTCTATACTTGGGGGGGTATTAGCGACCGCGGAATAAAATTCTACCAACCATTCAATAGCTTTTTTTTGCACATCAAGCTTATAAGAAATCTCATCGATATTCAGGTCAAGAAAATCACTTCCATTAGATTCTTGTCTCTTTATCTCAGCCAGAATATAACTCTCTCCCTGACGTCGATCCTCTATAGAATCGGACATCCCAAGTGTTACAGCAACCATAAAGTGCTTTACTCTTCCCTGAATATATACCTGAGTTTCTTTGAAAGAATCGGGTATAGGCATGAAAGAAGTAATCCCGTCGGGGGTTTTATAAACAACACATTCTTCGCCATTTTCCCTTTGTTCGACCCTACTCCCATCTCTCCGAAGGACACGCGTCGTATGAATATTTTCACCAATTATGGTGAATCGTGAATTTGACATGTACTACTCCAAATGACGTCATATTTTATGACTATATTGCTAGTAAATCTACTTCCAAATTAAAAAGGAATGGTTTGAAAACCACGTCGCGGTAAATCTTTAACAACAAGTTCGTAAAAATTTAGAAATCGGATTTTTATAAACATTAGTAACTTTTGGCACTAACCACGGAAGACAGAATTTCACAAGCTGTACGGCTCATTTCAAAATTTGATTTTCCTTATCGCCGTGTTCCTTTGTTTCCAAGTAGCATATCCAAATAAATTCGAAAATAATGAGTGACATGCGATCATTATCATTAATATGACGCTGACATGAACAAAGGGAACTACCCTAAGACTATGGGAAAATCTTTTAAATATAATTAAATGGGACAATAAGAGTTGTATTATCGAACCAAAAGATAGTATCGATCTATAATCAAAATAGCCACCTTCGTTAAAACTCATAAAGAGGCACAAAACCGGGAAATAAAATAGCACCATTAGGCCTATCGAAATTGAGAAAATTAGGCTGAGTCTGTAATCAAGCGCCGGCGATAAGCTTCGAGAAATCCCTTTCACGGTATCATATAAATTACTATAAGGAAGTGCGGACACTATACTAGTCCCATCCATCAATTTCCATCGTAACCCAGAGCTTTTTACCAGGCGTCCAAGACCGAAATCGTCAACCGCCAAATCTTTGATGTTCTTATGCCCTCCAGTTAAAAAATAAGCGTCTTTTCTAAATAGCATAAACTGCCCGTAGCTAGCTGAAAGATAAGAATTAGTAGAGCTATGTGCTACTTCTAGAGGTAACCAAGCACAAATCGCCCAGTCAATAAATCCGTACAGACTTCGTTCGACAAAATTATTCGCACATCTCGATGGAATCATAGTCAGAAGATCACAATTTCCAGCTGCTGCCTCGCGAACAGCCATTCGAATAGCATCTTTATCTAGAATGGTATCCGCGTCAACAAATAATAAATAATCTCCTTTGGCTTCTAGAGATAATTGGTGACAGGCCCAATGTTTGCCAAGCCATCCATCTGGTGGCTCCTCTCCTTCTAGTAAACGAATCGCAAAGTCCGAACTGAAAAACTGAGCCACCACCTCTGCCGTATCATCATCAGATCGGTCATTTAATACGATTACTTCGTAGTTACTATAACTTTGAAATCTCAAAGCTGTGAGGACTTTATGAATATTTCTACCTTCATTTCTCGCAGGTATCAAGACTGTCACGGACAGGTCGGATTCATTATGATATTCCTTTCCCCAAAACGATTTAGGAGTGGATAAATATTTGGAATTCCATATAGCAATGAATAACGGTACAAATGTAAAAATCCAAACTACAGTGATTACCAGAGTACTAAATGTCATTCACCTCAAATCCTTACCCAGTTTCTAAGTACGATTCCATGGCGATATTCAAACCTATGCTTAAAAATCACTAATGCCAGATTCAAAAATCCGAATATAGCCAACGATCTCGCATCAAGAATAATAAAGAGAAGTATGAAAGAAACCAAACAGGTAGTAACGGTTATGGCATGATTTTTTTGCATCAAATGGATTAACCCAAGAACAATCAAAGCTACAGGAAACGCCATACCAGACGTAAGGGCAATCCAAGTGCCCCAGCTAGGAGCCAAGGCCTTACCTCCTCTGAATCTAAGAAATGGCGAATATGCATGTCCTAATATTGGGGATATTGCCACAAGACTCACAAATAAAGGATATAAAAGCAATGAAAAACTCGTGACATAGTTTGTAAATACCCAAACAGGTACCACGGCCTTCATGACATCAAACAACATAGATATCACCCCGACAATCCAACCAGACGAGATCCATGCGTTGGTCGCACCAGGATTACCATCCCCAGTCTCCCTGAGATCCTTGTTAGAAAAAACCCTAACGCAAATCACCGACCATGGAATTGAACCACTCAAAAACCCGATTGAGATCCACACTATGGTGTCATACATTAATAGTCCAGCGGCCTTACTCGAGGCTGACAAAATAACATTCAGGAAGACTATCACAAACTAATATAAATCTTATAGCTGAAAACATGACT
>CEUY01106410.1_pt1 | contig 22553 bp, 32 predicted proteins | sample 361481 | NCBI WGS metagenome assembly CEUY01 (sample SAMEA2622737, study PRJEB7988) | marine metagenome | isolation source: saline water (ENVO:00002010), including | reverse complement strand
TTGACTCAAAGCTAAAGCATTTGAGAATGCGCCTGATTTATGTTCAAGTTTTTTTCTTTTTAAAAAAATTTGCTTTCTTTTATTTTTTTTAGTATAATAACAGCACTTGAATTTAAGAGTACTTTTTAATGATTGAAACCAAAACATCTTTGCTAAAGGAAAAAAAACAAGAACTGGATCTTTTGAATAAACAATATGATAAATATATAAAAAATATTATTTCCATTATTTCTTTTAATACTGTAAATAATAATTATTTATATCTTACCTCTTACGAAGAAGGTGGATTTAAATTTACTTATTCAAAAGATATTGTTAACTTCTACGCTTATTATACCAAAAATAATGGTTTTTCTATTAAAGCAAGAAATTCTAATGAAATGCTTGATTTTGAAAGCTTTGAAATATTAAATAATCATTATAAAGATTTTTATAAATTGGTTTCTTTTTTTAATGAAAAAAAATGTATTGAAGTATCAACTAATATTACTAATTTCATTTCTGAAATAGTTTCACTTGAAGATCAAATTAAAACATTATCAGAAGAAATTGAAAAAAATCAAGAACAATACGCTTTTGAAGAAATTTCTTTTGGTTTAAAACTTTTTTCTCAACAAGATATTGATGAGCAAATTGAAGAACTAAAATCTGTTACAAGCCATCGAAATTTAAAACTTGTAACTTGTAATTATAACATTAATAAAAAACAATTTTATTTTAAAACAGAAATGTTTACGGTTTATAAGAAAAAAAGAATAGTTATCACTGACTGTACAAGAAGTTGTAGCATTTCTATTAAAACACTTGGAGATAAATTATCTAAACAAGTAAAAATAGCTCATTTAAACAACAAGAAAGCTAAATACATTTATGATTTAGATTTTCTAAACTTTATTAATAAAGGAATGAAAAAATTAATTAATAAAGATGATTTAATTCAACAACTTAGAATGTTAAATAATATTAAAAACTTTTGATTTATCAAATGCTTTTTGATATAATATGTTTATTAAATAGTTGTTGTTAAAAAGGTTTTTATTATGCAAATTGATCAAAATATTCTTAATGCTTATAATAAATCAAAATCAAATTTAGAATCAATTACTCAACGATTCATTGATATTGTAACAAAAGATGTTGTAATTTCTGAAAATTTGTTTTATAAAATTGTACTTTCAAATTCTTCTTATCAGAGGGTTCAAATTTTATTTTTTAAAAACAAAGAATCAATGCAAAAACACAATAGTTTTAAAACTGATAGATATAAAACAAAAAAAGAAGAAGGACTTTTATTTTCAGTAGATTTTAATATGAATGACAATAAAGATATTGACTATAATTTATCTTTTGAATCTTTATATGATCGCTTTTCAAAAAATGAAATATTTACAATCGAAGAAGGTCTTACACTTGTAAAAGAAATTATTAAAATTATTGAAGTTTCTGATTATAACTTTTTTTCTTCATTATTTGAAGAATTTACTAATGAATTTAGTATTTTTGAAAAACGTAATAAAGAAATGAAAGCAAATGAAAAAGCCTATCAAGATTATTTACATTCTTTAACCTTTGAAAAAATTATGACTTTATTTTCAAAAGATGATAAAATTGCAAATGATATTTATGAAGAAGCTATTTCTACTTATTATCATGATCAATTAGAACAATTTGTTACTATTGAAAGAGACTATGACAAAGTTCAATTTAGAAGAATAAAGGTTGAATCAAAAAATAATCAAAAACTTTCTCTTATGTACAAAGGTTCAAGAATTTCAAAAGCTGATTTGAAAAAGCAACTTAAAAAAGATGTTATTTTATTTAATGGGAATATTTTAAAAACTATTGAAGAAACAGTTAATACACTAAATATAAAAAACTTACCTGTTTATTCTGAATATACTAAAATTAGTGATTATGGCGTTGGCTATAACATTGACATCTTTTTTGAGTTTTTTAGAAAACATATTATTGCTAATGAGTTTTAACTATGAATGATATTGTTTTTAAAAATTTAAAAAAAGAAACGATTTTATTGTATAAAAAATTTTTTATTTCCAATAATTTGTTAGTTGATGAAATCTATGATAATCTTGTTAATACTGATTCAAGTTATTCATTTAGTTTTTTTTCAATTTTGTTTTCAAGAAATAAAATATATTTTAAACAAAAAACAGTGACAGCGAAAAAGAATAAAAGACTAACCATCACTATTGATGGTTATGGCTCAATTTCAAGAAAAAAGTTAAGAGAACATTTATCACTAAATGTTATTTTTTTTAATAATAATTATATTAAAGATGTAAAAGAATTTGAAAATTATTTTAAGTTAAAAATTGAATACTTAGATTTTCCTTTGGCTGATTATTTTATTTCTTATGATAAATTTTACTCTTATTTTTTAAAATATAAAATATTAGAGGAATTTTAAATGAATATATATTATTCAAATTCTATTAATCAAAAAGATTTCACTGATATTCTTAATCAGGAATTTAATCTTGATGTTACTATGAAAGAAGTTGAGGAATCTTTATATAATTATAACAATCAAATTAATTATTTTTATTTTCATTGTTTAAAAAAAGATTTTTCTGAATCTGATTTTAATAAATACCTTGTTGATAATTTTTTGACAATAGAATTTATAAACGCTTTTAGTATTAATCAATTACTTTTAATTCTTAATCAAATACCACAAAAATACGCTTTTGATTTTATTCATCTTATTAAGAGCAATAAAACATATAATAAAGATAAATTTGTTACAACAAACAATTTTTTAAATAATGATAAAATAAAAAATATTATTAAAGCTATGAATATCAATGATTTTTAAAAAAAAATCATTAAATATCTTTTTTTTTGTTGATTTTTATAATTAGCTTTATTATACTATCTATACTTTATCAAAAAAAATAATTACTTATTTTCTTTTTCACTGATTTACTGGTGGATTTTAAATTAAAAAGAAATATTTTTTTTGTTGACTTACTATTCGGTGATTGCTATAATAAACACCTAAATTGATAGACACCACAACTAATAGGACTTTATTTATGACTAAAAACGAAATTACTATTGACACTTCTGCATTAATGCCAAAACAACTTAAACTTTGGCGTTTGATTCGCAATCGTGCAGGGGTTGTTATGCTTCGTGGTAAAGCTGGTGTAGCTAAATCAGCTACTTGTAATGCTATTGCAAAAGGCGTTCTTTATAACGGTCAACCACTAAACTTTATTGATTTACGTCTTTCTCAAATGGACGAAACTCACTTTGGTTTTCCTTATCGTCAAAAAGCAAAAGATGGTAGTAACTATGAAGTTATGGATTACGCTATGCCTGAATGGTTTGAAGAAGCGTGTGATAAGCCTACTCTAATCAACTTTGAGGAACTTAATCGTTGTTCTCAGGATGTCCAAAACGCTGCTTTGGAAATTCTTAACGAGCGTACACTTCATGGTAAAAAACTACCAGAACACGTTTATATGATTGCAACTGGTAATATGGGTGAAGAAGATGGTTGTGCCGTTCAAGAGTTTGATAATGCACTTATTAATCGTCTAATTCTTGTTGATTTTGAATTGACTTATGAAGAATGGTGTGAATATTACGCAAATGAAAATGTAACCAATTATGTTGTTGATTTTATTGCGGATTATAAAGAACAACACTATTATACTCCAAAAGCTAAGATTCTTGAAAATGAGGGTTTACCTTTTGCAACTCCACGCTCATGGACTAACCTTTCAAAAGTTCTTATGCCTATGGCTGAAAGTAATAACTTTTCAAGTATTATTAACTTTGTTAAAAAATATGGCAAAAGTTATGTAGGTAAAGACGCAAGTATTGATTTTCAAAACTGGTTAGGTCAAGTTCATAATATTACTTTTGATAAAGTAATTGCTGGTAAAGTTCGTGAATATTACTTTACTAAATCTGATTTAGTTCGTCAGTTGAAAGCTATTAAGAGTGACGTTAAGAAAGGTGTTCTTAAAACTGATAAACTTAACAAGCGTGAGCAAGAAAACCTTAAATCAACTTTTGAAAAATTTGGCGTTTAATTTTTAACGCCATTTTTCAACTTTTTTTAAATTTTTTCCTTGATTTTAAATATGTAAGAGTGCTATAATACTTATATTGAAAACAAGTAACCAAATAGGATATTATTACTATGCAAAATATTGATACTTCTCGCCTTAACCAAAAACAACTTGAAATTTGGAATATGGTACAACCACAGTCAGGTGTTACAATGCTTAAAGGTAAGGCTGGTATTGCTAAATCAGCTACTTGTAAAGGCATTGCTGATAATGTGTTGATTGACGGTGAGCCTTTGCAATTTCTTGATTTGCGTCTTTCTCAAATGGACGAAACTCACTTTGGTTTCCCTTATCGTAAACCACGCGATAAAGCACGTTATGAGGGCGATGATACAGAAATTATGTGCTATGCACTTCCAAAATGGTTTGAAGAAGCCTGTAAACGTCCTACGTTGATTAACTTTGAAGAAATCAACCGTTGTTCTCAGGATGTCCAAAACGCTGCTTTGGAAATTCTTAACGAGCGTACACTTCATGGCAAAAAACTACCAGAACACGTTTATATGGTTGCTACTGGTAACATGGGTGAAGAAGATGGTTGCTCAGTTCAAGAGTTCGATAATGCACTTATTAATCGTCTAATTCTTGTTGAATTTGATATGACATTCCCTGAATGGGTTGAATATTACGCAAAAGATAATGTAAGTGAGTTGATTGTTACTTTCCTTAAAGAACACACTCAGCATTACTATACTCAAACTGATAAAATTGAAATGGGTAAACCTTTTGCTACTCCACGTTCATGGACTAACCTATCTCGACTAATTGAAGATTTAGATAGTATTGAAGAAATCAAAGAAATGGTTGAAGAATTTGGTTTCTCTTATGTAGGTACTTCGGCTACTGTTGCTTTTGTAACTTATTTGAATGAAGCACTTACTATTACTATTTCAGAAGTATTGAATGGTACTGATAAAATTGGTAAACTTTCTCGCTCTGAAATCAATAAAATCATTCAAGATATTGAGCGTGATTACCTAACAGTTGAAAAACTTAGCGAAAAGCAAATTTTCAACCTGATCAAGTTCTTTGAGCCAGTAGAGCAAGATTTGGTTACAAGCTATATCTCTAAGGTGTTTACTGGTGATAGTGTTGATAGTAAAGAACCAAGTTTTTATCCAAGTGATAAAGTTCGACCAGAACAAAGCGATGATATTGTTAGCAATATTGAATACATTAAAAAGAATGATTCAGATTATGAGTTCCCTAAAACTTATGCTTATCTTAAACATTCTGTATTCTCAAAAGCGATTATTGCTTTCAAAACTGGCTATGTTCCAAGTGAATCATAACTAAAAAATTAATTAAAAGAGCCTACTTTTGTAGGCTTTTTTGTTATTTTATATTGCTATTTACAGTCTATTTTGCTATAATCAACTTATAAATTATTCATTAAATCAATCGAAAAAATATATCAAAATTTATTAGTATATTTCTTGATTTAACCTTATATTTAGTGTTATAATACAATCTCAACGAAACGAATTAAGGAAGTTATATGTATAATGTAATCAACAAAATGAGCGGTATTCACCCAAAAATTGAAAAAGCGATTGTTCTTTTTCTAAGTAACATGGAACTTTATGATTTCCGTTTCTTTGGTGAGTTCGGTACTTACATTAACTATGAAGAATCTACTGAAATTCCAACAGCAGGGGTTTTTTATCGTAATGGTAAAATCTTTATGGCTTGGAATAGAAAGTTTGTTGATGCTCTACCACAAGAACAAGCAACTTTCCTTTATCTTCATGAAATTTCACACCTTTTAGGTAACTGTCATAAGCGTGTTGAATACAATAACCTTAATCATAAATATGCAAACATTGCTCATGATATGGTTATTAATTCAAGTTTGATTGACGATCCACAACTTAAAAATCATATTCAAATGATTCCAAAAGGTTTTGTTGTTCCTGATAATTATGACGGTGAGAAAATTCTTGAACCTATCTATGCTTATATTCGTGAGCATGATAAAAAAGCACAAGAACAAAAAGACCAAAAAGAACAACAACAATCAAAAGGTAAAGAACAGGAACAACAACAGCAATCTAATGGTAAACAAGATGACCAACAGGAAGATCAACAATCTGGTGGTCAAGAAGAATCAGAAGATCAAGATGGTCAAGGTGATCAAGGTGGCGATCAAGAAAGTGATCAAGATGGTCAAGACGGTCAAGGTGGCGATCAAGACGGTAAAAACGGTGACGGTGGCACAGGTGGTCAAGGTCAAGGTGGCGAACCTAATGGTCAAGGTGGCGAGGGTAGCGGTAGCAACCCACTAACTGATAACGTATCTGATGACATTCCTACTAAGGAACATGGCGGTATCGGTGATCTACCACAAGATCGTATGTATGTTGATCAAGGTAAAGACGGTCAAACTATGGATGTTCACTTTGATCCTAAAAACAAAATTGAAAAAGAAATGCTTGAAAAAGCAGCAAAAGATATTACTGAAAAACTTAAAAATCGTGGTTTAATCAGTTCAAGTGTTGAGCGTATTCTTGGCAATCTTGAAAAGAAACCTAATAACTGGCTAAACCAGTTGAAACGCTGGATTACTGGTGTTAAAGGTATTGGTAACTATACTAAAACCTTTAAACGTCAAAACCGTTACGGTATCGAGGGCTTACGTGGTAAGCGTAAAGACGCGATTGTATTTGACGTTATTCTTGATACTTCTGGTAGTATGTTAGGTGATATTGAAAAAGTATTAGGTACTATTCTACGTGACGGTATTATGTGTAACATTGTTCAGATTGATACAAAAGTTCAAAGCGATACAGTTATTTCTTCTCCAAGAGAATTAAAACTTATCGAATTGAAAGGTTTTGGTGGTACTATTCTACAACCAGCGATTGATTATATCGGTGAAAAGAAACAACAGCCACGACCTCTTGTTATTATGACGGATGGTTATACTGATCACTTAGACGTTAGTAAAATTCGTGATAAAGTAGTTGTTTTGACTACTGGTGTTAATCCACCGATTTCTGGTGGTAATGTTCGCTATATTGATTGTTCTTTGTATTAATCAATATTTCTAATTAAAAAAGAGTCTTTTTAGGCTCTTTTTTTTTGTTTTTTTTTATTGATTTTTATTTTTCAAATTGATATACTTATGTCATAGGTGGAAAAGTACCTGAATTTTTTTGAAATTTTCAATTTCTATTGTTTTTTATTTTATTTTTTGCTATAATTAACACTCTTAAATAAACTCAGGAGTAGCAATGAATTACATTGAAAAGTACAATATCCTTAATGCTTTTATTGATAAAGTATTTAAAGATTCTATGCTATCTCTTGATAAAGAAGATAACTATTACAATGTAGCTTCCGTTTATCATGATGTTATGCTTTTTTTAACAGAAATAAAGTATATTGAATCTGGTGTATCAAAAGAACAACAATTAAAACTATATCAAAATAATAAAAAATTAAAATTTATTATTAGTGAATTTGAAAAAAATTATTATAATAATTGGATTAACAAATCTAATTATAAGATTATTAAAAAATCTGCCGCTCATTATGACAGAAGATTAGAATGCTATTACAGAAAGTTTAATTTTAAAATCTTATCGCATAATGATCCATTTACAAATGATGAAAAAATGTATTGTTTAGAATTTAATAAAGATGTTTTTCCAGAATTAAATTATCAAAAATTTGAAGATATTGAAATTAATAAAATACAAATGGCTTTAAACAACCTACTTTCTAATTGATTTATTATCTTTTTTTTGATATTATAATGTAATTATTTTCAAGGACTTATTTAGTGAATAGAAAAATTCAAATATTTGAAGAACACATTAAAAATAGCAATATTGGAAAGGTAAAAGAGTTTTTAGATGATAAAACTTTTGATCCTACCTATCATAGACATATTGCTTTTGAAAAATCTGTTTATTTTGGACATTATTCAATTTTCAAATTATTTTTGAATGATCGAAGATTTAAAAATAATTCTCGTTATGAATCTTCTTTTGTTAGTGCTTGTCAAAGTGGATTTTTAGATATTGTAGAAGAATTTTTTAATTTTAAACATTTTGATATTTCTTGTGATAATAATCTTGCTTTTATTTCTGCTTGTTATTCCAAAAATACAAGTGTTATAAATTTATTTTTAAATGATGAAAGGTTTAATTTTATTGATTTAAAAATTGAAGACTTTAATAAGATTAAAAACAAAAATCATTCTTTTATTTATTTAATTTTTCAATGTAAAAAAATAAGAAATGATATTTCTTGTTGGATAACCGAAGATTTTAATAAAGAAATATATCATAATCTTAAAAAAATTGAACTTTCTGAATCTATTATGGACTTTTAATTATATGAAAAATATAGAACAAAACTTTAATAATATTTGGGATGAATTTGATTACTTTACGGACTGTATTAAAAAATGTGATATTCAAAAAGTTAAATATTTTTTAAATAATTCTAATTTTAATCCCACTCTTAGTAATTTTATTGCTTTCGAGTATGCTTCCTGTTGTATTGACAGTAATGTTTTTAAATTATTTTTAAATGATTCAAGATTTATTGATAATCCAAGATATGAAGATAGTTTTGTTTCTTCTTGCTCTTGTAATGAAATTGATATTGTTAATGAATTTTTAAATATCAAATATTTTGATATAACTTTTAATGAGCATTTAGCTTTTTTAATGGCTTGTCGATGGTTACATTTTGATATAATTCATTTATTTTTAAAAAACAAAAATTATGAGTTTTTGGAATTAAATATTAAAGATTTTAAAGAACAAAAAAACCTTAACTCTATGTTTTCATTTCTTTTAAAAAACAATAAATTAAAAGACTCTGTTCTATTTCATTTAGATAGCAATAATCTTTCTATATCAAAAGATGAAGTTCTTAAGATGTGTTTATTAAAAAGTGTTAATGATTTCTAATTTTTTCTTGACACAAATCTTTAATCTTGATATCTTAACAATGAACTAACAACAAAGAGGTGATTATATGACTGATCCTATCCAAGATAAAAATGCGGCTTTTGAAGCACATGAAAGCGAAGTTCAAACACCAACTGCAGAACAACTTTGGGAACAACGTGAAGCAGAAGAAAAAATGCGAGTAGAACAAGAACTTGATCAACTGGAACATCCAGAAGATTATGAAGCAGAACCAGTACCAGATTCATTAACAGAGCCAGAACGAATATCTCAATTGCTCAAATAAACTTATATAATTAAAAGGTTTTCAGAAGAAAACCTTTTTTTTTGGTTTTTTTTTTGATATAATAACCTAAATTAATTTGGAGATTTTTATGAAAAATATTATTTTACTTGGTAAACCTTGTAGTGGAAAAGGAACACTTTCTAAACAACTTGTAGAAAAAGGTTATTATCATTTAAGTGGTAGTGATGTTTTACGTGAAAATTCTCAATCAGAAGATGCTCCTTATTATAAAGAAGCAATCAATGCTCTAACAACTGGTGTACTTATTGCTGATGATATTATGAATGGTATGGTTGCTAATAAAGTTAAAGAATTAAAAGGTCAACCAATTGTTTTTGATGGTTTTCCACGTTCTATAAGTCAAGCAGAACAACTATTTACATTATTCCCTGATCTAACTCAATTACAATCTTTTTATCTTAATATTTCAGATTCAGAGATTATTGAGCGTGTTACTAATCGACTAACTTGTAAAAAATGTGCAGCTTCATATAATACAACAACTATGAAACCAAAAATTGAGGGCATTTGCAATCTTTGTGGTGGTGAAGTATATCGTAGGACAGATGATAATATTGACACTCTTAAAACAAGACTTTCTCAATACACAGAACAAACAGAACCTGTTATTGATTATATGAAACAAAATATTCAACATTTTGATCTCAAAGAAGATCAAATTAATTTAAATTTTATTTTGGAACAATAGGAATATAAATATGAAAATCTTTAAAACGGCACTTTTAATTTCTTTTTCTTTATTTTTAACTGCTTGTTATGATATTTCCAATGAAATTCAAGATATGAGAGCAGTTCATCAAGCTTTTGTTAATGATTTAGAAGATCCTATAATTGGAAATGCTGATAAATTTTACAGAACTTATGATTTTGATTATGAAAATGGAGAACTTTATTATGAAGTCTATATTTCAGAAATTCAAGATTGTATTTCTTTTTTAAAATTTAATTTAAATGAAAATAATATTTTCTGGAATAAAATAAATATTTCAAGGTTTGATGCTTGGAATAATCTTAAATTTGAAAAAACATTATTTCAGGAAAAATTCAAATTCTATCAACCTGAAAAATATTGTCAGGCTGGATTAACCTTTAAATTGTATTTAAATAAAAATAATTCTGACTTAGAGCATATTAAAAATATTTATCAACGTGAAGCTGATGCAAGAATGTTAGCTGATAAAGAAGTTCGTGAAGTTTCTTATATTATGGAACTTTATAATATGTTTATGAAAAATAGAGATGTTGTCATTCGTGAAGAATCTATTGGCGGCAGAGAAATTCATGTTGAATACAGAAATGATAGAAATCAACTTAAACAAGATAGAATTAGACTTTTTATTGAATACAATGATGTTTCTAAAAAATTCTGTTCTGACGTTTTAGATGTTATGGTTAGTAATATTAAAAATAGAAGTTATAATGGTACATCTATAAATTCATTAGATTGGGAAAGTATTAGTCTTAATGGTGAAAACTTGACTATTGATTACCGTTATAATAATGAGAATGTTTGTCATTCAAGTAATTCTTTAAAATTTGTTCTTTATAATGAATTTGACGAATAAATATAATTAAACTATAATAAATAAAAAAATAGAGGATAACGATGAAACTAAATTTATATAATACACTTACAAGAAAAATTGAAGAGTTTTATACTCTGAATAATGATAATGTTGTTAAAATGTATTCTTGTGGGCCGACTGTTTATAGTTATCCTCATATCGGTAATATGAGAGCCTATGTTTTTGCTGATCTTCTTAAAAGAACTCTTATTCTTAACGGCTATCAAGTAACTAATGCTATCAACATTACTGACGTTGGGCATTTAACAAGTGATGCCGATGACGGTGAAGATAAAATGGAAAAAGAAGCAAAGAAAACGGGTAAAAGTGCTTATGATATTGCAGAATTTTTTACTACTGAGTTTTTTAATGATTATAATAAATTAGGCTTACTACCAGCTTCTATTTATCCAAAAGCAACGGATCATATTGTAGAACAAATTGATATGATTAAAGTGTTAGAAGATAAAGCTTATACTTATTTAACTTCTGATGGTGTTTATTTTGACACTTCAAAATTTGAAAATTATACTCAATTTGCTAAACTTGATATTGAGGGAATGGATAGCGGTAAACGTGTAAAATTTAACGAAGAAAAGAAAAATAAAACAGATTTTGCTTTGTGGAAATTCTCAAATCCAGAAGAAAATAGACAAATGGAATGGGATTCACCTTGGGGTGTAGGCTTTCCTGGTTGGCATGCTGAATGTTCTGCTATGATTATGAAACATTTAGGTGAACAAATTGATATTCATACTGGTGGTATTGATCATATCCCTGTTCATCATACTAATGAAATTGCACAAACGGAATCAGTTACAGATAAGAAATTTTCTAATTTTTGGTTACATGTTAATTTTCTTCAGTTAAAAAATCTTGAAGATGATCAAGGTAAACCAATTAAAATGTCTAAATCTTTAGGTAATATACTAACTATTTCAGGATTAGAAGAAAAAGGTTATGATCCTATGGTGGTTAAATATTTTTATTTAAGTTCTCATTACCGTTCTGAATTGCAGTTTAACTATGATTTATTAGATTCTGCTAAAAATACTTTTGTTAGATTACAAAATAAAATTGCTAACGTAAGATTGAATACAGAAAACAGTATGGATAGTCATTATTTAGATAAAATTATTTTTGAAATTAATAATGATTTAAATACACCTAATGTTTTTGCATTATTACAACAAGCATTAAATGACACTATTTCTGATGAAGAAAAATTAGCTGTTATTGAATTAGTTGAAAAAATTACTGGTTTAAATTTTGATATTAAATTCAATGAAATTCCAGAAGAAATTTTACAACTTGGCGATTTACGTTTACAAGCCAAACAAAATAAAGATTGGACTGAATCAGACCGTTTACGTGATTTAATTCAATCAAAAGGTTATAATGTCAAAGATACAAAAGATGGGTTTGAAATTACTCTAAAATGATTTTTGATAACATTGCCATTAAAATTAAAAGCTTTAATGATTTCAACGAAGTTCAAAGAATATCATTTAAACGTGGCTGTAAATGGTATTTTTCAGACTCAGTTAATCAACATATTTATGGCAATCATGGACGATTAGATTTTGGTACTGTTATTTTAATTAAAAACAAAAATCTTTATATATCTACAATTCAAGAATCTAAAAAAAATAATATTAATATTATTGATTCTTCTTTGTATATAAACAATAAAGGCTTTATAACAATTAAAAAATTTAAACTTTTAAATTTATAGGAAAAAAACATGAAAGCACTTATTATTAAAAAAGAATGGCTTGATAAGATTTTTTTTGAAAATAAAACTTGGGAAATGCGTTCAAGAATTACTAAGATTAGAGGAAGAATACAACTTATAGAATCAGGTTCTGGTTTAATTGTTGGTGAGTGTTTTCTTGTTGATAGTTTTAAAGTTCCAAGTGGTGATTTTAATAAACACATTGATAAGCATAAAGTAGAAAATACTAATCTTCTTGATAAATGGAATTGTGCTTGGGTTTTAAAAAATGCTATTAAATATGAAAAACCTATTAAATATAATCACCCAAAAGGAGCAGTAATATGGGTAAATCTATAAATTTTCTAGCTAATTTTGGGTTTGTTCTTAAAAAAATGGAATATAAAGATTTAAAAGATGATTTTTTTGATTCTTTTAAAATAGATTATCCAGAATTTGAAAATTGGTTTTTAAAAAAAATTAAAAACAATGATGAAGCATTTTATTTTTTTGATAAAAATAAAATTATTGGTTTTATAAAATTAAAAAAGGAAATTGATAGCAATATTGGATTAGAAAACGAAGTTGTTCTTAAAATTTGTTCTTATAAATTATTAAATGAATCAACCTGCTTTGCTAATAATGCTTTCTTTGAAATTTTTGATTTTACAAAAAAAAATAATATTAAGTATATTTATGCTACTGTTTTTGATAAACATATTAAATTAATTAATAAAATGTTAAAACTTGGTTTTGATAATAAAGGTAAAAATGATAGAAACGAACTTATTTTAGTAAAAAAAATAGATTTATAATTTTTCTTGACTTCGCTTTCTTATTCTGTATAATTAACTGTATCGTAAATTCTTCGAAATAATCCTACGGCTTTGGAAAATATAGGAGATTATTATGATTATACAAGATACATTTTTAGATGACACAATTAGCAAAATGAAAGGTCAAAAAGTTGGTTTTTCTTCTTTGAAGAATGAATTAATTAAAAAAGCCTATCAAATTGAATTGGTTAACTTTCACCATAGAAGAACGGGAAACTCCCGTCTTTAGGCGGGAGAGATTCATGATTCTGTTATTGTTTTTGAGTGTATTAGTGGTTATGTTTACGTTTTGTATCATTACCAAGATTGTTGCGAAAGTGTTTATATCTCAGATATCTGTGGTGAATTGAATGATCTTTCAGGTCAAACTGTTAGAGCTGAAGTTGCTACTGGTGAACTTGACGATTATGGCATGTGGACTTTCTTTAAAATTGATACAATTAACGGGGGCGTGACTATAAGATTTAACGGAGAATCAGAATATTATTCAGTTGATGTCGATTGCTTTAAGTTAGATTTTAGAAAAGAAATATTAAGTGAAAAAATTAATATCTTTTAGTTGTTGACTTTTATTGCTTAGTATTATAATATATCTATATTCCTTGTACGGGAAGTCTTTAAAAGCTTCGTAACGTCAGTATGTGAAAGCCATACCAAGGAATATTCTTATCAAGTTCCTTCAACTTGTAAAAATCGAAGGTGGTGGACGGTTAAGCAGAATCCGTTTTTTATTTTTCTGCATTAATTATTGGAGAAATACCATGACCACTACTTTAGAACATTTAAAATCAAGACATCTTAATGTAGAACTTTATTCTTCTGTTTGTGTTTCAGAAGAAGAACAATCTGTTTTTTTTCCACTTTGGAACTTATTTGGGCAAATGGTTGGATATCAACAGGTTAAACCTTTTGCACCTAAAAACGATTCTGATTTAGAACCAAAAGATAAAAGATACTACACTTGGGTTAGCAAACACGAATCTAAACATTCACAAGTTACAGCATTTGGACTTGAATTACTTGATACAAGCAAAAAAGTCGTTTTTGTTTGTGAAGGAGTTTTTGATGCGTGTCGTTTACACAATCTTGGACTTAATGCATTAGCACTACTATCTTGTGATCCTAAGCAACTTAAAGGCTGGTTATGGTCATTAGGATATGAAGTTGTTCCTGTTTGTGAAGGAGATAAGGCTGGAAAGAAAATGGCTAAGTTATCTTCTCATGGAAAAGTTGAATTTCTTCCAGAAGGAGTAGATCTTGGAGATATGTCTGAAAAAGAAGTCTTTGATATGTTTAGTAAATATTTTTAACATGTTTTTAATATAACGAAATGTTCTAAATAAATATTTGCAAAATATAATAAAATGACTTAAAATAAGCATACTTAATCAATAGGAGTAAATAAATATGCAAAAAGATATTTTTAAATGTAAGAAAACTAATAAAAATGTTGGCGTTGTACTAGATGGATTTTTATTTGCAACCTCTGATTTTTGTCATGAACAACATTTTACTAACAATTCTGTTATTACCGTTTGTGATAAAGTTCTTCAAGAAAAAATTGACGAAAAACTTTCAGATTAATTTATAACATTAAAAAGGCGCTTTTAGCGTCTTTTTTTTGCTTTCTTTTTTAATAATTGATATAATAATAAATATTCTTAAATAAAGGTTTTAACAAATGCATAAATTTAAAGACAATATTACAAATATATTAAATCAAAATTCTTTTTCTGTTGGCTTTGTTACTTTTAAAGACGATAGCTCACTAACCTTTAGTGAAGAAGAACAAATTCATAAAGCTAGTTTAGATTTAAATAATTTTTATAAAAATTTAAATGATAAAGATAAATTTGAATTTATTGATAATCTTTTTTTTGTATTTAGAAATTCTGTTCATAATATTTCAAGAAAATCAAATAATCTATTTTTTATTAAATCTATTTTATATTTTTATGATTTTAATAATATTAACGATTTAATTTTGGATTCTAATGATATTATTTGTTTTTCTTTTCCTTTAAGACATCAAGTTTATGATGAAAATTGTTATTTTTCTGAAGATTTTATTGCATTATATGAATATTTTTTTAATGAAAACAATATATTTTTAAAATATAATAAACAATCTATTAATATGGCTATTTCTGAAATTCAAGATTTTATTCATATTGGAATTGATAGATGTCCTAATGAAATTAATAAATTATTTTCAAATGAAATTATTTTTAAATACTTTTATAATCATCGTAAATACTGGTTAAAAAACAACTTAGGTAAATCGAAAATCTCTATTATTAGAAATAAATTTTTAATTGAAGAATTTTAATAAAAAAAGTAGTGGACTTCTTCTTTTTTATTTTATATAATAATATCTCTTTAAATGCTATAGGAAAATGTTATGAAAAATAAAGGTTTTACACTTATTGAACTACTTATTGTTGTCGCTATTATTGGTATTTTAGCTGCTATTGCTCTTCCTGCTTACCAAGACTATGTAAATAGAAATGATACAAGTCGCATGGCTATAGAAGAACATCAAATTAGACAACATCAACCTATGCCACAAATCCAAGAAGTACCAGAAACACCTACTGTTGTTTTTCGTAAATTTGATAGTTATTTAAATGTTTTATATCCTGATGTAGAATCTTTCAATACCTATTGTGAACAACCAGATCATGTAAATCAAGGCAAAGTTACTTGTACTGCCACTTTTTATATAAATGGTGAATTACAAAAGACTTCTGCTCAATGTAAAATTAATGGGAATGGATGTATTTAATTCTTGATATAAATTTACTTTTTTAATATTATTATATTTTTGTTTTAAATTATATAGGTAATTGTTATGAATCAAAATAAAAAAATTGGTATTGGTATTGCATTAACTCTTGGTATAGTTTCTACTATTTGGGCTGGATTTGATCAAACTTATGGTTATGTAACTCGTTGTGAAGTAAGAGCTTCAAATTATGTAGAAGCTGAATACTCAAAAACAGATACTTATCCTTGTACTGATATTAATGGAAACTCTGGTCTATGTACCGATACCGATTATTGGGATGAACCTGCTTCTGACGTTTTTGAAGCCGTTACTGTTGATGGTCAACTTGTTCAAGCTTATCCAGAAGATGTCGTTTTTAAAACACAAGGTGGTTATTATAATGTTCCTACACCACCTTATGATCAATCAATGTCAAGAGATTATGACTTTGATCGATTCTCTTTTCATAATGATATAGAACATATTGTTTATACAATGAAAACTGTTGTCGAAGATGGGATTGAAAAACAAGTTCCTGATTATAATACTAAAAGTGCTGATTTTTATCATACTTGTAATAAACTTCGAGAACAAGGTAATGCTATGACAATTAAAACTTGGTATGGATTATCTTATAACGTTGAAGAAACAACCGAATAAATTCTAAATATTTATTTTAAAAATCTCTTTTTATAAGGGTTTTTTTTTGATTTCTATTTTATATTTTGTTATAATACACATATATTAATCATTAGAGAAATGTTATGCAACATACACAAGAAGACTTAAATACACTTGATATTCTTACAAAGGAAGAAGCTGAATTAAGAGATGTTTTTGATGAAAATCACAAAGAAACAGTTAATTTTATAATTCAACAATTTAAAAATATTCCAGAAGAAACAAAAATAGATGTAGATTTAAGAAATTATCTTTATTGGGGTAAAGAATTTTCTATTAGTATTAATTTTTCTAATAAAATATATTATTGGTCTACGCATTTCTTTTCATTAGATTTTTCTTTTTCTAAAAAAGAAGGACTTAAATTTGAAACTCGCTGTTCAAGTGGAGGGGAACAACGTGATGTTGATCAAATTGAAGCTTTAAATTGTAAAGCTGATATTTATAAATCAACTATTGATTTTGCAAGACATTTAAAAAATAATTCTAAATCACTTGAAATTTTAAAAGATAAAATCAATCATTATAAAAAAGTTTATAAAGAATGGTCTAATAAAAATAGTGAATTAGAAAACTTTCAAAATTCTCTTGATATAAAAGAAAGAGAATTTAAAACTAATAATTTATTAAAAGTTTTGAAAAAAACTTTTGATATTGAGAAAAGAATACAACAAGTTTCCGACTATCTTTTTGATAAAAATAAAAATTACGAAACTGTTGAAATTGTAATTTTGCGTATTCAAAATAATTTTAACACCTTTGAATTTCGTAATTATTTACTTGAAATGGATAATCATAAAAGACTTAGTTTAAAAATAAATAATAAAAGAGCTTCTAAACAAGAAGTTATTGAACTTTTAAAAGAAGAATTTTATATTAATGATAACTTTTATAATACTGTCAAAAATTTAGATTTTATTAATAAAAATAAAATTAATTATAATAGAGATGACGATTACCATTATGCTAAATACAACTTACCAGAAATTGAAGAAGTTTTTGAAAAAAGTTTAAATATTTTGAATTTTTAGGATAAATTATGATTGATATATATGACTTAGTTTCAACAAAATACAATATTGATAAAAAAGAATTATTTTTTTACAAATATGATTCTGCAAATCCTTATGGAGATTTTGGAGATGTAGAAAATTTTAATGATATTTTCAAGGTTGGGGCTTTTTTTATTACTTATCCTGATTTTTATGAAGGTAATGATTATATTTCAGAAACCCCTATTATTAATCCTACTATGGTTGATATTTATTATCATTTACATATGGCATTAACAAAACTTAATGATCGCCATCATGTTTTTTTAGAAATGATAGAAGAAACTCAATATAAAGGTGCTAATGCATTATCATTAGTTACAGGAAGTTAATTTTTTTTGTTGACTTTACTTTTTTATTTCTATATAATTACACTCGTTAACTAAACAACTACTTATTTTATTATCTATTAAGGAGATATACATGACACAACAACGGCATACTCGTACACCCGCTAAAATGGCTCTTTCAAAGCAACTAGAGCGTGTTCGCAATCAACTTCAACTTCTACATGCTTCACATAAAATTACACTAAGCACCGTTACTGAAACTCCTGACGAAGAAGCTGCTCAACAAGCTGTAATTGCTTCAAATTCAAAACTTATCAATATGTATTCCGAAGAAGCTGAACGTCTTCGACTAACCATTAAACATTGGGATAAACGTCAACATTCTCAAACACCTACTGAAACAACTTCACAAGAAGATGTTAGCGATTTGGAATCTGCACAATCAAAAATGGCTTCTCTTGATAATTCTATTAATTCAAGACGAGCAAAACTTGTAGAGCTTTCAGAAGAACAGCGTCAACTAAAATCAGAACGACTTGGTAAATCAGTTGAAGAATTAGCTGTTATTCAGTCTCGTGTAGCTAAAAATTCACGAGTTCTATCAACTCTTCAATCTACTATTTCAAAACTACGAGAAAGTTATGATCGAGTAAACGACTTGGTATTTTCTCTACAACAATAATTATTAGTTTTAATTAATTGAAAAAGCCACATTAAGTGGCTTTTTTTATTGATTTTTTATTTTTTATATTATATAATTCTTTACGAATATATATACGAGGTTTTAAATGCACATTCAAGTAAATGCTGAAAGATTAAAAATTGCTTTTGATAATAAAGATTACTTTTTGGAAGAAAGTAATGCTAGTCAAAAAGTTATTGATATTATTTCAAATTGGCATTTATTTTCTGAATTTCCTATTCTACCTGATACTAAAGCTTTATTAAATAAAACTGAATATTTTATTTTATGTAAATTTGAAGAATTTAAAAATAATCAAGATAAAAATATTGATAATGAAAACATTAATGAAGAAGGAGTAATTAGACTAGATTAATTACACTCAACTATTACATCTTCTAATTTTTCAGCTTCTTTTAATTTAATTATTTTTATAAATTCTTTATCTACTAATTTATTAAGTTCTATTACTCTTTTATTTAATAATATTGAACAACTTTTACTTTTTTTTGTAGTTATTTTAACTTGTACTTCATTATTCTCTTCTAATATCTTTTCTATATCAAATTCTTTTTCTACTTCTACTTGTTTTTCTTTTACAGATTCTTCTTGTACTGTATTAACTGCACAACCTGATATTATTAATATTAACAAAATACCTAATAAATTTTTCATAAATTTCTCCTTCTTATTTCAATATAGAATATTTTTTTGTCTTTTCAATTTTTTTTTTTCATTTTTTATTTATTTTTGGTTTTTATATTTTATAATAATATTAGATTTTGCTTATAATTGTATTAAAATAATCTTTTTTTCATGTTTCAGCCATTTACAACTAAAATTTATATTGACTTTTTAAAAAATAAATATATAATCCTTATTTTAGTGAAAAACAAGGAAAAAATACAAATGGAATTGTCTAAATAATATAGAGGACAATTATATAATGAAAAAAACAATTTTATCGACTGCAATTCTTTTAGCTACCAGTGTAACTTCGCAAGCTTTTGCTACTGATATTCAAATGAATGGTTTTGGTAGTGTTAGATTTGGACAAATGGTTGATGTTGATGGCGTTAATCCTATGCTACCTAATCTTTATAACGATGACGATTTAACCTTTAAAGATGAATCCTTATTTGGTATTCAATTTTCTTCTGATCTTGGTGATGGTCTTTCTGCTACTGTTCAATTAACTGCGGAAGGTTCTAACGATTTTGATGTTGAAGCACATTGGGCTTATATTTCTTATCAAATTAATGATAACCATAAAATTAATGCTGGTAGATTAGCAACACCTTTATTTAATCAATCAGAGTATGAATTGGTTGGTTTCGCTCATAACTATGCAAGACTTCCTAAATCTGTTTATTGGGGATTTGATTTTAATACATTTGAAGGTGTTTCTCTTGACTCTCAATATACTTTTGAAGATTACTTTTTAACAACAAAATTAATTTATGGTAATTGGGATGGTGATATTGAAGGTATTAATTCTGAATTTAAAAATATTGTAGGGGCTAATGCTTCTTTAAACCGTGATTGGTGGACTGTTTTTGGGGGTGCTCTTCTTTCTGAATTTGAGGGCGATATTGATAGTGCTCTAACAATTCCTTCCGTAATTGGTGGTGTAAATGCATCTGGTGCAACTGGTGCTGAAATTGATTCATTCCTTTCGTCTATTAGTCAGTCTGGTAAAGACGGTCTTTATATGTACGGTGGTTTTAAAGTTGATCATCATGATTGGCTAATTGATTATGAATATGCTCAATATGAAATACAAGATAGTGCAGATGCTAAAAATAAATCTTGGTATCTATCTCTTGGTCGTAGATTTAATGAATACACAGTAACCTATGTTCACGAAGATTACTCACAAGACTCTGACTATTCCGTTCTTTCAAGTGTTGAGAACCCTATCCTTCAAGCAACTGGACAATCTTTTGTTGACGCTTTAGCTGCGCGTAATATGACAATTGATTCAATTCATGTTAGATGGGATTTTACTTCGTCTGCTGCTCTTAAAGCTGATTACTTCTTTGGTTCTGATGATCGTGTTGAAGTCGGTGACTTCAGTGGTTTCAGTGTTGGCGTTGATTTTATTTTTTAATTAAAGGAAAATTTAAATGAAAAAAATATTTAAAAATTTAACTATTGCTCTTACTTGTGCTGTTTCTTTTTCTGCATTTGCTGATGTTTCGGTTATTGTTCATCCAAATAATAATACTGAAATCTCAAAAGACGATGTTTCACGTATTTTCCTTGGAAGAATGAAATCTTTTAGTAATGGAAATGAAGCTGTTCCTGTATCACAAGAAGAAGGTTCTCCTGTTCGAACTGAATTTAATGAAAAAGTACTTTCAAAATCAGATGCACAACTAAAAGCTTACTGGTCAAAACTTGTTTTTACTGGTAAAGGTACTCCACCTAAACAAGTTATGTCTGATGCTGAGATTATTAAATTAATTTCTCAAAATCCTTCTATGGTTGGTTATGTAGATAGCGCTTCTGTTGATTCAAGTGTTAAACAAGTATTAAAATTTTAATTTAAAATTATATTAAAAAAGCCTTCATTAGAAGGCTTTTTTTTGCTTTCTTATTTCTTTTATATTATAATAACTATTATTTTTAAAGAAAGAGAGTATATTATGAATAGAAGTTTTTGGGAATTTATTTCAGATTGTAATTTTTCAAAATCTGCTTGCCAAGTTGATGTGACTTATTTTAATTTACCAAAACCGTTAAAAAGAATGCCCCTTGATTTATCTATGGGGATGAATTTTTAACTTTTTTTTATTTATTCTTCAATTTATTTCAATAACATATTGAAATAAATTGAGATTGTATTATAATTCTACTATGAAAAACTTTAAGCAACTCTATCTACTCACTATTAAAAATATACTTATTAAACATAAGTGTATCTCTAATTTAAGTGAGTTTAAAAACTTAGTTGATTTATACAAAACTAAGAAAAGAGTGGCTAAATCTCAATTTAAAGAACTTGCTAATAAACACAACCTATCTAAACGTGATATTAAAAATACTATTCAATCTTTGAATAAATCTAATAATCTTAAAATATCCTCTTCTAATATTAATAAATTAACATCAAGAATTAATCAAATATATACTTATTATGCTTTATTAGAATATGATAATTGGACTAAATGTTTCACAACTATGCCTGAAAGGAGAATTAGAAAGAAACCTTCTAATGGCTCTTTTATTCATGAATTCCCTTTAAAGGTTTCTAAACATTCTGAGAAAAAATATAATATTAAATTTAATGCGGCAAAAGAACTTTATAACGCTATATTAGGTAAATTATTCAAACGTCATAATTTAATGCTTTCTGATAATCGTTATCAACACGCAAGAGAACTCTATAAACAAGATAACTCAAAAGCGGAAGCTCAAACTATTTTTGATAATTTAAGAGTTGAATATAAAATCACTAAAAATGACCTTCAAAAATTAGCCAAAGAAATTAAGGATAAATGCTATATGAAAGATCATCTTGATAGTGTTTCTATTCAAAAACTTTCCGATAGAGTATTTGATACTTATTATAAATGGGTTTGTAAAAAAGGTGGTAAACCACGTTTTAAATCTTGGAAAAACGGTATAC
>CEUY01181028.1_pt1 | contig 22669 bp, 19 predicted proteins | sample 361481 | NCBI WGS metagenome assembly CEUY01 (sample SAMEA2622737, study PRJEB7988) | marine metagenome | isolation source: saline water (ENVO:00002010), including | reverse complement strand
TTACTAGTATGGAATTCTATGTCAGTTTCTTTTTTGGCTGCCATTTCTTGTGTTTTTTGCTCTTTAATGATTTCTTTATTAATCGTCAAATACAATAATAAAATTGGTATATTAACTGAAAAAATTTCTTACTTGGGTTTTGGTTTACCTGGAATAGCTATAGCCTTAGGAGTAATATTCGTAGGACTAAAATTAATTTCACCATTATATCAAACTATCGCATTACTGATTTTAGGATATATTATTCTTTTTCTTCCTGTCACGATTGGTGCAATAAAATCATCTATGTTGCATATAAATCCACATATTGAAGAAGCCTCGAGAAGTTTAGGTTTTAAAATGTGGTATACAACTTTAAAGATCACGATTCCTATAATTATTTCAGGAGTTTTAGCTGGAGGAATACTAGTTTTTATGCTTACTATGAAAGAGTTGCCAGCTACTATGATACTTGCTCCTTTGGGATTTGAGACTCTTTCTACTTCGATATGGTCTTATTCGTCTGAAGCATTTTTTGCAAAATCAGCTTTCCCTTCTATGTTATTGGTTTTGATATCTGGCCCTTTTACTGCATATCTAGCTTTTAGAGGATATACTATCTCAGATAAACCTGTTAAGGAGAATTTGAATGTTCGAAGATAATAAGACTATTGGTTCATATCATTCTGATTTTGAGAAAGAAAAAGGTCTTATAGAAGTTGAGAATCTAAAATGTAGTTATCCTCCTTTTGATCAGATTGTATTAGATGATCTTTCTCTAGTAATCAATTCAGGTGAATTCGTAACAATTTTAGGACATAGTGGTTCTGGAAAAACTACTTTATTAAGATCATTGGCTGGTTTTGAAATAATTCAAGAAGGCTACATTAGAATAAATGGAATCTTAGCATCTACTAGTTGGACTCATTTACCTCCTGAGAAGAGGAAAATAGGATTTATATTTCAAGATTACGCACTTTTTCCTCATCTTACTGTAAGGCAAAATATATCTTTTGGAATAGTCGGAAATAAAAATTATAAAAAGAAACGTGAAAATTACATTTTAGATCTGATTGGTTTAAAAAAACAGGATAATAGATATCCTCATCAGTTATCTGGTGGGCAACAACAGAGAGTAGCTTTAGGAAGAGCTTTAGCACCTAATCCTGTAGCTATTTTAATGGACGAACCATTTAGTAACCTCGATCGTCAACTTAGATCATCTTTGAGTCGAGAAGTTAGAGATATTATCAAATCTTCTGGAATAACAGCAATTCTTGTGACTCATGATAGAGAAGAAGCTATGGTTTTATCTGATCGTGTGGGTGTTTTAGTAGATGGAAAATTAATTCAAATATCTGAACCTGAAAAACTTTATCGTTTTCCTGCCTCTTTGGAGGTATCTAGGATGATTTCAGAAACGAGATTAATTCAAGGTATAGTTCAGAAAAGACATATAAATACTGAAATTGGTAAAATTTCAATAGAGAAAATTCAATCTGGTAATTCAACTTTTAATGAGGGATCATCAATAATAGCATCTTTAAGACCCGAAGATCTTACTATCAAGAAAAGTAATTCTGAGACACATGGCACAATAGTAAGAAAGGAATTTTCTGGAAATAATTTGATTTACTGTGTTGAATTGAAATCGGGAGATTTTTTGCATGTTGATAATTTTAATAGAATTGATTCTTTAGATGAGGGAGAACATGTAAGTTTAGATTTTTCATTGAGGAATCCAATTTCAGTTTTTCCAAAGTAATCAATCTCTAAGAATTTTTTTTACAGTTTCAATACTTTGAAGGGAGAAAATTAGTGGAAGTGCAAGAAATATGGTTATACCTAAAAAGAAGAATGCAAACCTGTAGCTTCCAGTGAAGTCAAAAGCTAAACCTGCAAAAATTGGACCAATAGCACTAAATATAGCACCAATTGTACTGGTGAGCCCAACAATAGTTCCATAATTTTTTCTTCCAAAATAATCTCCTAATATAGCTAATCTTAAAGGAATTGATGATCCGAATCCTAAACCCCAACATAATGCAAAAGTAGGTACAAGATACTTACTATCGAATACAAGATTCCCAATTTGAAAATTAACTAAAGCAAGCGAAAATGCTCCAATTGTTAATAAAGAGAAAGATAAGATCATCATTTTTTTTGAAGAAATTTTTTCCCCTATTACTCCTATAGATAATCTTCCAACTAAATCTCCAAGAGCTAAACCGGCTATAGATAATCCTGCTACATAAATCGACACTCCGAAATTTGTTAATGCAGGCATATGCAATAAATTTGTTGATGTTACAAGTTGAGCAAAAGCTAAAACTAAAGAGAATTGCCAAAAAAACCTTGTTTTTAATATTTTTTTTACTGAAAATTCATTTTTATTTCTTAATATTTTGGGATCTTCATTTTTGTCATCAATTAATTTATTTCCATCTGGAGAGAGACCATACTGTTCAGGATGATGTCTCATAAATGAAGCAGAGATAAAACCTATTAACCAGAAACCAATTCCTACTCCAAAAATCACATCTCGCCAACCAAAATTTTCTATCGATGTAACTAATAATGGAACAGCAAATCCTCCTGCTCCTGAAGCTGACATGAGAATAGATAATGCTAATTTTCTTTTACGATTGAACCAATCTCCAACAGTAGCTACTAAAACTATAAAAGTGCCAAAAGACATACCTATTGTTAACAAGCTTATAGTGGCATAAAAATGCCATAATGTTGTAATTTTACTCATAAGAATAAAACTTAAGCCTGTCACAAAAACACCAAAAAACATTACCTTTCGAGGGCCAAATTTTTCTAGAAGAATACCAACAAAAGGAGATATCATTCCTCCTTCAGTTCTTTGTAAAGATAATGCTCCAGCAGTTGCACCTCTACTCCATCCAAAAGTTTCTACAATGGGGTCAAAAAAGGCTGTAAATCCTCTCCAAAAGACTAAAGATGTATATCCTTGAATGGCTGATCCTGCGCCTACTATCCACCAACCATAGAATATACTCGATCTTTGATTATTTTTATTTGATTCTTTTTTTAATGTTGTTTTGATTTTATAAACCCATTATTCCATATCCGGCATCTACTGGTATTACAGCTCCTGTTATACCAGTAGAAAGGTTACTTAATAGAAATAAACAAGTATTGGCTACTTCTTCATGAGTAATATTTCTTTTAAGTGGAGATTTATTAGCATGAATATTTCTCATATCGTTAAATCCAGGAATACTTCTTGCAGCTAAAGTAGGAAGTGGTCCTGCAGAAACTGCATTCACTCGAATTTTTTTCTCTCCATATTCATAAGCTAATTGTTTCATAGAGTTTTCTAATGCTGCTTTTGCAGTCCCCATAATATTGTATCCAGGGTAAACTTTATTTGCTGCTTCAAATGATATTGTTAATATTGACCCACCATCCTTATTAATATAATTAGCAGCGTGTTTTGCAATAGGGATTAATGTATAGGCACTTACTTCAAGAGCAGTTCTGAAACCATCTAAGCTTGTTTCAGAGAAATTTCCTCCGAGATCTTCTCTTTGTGCAAAAGCGATACTATGCACAACGAAATCAATAGGTCCAGATTTAGAAACTTTTTTAAAAACTTCTTCTATTTGATTCTCATCTAAAGCATCACATTCAAGCAATTCTATTGGGTTCATATCTTTTACTGCTTTAGAAACTGGAGCTTTCAATCTTTCATTTTGATATGTAAAAGCTAGACTGGCTCCATTTTCGCTTAGAGATTTTGATATTGTCCATGCGATACTTCTAGAATTTGCTACTCCAAATATTATTCCTCTTTTATTTGTAAAATCCATTTTTCTCCTTTTACCAGTTTGTTATTGATCCATCTGTTCTCTGAAGATGTGTAGCTTCCCAATATTTGAATTCTAGTTCTTTAATAATTTCTTCGTTTACATCTACGCCTAGTCCAGGGGTAGAAGGCACTGGATACATAGCTCCTTTGAGTTTAACTTGTTGTGTAAAGATATCATCATTATCACTTCCAAGTTTTTCACTAGGTGTGTTTCTTGCTTCCAACCAAGAAAAATTTGGAATTGCTGCCCCTAAATGTACTGAGGCTGCAGTACATATAGGACCTAGAGGGTTGTGTGGCATTAAATCTATATAATGTGCTTCACACCATCCAGCTACTTTTAAAGATTCTGTGAATCCTCCAACATTACAAATATCAAGCCTAGCAAATTGAGTGATATCATTTTCTATGTAGGGTAAAAATTGCCATTTTGAAGCAAACTCTTCTCCAATTGCAAAAGGAATAGATGTCATTCTTCTAAGCGATTGATAAGAGGTTGGGTTTTCATCTCTTATAGGTTCTTCTAGAAAATCTATGGTTCCAGGTGGCATTTTGTTACAAAAGGAAGCAGCCTCTGCTACGTTAAGCCTATGGTGCATATCTACTCCTAAGACAATTTCATTTCCTAATTCTGCTCTTGCTTTTGTTAACCACTCTGCAGTTTCAGATAAAGCTTCTCTTGGTTCATAGATTATTTCTGAATGATCTGGCTTTTGAGAAGGAGATAGTCTTATGCACTTCCAGTCTTTTTCTATTAACTCTTTCGACAAGTCAATCATTCTTTCCCCGGGGGGAACAGCAGTAGATGCAAATGCAGGCACAAAATCCCTTTGTTTACCTCCTATCAATTCATAAACAGGAACATTTAAAGCTTTTGCTTTAATATCATGAAGTGCAATATCTATTGCTGACATAGCTGCCGTTATAACTCTGCCACCTTCAAAATATTGACTTCTGTAAATTTCTTGCCATATTCTTCCTATTTTGAAAGGATCTTTTCCTTTAAGGAAATTTTCGAAATGTAATAATATAGATTTTACCGCTAATTCTCTACTAGATAATCCAGATTCTCCCCAACCATAAATATCTTTATTAGTTTCTATTTTTACTAAAAGTTGATTACGATGACCTATCCAAACTGGATATGCTTTAATAGATTTGATTTTTAAGTCCATTTTTTTCCTATTATTTTTTGATAGTTTTGAATTGTGATTTTAATATACATTTTTTTGTTGAATCACAGGATTTTAAAATTATTACGTTAATCAATGGCGGACGGAGAGGGATTCGAACCCCCGGTACGCATAACGCACAACGGTTTTCAAGACCGCCGCCTTAAACCACTCAGCCATCCGTCCTTTTGTTTGATTAACTAGAAAATTATATTTTCAGTATTAATAATTGTCTAATATAAATATTATATTACTAATAGATTTAAATAATTTGTTCATAATTTTTTATTGAAAGGAAAAATATTTAAAATGAAAGCTTTGATTCTAGTTGGTGGAGAAGGAAAGAGATTATGGCCAAAAACAGAGATGATTCCTAAGCCTATGGTTCAAATTCTTAATAAGCCAATTGTTTATTATCAGATCGAATGGTTAAAAAAATATGGATTAGAAGAAATAATATTTTTAACGGGGTACAAAAATTATTCATTTAAAGAATATTTTGGCAATGTAGATTTAGATGGTCTAAAAATAAAATATTCTCATGAAGACTCTCCTTTAGGAAGAGGAGGAGCGATAAAAAATGCTATTAATAAATTCAATTTACATCGTGAAAATTTAGTGATTACTAATGGAGATGTGTTAACAGATCTATCTTTAGATAAAATGATGAAATTTCATTTTGAAAATTCTGTTTTAGTTACTTTAATGTCAGTTCCATATCGATCTCAATCTGGGATAGTCAAGGTTGACGAGAATGATAATGTCATTGAATTTTCTGAGAAAACGAAATTACCATTTTGGATTAATGGGGGTATTTATATCTCTGGTCCTGATTTTTTCAATTATTTACCTGAAAAAGGAGATCATGAAGTAGAAACTTTTCCAAAATTAGCTAAATTAAATCAACTTAAGGCATTTAGAACTACTCAAAATTGGATTTCTATAGATACTATGAAAGATTTAGATGATTGTGAAGAATTTATAAAAACTTATTTTTAGTTACTTTAATTCTCCCCAAGATTTTGCAATATTTATATCAATAGTTAATGGAACACTAAGGTTTAAAGAATTGGGCATGATTTTTGTTAGAATTTCTTTTAAACGATTTAATTCATTCTTAGGAGCTTCAAAGATCAATTCATCATGTACTTGTATGATCATTTTAGATTTTAAATTAAGACTTTTTATTTCTTCATCTATTTTAATCATTGCAATCTTAATGATATCCGCGGAACTACCCTGAATTGGCATATTTATTGCCATTCTTTCAGAAGCTGTACGAGAATGAAAATTAGGGGAAGTTATTTCAGGAAGAAGTCTTCTTCTACCAGTAATAGTTTCTACGTATTTATTTATCTTTGCAAAGTCAATTACTTGATCTATATAGTTTTTTATTCCTGGATATTTACCAAAATATAAATCTATAAATTTTTTCCCATCTTCTCTTGATAAATCTGTTTGCCTAGATACGCCATGGGGGCTCAATCCATAGATAACTCCAAAATTTAAAATCTTAGCTATTCGTCTTTGTTCTTTTGAAACGGAATTTGTTTCATACATTATTTTTGCAGTTGCATCATGTATATCCTCATTATTTCTGAATGCTTGTAGTAGACTAGGTTCTTTTGATAAATGAGCTAGTATTTTTAACTCTATTTGAGAATAATCTGCTGATAATAACAAATGATTATTTTTATTATTTGATTCAAAAGCTTTTCTGACTTCATTTCCTATTTTTGTTCTTACTGGAATATTTTGTAAATTGGGATTTGTGCTAGATAAGCGTCCTGTTGAAGTGCCAGCCTGATTAAAATAAGTATGAATTCTTCCAGTTTTTTTGTTGATTAATTCAGGGATACTATCTGCATAAGTTGATTTGATTTTTGAAAATTCTCTATGATCTAGAACAATTTTTATTAGTTCTCTAGCTTTTTTTTCAATAGATTTGTTGTTTAATATTTCCTCAAGAGTATTAGCGTCCATAGTATAACCAGTTTTAGTTTTTTTAGTTGGAGGTACTCCTAGGTTTTCAATAAGAATTTTTCCTAATTGTTGGCTTGATCTAAGATTTATTTCTTCTCCTAATATTGTTTTTGTTTTTTGTTCTAAAAAATTAATTTTTTCATTTAATAATTTTGATAATATATTTAATTTCTCTATATTTACTGATACGCCTGCTTTTTGCATTTTTACAATCACTGGTACTAGAGGCATTTCAATATTATTCATTACATCTAACAACCCATTTTTTTCTAACTCTTTTTCAAAAACGTTTTTTAGTTTCAAAGTAATATCAGAGTCAGCGCAGGAATATAAAGTTGCATCTTTAATTGGAACGCTAGAGAATGATATTTGGTCCTTTCCTTTACCAATTAAATTTTCTATTGGAGTCATTTCTTGATTAAATTCTTCAAGACAAAGATTACTTAAACTAATAGATCTTTTGCCAAGTAAATTCGCTGCTATCATAGTGTCAAATGTGACTTTATTTATTTCAAATCCGTTATTAATTAAAACTGACATATCAAAATTAGAATTGTGTGCGATTTTTTCAATTGTTTGATCTTGAAAAATTTCTTTTACTAACTTTAGGTTCTCTGGAGAAATATTGTTATTTTCCTCATGATTTATAGGTAAATACCAAGCAGAATTAGGTTTAATAGATATTGAAATCCCTACTAAATTAGAGTCAAAAGGTTTTATAGAAGATGTTTCAGTATCAAAACTGAATATTCCTTTAGATTTAATATCATTAATTATTGAATGTATTTTTTTGTCTGTGTTTACCGTAATATATTCAAGTGAATTTTTCAGATCAATTTTAAATATTTTACTATTTTCAACATTTTTTGATGGAATTCTATTAACCAAAGAAATTAATTCTAGTGCAGTTAATTCTTTGATTACTTCTTCTCTGTTAAAAGATCCGAATTTTGATTCTGTTAGATTAAAAAAATTTGGAATTTTTCTGAAAATAGTAGCTAACTCTCTTGATTTAAATGCTTCTTCCTTATACTCAATAAGCAAAGATTGAATTCTTTTAGCACCACGAATATTTAAATTTTCAATGTGGGTGATATTCTTATATATATCTTCTAAATTTTGATATTTTCTTAAAAGTGTATTTGCAGCCTTCTTCCCAATTCCAGGTATGCCTTTAATATTGTCAGATGCATCTCCAGCAAGACCTTTATAATCAGGGATACTTTTCGGTGTTAATCCTTCAAAATCTTTTTCTTTAGAAAATGTAATTTTATCTATGTTTCTATCCATAGATCTGGGGTTTGGACTGGAATACCAAATATGAGTGTTGTCATTTATTAATTGAAATAAATCTTTGTCTCCAGTTACTATGATATTTTCAAAATTATCTTTAGAACTGACTGAGGTTATAGTGCCAATTAAATCATCAGCTTCATATTTTTCTATTGAATAAATTGGGATCCTCATAGATTTTAGAACTTTTTCTAGTAGGGGAATTTGTTTTTTAAATTCTGGTGGCGCAGGATCTCTGTTTGCTTTATATTCAGGATATAATTCATGTCTGAATGTTGGTCCTTTAGGATCTAGAGTAATAATTAAATGAGTAGGTTGATGGACTGAAATTAATTTGAAGAGACTTGATAGAAATCCGAATATTATAGAAGTGTTTATACCTTTTGAGGAAAGTCTTTCAGGTATTGAAAACCATGCTCTGAAGATCATTGCATGACCATCAATAATAAGTAATTTGTTTTTTATACTCTTAGTTTCCATTTTTTATAATTCTTTTTATTAGAATTATATATTCTAGAAACTAATTAAAGAAATTAGTTAACTTCAACTTCACTTTCATCAAGCATTTCTATTCCTTTTCTTACCTGACCTAGTGTAGTAGAAATTCTTTCTTCAAGAGAAAATAAAACTTCACGTGCATATGCATCTGCACCATTTCTGGTTTTCATAGAATGATCTTGAGCTTCATTTAAAATATTAGTAGCTTTTCTTTCAGTATCTTGTTTTGATAATTCTGCTTTTTCTGCTATAGATTTTGATTCTTCTTCTGAATCTAATATAATTCTTTCAGATTGTTCATGAGCTTTTGTAATGATTTCTTCTTTTTGAACTAATTTTTCAGCTTGTTCATTAGCTTTCATTATTATTTCTTCTGCTTTTTCTTCAGCATTTCTTCTAATTTTTTCAGCTTCTGAATCAGCATATATTCTTTTTCTACTAGCTTCTTCTTCAGCTTGTTCAATGATAGATTCTTTCTGTCTCACAATTATTTCAGATTCATCTAATGAATTTGGAATCATAGAATTAATTGATTTAATTATTTCAACACATTCTTCAATATTTATTAAAGATCTGTTAGTACCTTTAACTTTGTGAGAAACTAAATAGTTTTCTAATTTATCTAAATTTTCTTTTACAGTCATATGACCTCCTAATTTTGTTTAAATATCTGTTAGTTTTTTATTAATTGATTTTTGGACTTTTTCTGTTACTAGATTGCTTACATCTCCTCCTAACATACTTATTTCTTTAACTCTACTTGAACTTATAAACTGATGATTAATGCTGGATATTAAGCATACTAGTTCTATATCAGGGTTTATTTGTCTATTCATCAGAGCCATTTCTCTTTCATATTCGAAGTCATTACCTATTCTTAATCCTCTAATAATTACAGATGCTCCAACCTTTTCAGCAAATTTTACAGTTAAACCTGAATAAGGCATGATCTTTACATTAGAATTAGATATTGTTTTAACAGAATCCTCTATAAGTTCTATTCTTTCATTTGTATCAAACATTAAATTTTTATTAGATTCTTTATAAACTCCAATTGTAATTTCATCGAATATTTGAGATCCTCGTTGAATGATGTCAAAATGTCCTTTTGTTATTGGATCAAAAGTACCTGGAAAAATAGCTTTTACCAATTAAACCCCCTCTAATTTAAATATTGTGATAGATGAATCACCATAATTTTTTGATTTTATATTTGAAAGATTACCTATATTTTTTAAGGGTTTTTGATTTTTAGAATGTTCATAAAAAATTAAAGATTGATCGTGAAATAAATTATTTTTTTCTGCGAGGATTAATACTTCAGATATATTTTTATAATTGTAAGGAGGATCAGCAAATATAATATCGAATGGGCCTTCTATTTTTTTTACAGCTTTAATTGCATCTAGGCAAAACACTTTACTAGAATTTTGAAATTGTTTTTCTTCCAACTTTTTTTTTAACATTTTGAAGGTTTTTATATTTTTTTCAACAAATACACTGAATTTTGCTCCTCTATTAAGACATTCAATGCCTAAATTTCCAGTTCCTGCGTATAAATCGAGGATTTTTTGATTCTTCACTCCTTCAGGGCCTATAAGAGAAAATATTGCTGATTTTACTTTTGATGTTGTAGGCCTTAAGGACTTATTTTTATTTTTAAAAATTGTTCACACTCGAATATTTTTCCAGTTATTTGTTATTACTGTGTTACATTATTTATGTGAATTGATATGTATTTCAATATAATAATTAAGCGATTTTACAGATTTTTATTAATTCAGGTATAAAAAAAGATTAAATTTCAATATAAAATATTTAAAATTAATTTAGTTTTACAAATAAATAATGTTTTTTAGATAGAAAAATGAAAAATAATAATATTGAACAAGATGAAAATAGATTAATTGAAGCTAGGAAAGCTAATTTAGAATCTCTTAGAAATTTAGGTATAAATCCTTATCCTTCTAAATTTCATAAAACTCATTCCACTCTTGAAGCTATAGACATGCTAGAAGACCTAGAGTTAAATTTCCAAGGAGAGAATATTAAAACAGAATCTGTAATTGTTGCTGGAAGGATAATAGCTTACAGAGGTCAAGGAAAAATTGTTTTTGTTGATTTAAAAGATGGTGATGGATCTATACAAATTGCTCTAAGATCAGATTTATTAAGTGATAAACATTTTGAAAGTTTAAAATTTATTGATATAGGAGATTTTGTTGGAATTGAAGGTGTTGTCTTTCGTACTAGAAGAGGAGAGCCTACTATAGAAGCTAAGAAAATAGATGTGTTGTGTAAATCAATTAGGCCATTGCCAGATAAATGGTCAGGATTGCAGGATACTGAAAAAAGGTACAGACAACGTTATTTAGATTTTATTTCTAACGATTCTTCAAAAGAAGTTGCTTTAGTAAAACCTAAAATTATTGCATCAATTAGAAAATTTTTGGAAAGAAAAAGTTTTATAGAAGTAGAAACTCCAATATTAGTTCCTGTAGCAGCAGGAGCAATGGCTAAACCATTTATAACAAAACATAATGCTTTGGATAGAGTTCTCTATCTTAGAATAGCTACTGAATTGAATTTAAAAAAGTTAATCGTTGCTGGGATAGATAAAGTGTTTGAGTTAGGAAGAATTTTCAGAAATGAAGGAATTGACCATCTTCATAATCCTGAATTTACAACTTTAGAGAGTTATGAAGCTTATTCTGATTATAATGATGTAATGAAAATGGTAGAAGAAATGGTAGCTAATGTTTCAGAGGATGTGAATGGTTCTAAAATAGTAAATGTTGGTGATGAAGTGATAGATCTAACTCCTCCTTGGGAGAGATTGAATTTAAGAGATGCTATAAAAAAATATTCTGGTATAGATTATCTTAAATGTAGATCACCTCAAGAATTAGAGAAAGAAATGAAATCTAGAGGAATTCACGTAGAACAAGGGTCAAATTGGGGCAGAATGTTGGATAAAGTAATTTCATATTCAGTAGAACCTAATTTGAGGCAACCATGTTTTCTTATAGATTACCCTGTGGAAATGTCCCCTTTAGCAAAAAAGAAAGAAGGTGAGGATAATATTGTTGAAAGATTTGAGGCATTTGTTTGTGGTGGAGAATTAGCTAATGCATTCACTGAATTAAATGATCCTATTGACCAAAGAAAAAGATTTGAAGATCAAGAAAATTTACGCAAGGAATCTGGAGATGATGAATTAGATAGGCTAGAAGAAGATTTTTTGATAGCTATAGAACACGGTATGCCTCCCACGGGAGGTTTAGGATTAGGAATTGATCGATTAGCGATGATAATTTCTGGAGCTAAATCAATAAGAGATGTGTTAATTTTCCCTCAATTAAAAACCTTACAAAATAAAAACGATGATTGATTTAAATAAATTAATTTCAAATTCTGAAAATATATTAGAGAGATTAGAATCAAGAGGTGAAGTAATTCCTTTAGATGATATAAAACAATTAGATTCTGAGAGGAAAGATTTAATTCAAAAATCTGACCAATTAAGAAGTTTTCGTAATTCTGAAAATAAGAGAATAGGAGTGTCTAAAGAAAAACCATCTTTGGAGCATATCAACAAAATGAGAGAGATCTCAGATAAATTAAATAATATTAATTCAAAACTAGATGATATAGAATCCGAGTTAAATCGATTGATGTTAGTAATCCCAAACGTTCCTTTAGAAGAAGTTCTAAATGGCAATGACGAAACTGATAATAAAGTAATTTTCACTAAAGAGGATGTAAAAAATATTAAAACAACTATTCCTCATTGGGACATAGCACCTAAGTTGGGGATTTTGGATATGGAGCAAGGAGTAAAATTAGCTGGGTCTAGATGGTATGTTTTAAAAGGTAAAGGAGCAATTCTTCAGAGAAGCTTAGTCGCATGGATGTTGGAGAAACATAATCAGAATGGATATCTTGAAATTGCCCCTCCTTTTTTAGTTAAAGAAGAAGTAATGGTAGGCTCAGGAAATTTGCCGAAATTTTCTGAGCTACTTTATAAAGATATTGAAGAAGATCTTTGGTTAATTCCTACCTCTGAGGTTGCATTGAATAGTCTATATTTTGGAGATATCATAAAAGAGGAATTACCATTAAAATTTGTCTCTCATTCTCAGTGTTTCAGACGAGAAAAAGCTGCTGCAGGAAGAGAAACTAGAGGGATAAAAAGAGTACATCAATTTGAAAAAGTTGAATTATTTCGATTTGAATTACCAGAAAGTTCTCGAAATGCTTTTGATGAAATGGTCAATGAGATTCAATTATTATGTGATGAGCTAGGGCTAATATATAGATCTGTGGAATTATGCACTGGTGATCTAGGATTTCAGTCTGCTAAAACTATAGATATAGAAGTTTGGGCTCAAGGCTCTGAAGATTGGTTAGAAGTTTCATCCATCTCAACTTGTACAGATTTTCAATCTAGAAGAACAAGAACTAGATATAAAAATGCAGGAGAAATAATTTTTCCTCATACCTTGAATGGATCTGCTTTGGCGATTCCGAGAATTTTGATAGCAATATTAGAAAATAATCTTCAAGATGATGGTTCAATTTTAGTCCCTAAAGTATTACAGAAATATACAGGATTTGAAAAAATTGATTAAAGCTAATTGAAGTTTTGCATAGTTTTTTGAATTCCATTAATTATCAAAGATTCTGAAACATCTTCTACTTTCAATATTGTTTCTTCTAAAATATTTTTTTCTGATTTTTTAAATTTTCCCAAAACATAATCTGTAGTAGGAGTTTTTCCCGGATTTTCTATTCCTATTCTTATTCTAATAAAATTGTCAGTGTTTAAGTGTTTAATGATAGATTTAAGTCCATTGTGACCCCCTGAGGATCCACCTTTTCTAATCCGTATTTTTCCTAAAGGTAAATTAATATCATCTGAAATAACAATCAAGTTTTCATTATTTATTTGATATTTATTTAAAATATGTTTTATTGGTGTTCCACTTCTATTCATAAAATTAAGGGGTTTGCATAAAAAAATATTATTATTATTTATTTTTAGTTTTGCTGTTGATGAATTGTATCTATGAGTAAAAGTGAGATTATTTTTTTCAGCAATGAAATTTATTGCTTGAAACCCTATATTATGACGTGTATCCTCATATTCTTTTCCTGGATTTCCTAATCCAACAATTATCCAGTTGAAAATTTCGTCATTGTTTGAAAAGTTATTTTTACCAAATATTTTATTAAAAAAGCTCATGATTATTTTTCATATCTATAAATTCTGATTCACTGATTATTGGTATATTAAAGTTTAAAGCTTGTTGAAGTTTTGATCCCGGGTTTTCTCCTGCAATTAAAAATGATGTTTGGGTAGAAACATTTGAGGAAGTTTTTCCACCTAATTCTTTTATTAGAGAGGTGATTTCATTTCTCGAAAAATTTTCTAATGTTCCAGTAATTACGAAAATTAATTCAGAAAAGAAAAATTTCGTGTTTTTTTGTAATGTTTTAGGTTCAACTCCTGCATCAATCAGGTTAAATATTAAATTGACGTTATTTTCTGATGATATCCAGGATATTAAACTTTCAGCAATTTTTTCTCCTATTCCTTTTAATTTTGTTAATTCTTCTTTTTTACAATTCACTAAGTTATCAATAGATTGATAGTAATCAGTAATTATTTCTGAAACTTCTATTCCAATATGAGAAATTCCTAAAGAAAAAAGAAATGAAGGCATTGTTGTTTTTTTAGCATTATTTATTGATTTTAAGAGTTTCTCTACGCTTTTTTCTCCAAATTTCGGAAGTGATTTGAGTTCTTGTGAATTTAGTTGAAATATATCAGGTAATGTTTTCAGAAGATTGTTTTCTATTAATGTTTCTATAATTCCTTTTCCTAGACCTTCAATATTCATTGCTGATTTTGATACAAAGTGTTCTACTAATCTTTGAAATTGGTCAGGGCAACTAGAGTTTATACATCTAGTGTGAGGATCATTTTCGGCTTTTTCCACATCTTTCAAACATGATGGGCATTTTAAGGGCATCTCATATTTTAAAGAATTCTCAGATCTTGAATTATTTTTTGCAACTTTGTTTATTTGAGGAATCACATCTCCTGACCGTTGAATTTCTACTAGATCTCCTTCTCTGATATTTTTTTTATGAATATAATCTATATTATGAAGACTAGCTGATCTAATGGTTACACCTTCAAGTTTTACTGGTTCTAATTCTGCGAAGGGTGTTAAAACTCCAGTTCTACCGACATTTACAGATATTTTTTTTAATATTGTAGTCGTAGTAATAGTAGGAAATTTATATGCTGTGGCCCATTTGGGATCTCTTGCAGTTGTACCTAAAATTGATTGGAAATTTAGATCATTGATTTTAATAACTATCCCATCTGTGCCATAATTTAAATTATTTCTATCATTTATTGCTTTGATATAAGATTTTTCAATATCATTTGTTGTTTTACAAATATAATTCCAAGGATTAACTCTGAAACCCCAACTATTTAATTGTTTCAATATTAGTCTTTGGCTAGATGGTAGATTATTTGAATTATATCCAATTGAATACATGAAATAATTTAAAGGTCTCTTGGAAGTTTCATTGGGATCTAATTGTCTTAGCGCTCCAGAAGCTGCGTTTCTAGTATTGCTATATTCTTCTAAATTTAATTTTTTCCGTTCTTTATTAAATTCATTAAATGATGATCTGGGAAAATATACTTCACCTCTTACTTCTATTATCTCAGGAGGTGATTTATCTAATAGTTTTAGAGGAATTGATTTTATTGTTTTTAAATTATTAGTAATATCCTCTCCGATATTACCATCTCCTCTAGTAGAACCTTGTACAAAAATTCCTTCTTCGTACCTTAAAGAGATAGCAAGGCCATCAATTTTTAATTCACAAATTAGTTCTACAGATTGAGAATTTAATTGGTTACAAATTCTTGTATACCACTTTTCCATTTGTTCTTTGTTGAAAACATTGCTCAAACTTAATAGAGGAGAAATGTGTTCGACATTTTGAAAGTTGGAAGATGGACTTATTCCTATTCTTTGTGTAGGAGAATCTAATGTAACTAGAGAAGGATTTTGTTCTTCGAGTTTAATCAGTTCTTGAAAGATACGATCGTACTCTGTGTCACTTATCGAAGGCTTTTCAAGAATATAATATTTGTAATTGGCGTCATTCAATTTATCTTTCAATCTTGATATTGAATTCAAGATGTTAAAATCTTTATTGTTTACCATATAAAAGATACTTTAAAAATTAGATTTTAATTGCGTTTTTGGATTGTGAATGTATTATGATTACTATAATTGTAACCTATTTGGGAGAAATCCGTGGTAGATATTAGGAATTTTAAAGGTTTGATGTATAACCCCGATAAATCTGGTGATTTATCGTTGAATATTTGTCCTCCATTTGATGTGATTTCTCCAAATTTACAAAATGAATTATATTCTAGATCTCAATTTAATTTAATCAGATTGGAATTTGGGAAAGAATTTCAGGAAGACACAGAAAATTCTAATAAATACATTAGAGCAGCAAATTTTTTAAATGATTGGTTCTTAAACAACATTTTAGTATATGATGACTCATTCAATTTTTATTTAACTGAGGAAGAATTTTCATTTCAAAATCATAATTATTCTAGGACAGGAATTACAGTTTTAGTAAAATTAGAGGATTTAGAAAATGGTTATATTTTACCCCATGAAAATACCAGATCTGGTCCTAAAGAGGATAGATTATCTTTAATGAAGGAAACTAAATGTAATTTTAGCCCTTTGATGTCTTTGTATAATGATGAATCAGGAAAAATAAAAAGAATTATTGAAAGTTATAAAACAAATAACCCCAAATTGACTATCAATTTTAATGAAAGTAAATTAAAGCTATGGAAAGTAAAAGATTTAAAACAAATAAATGAAATTAAAAAACATATGATGAATAAAAAATTGATGCTTGCTGATGGCCATCATAGGTATGAAACTTCTATAAATTATCAGGAAAAATTCTCTAAGTCTAAAGAATCTAATGAATCATCTAATTTTAGACTGATGACATTGTTTTCATTGGATGATCCAGGAGTTTTGATGCTTGGTTATCATAGGGTTGTTTTTGGACTTTCAAACGAAGAAAAAAACCTTTTAAAAAACTTTTTGACTGTTAATGCGGAGAATGTAATGAAAGGTGATATAAATGATTTTAATAAAAGTGAAAATGATTTTAATATTTTGGTTATTAATGAAAATGATTCTTTAATTTACACATTTAAAAGTAAAAATATGTATGATAATCAATATAAATTGTTAAATGATTATATTTTAAAAAATATATTTGATGACGAGAGATTGAATCAAGTGATTGATTATCAGCATGATTTTTTTTCAATTCAACAATCGGTAAAAAATAAAGAAATTGATTTTGGTTTTATTATGAAGCCTCTAAATAAAAATAAGTTTGAAGATTTAGTGATGAATCGTGAAAAGCTTCCTCCTAAATCAACTTTTTTTCACCCAAAACTTCACTCAGGATTGGTAATTCAAAACCTTGATTCTGAAGTAAATGATAATAAGGAATTTAAAATTGTTTGAAAATATAAAATCAGCTGACCCTGACCCTATTTTGGGTCTCACTGAAAAATTTAATTTAGATCAGAGGTTAAATAAAATTAATCTTTCAGTAGGAGTTTATCAAGATTCTTATGGAGAGACACCAACTTTTGATGTAGTTAGAAATGCTGAAAAATTACTTCTTAATAATGCCTCAACAAAGTCTTATAAGCCAATAATAGGAGATGAAGAATTTGGACTATTAGTTAAGAATTTAGTTTTAGGAAAAATAATAACTAAACAAAGAGGAAATACTGCGAAAACTATCCATACTCCTGGAGGAACAGGTGCTTTAAGGGTTGTTATGGATTACTTTTCTAAATTTCATAAAGATTCTGTTTTTTGGATCAGTAAACCTTCTTGGCCGAATCATAAGCAAATTACTAATGCTTCCAATTTAAATTTTAATGAATATTCTTACTTTAATTTTGAGGAGAATGGATTGGATTTTAATAATATGCTTAATGATTTAAGTAGAATCAAAAGAGGAGATGTGGTTTTATTACATGGATGTTGTCATAATCCTACCGGAGTGGATCTTAATCAGAGTCAGTGGGAAACAATTTCAGACTTACTATTAGATAAAAAGGCAATTCCTTTAATTGATTTTGCTTATCAAGGATTTGGGGATGGTATAAATGAAGATTCTGAAGGTCTTAGAAAAATTGTTCAAAAAAATCAAGAATCAATAATTTGTTCTAGTTTTTCAAAAAATTTTGGTCTTTATAGTGAAAGAGTTGGAGCATTGACAGTCTTATGTTCTGAAAATATTTTATTAGAGAATGTAATCAGTCAAATGAAAGTATGTATTAGATCTAATTATTCAAATCCTCCATCTCATGGAGGAGATATAGTCAAGTTGATTTTAAGTGATTCTACTATGAGAAAAGAATGGGAAAAGGAATTAAATCAAATTAGAAATAGAATGAAAAATATGAGAAATGATTTAGTTCTTAAGCTTCAGAAATTTAATTCTAAAAAAGATTTTTCTTTTATAAAATCTCAGAGAGGAATGTTTAGTATGTCAGGTTTAAATCTAGAACAAGTAAAAGAATTAAGAGAAAATTATGCAATTTATATTGTTGATTCAGGAAGGATAAATATTGCAGGAATTAATAGTAATAATATTGATCGTTTATCAGAATCAATTGTTTCTGTAATATCTTAGTTTTCTATTTCTACTACATGAAAATTTTTAGAACCTCTTTTTACAATTATTAATTCACCTTTAATTGTGTGAGATTCATTTAATTCCTCTTTAAAATCTTCTACTTTTGATTCATTAATATATAATGCTCCCTGTTTGATTAGTCTTTTAGTCTCTGAAAAAGAAGAGCAGATTCCTTGTTCTACACATAAATCTTGAATAGAGTAGGATGAATTGAATTTATTTCTATTGATTTTAGTTGAAGGAGCTCCTTCAAGAGCATCTTTTAATTCTTTCAAACTAAGTTTTGAAAACTTTCCTTCAAATAATGCTTTTGTGATTTTTTTCGCCTCTTCAAGTCCTGAATTAGAATGGATCATAATTGTGATTTGTTCTGCTAATTTGATTTGGGATTCTCTTTTTTTAGGGGATTCTTCTAAGGATATTTTATAATTTTCTATTTCGTTTTGGTCTAGTAAAGTGAAATATTTTAAATATTGAATAACATCTTTGTCATTAACATTAAAGAAGAATTGATAAAGTTTATATGCAGATGTTTGATTTGGATCTAATGTAGGTGCTTCTACTTCACTTTTCCCGAATTTTTCTCCAGAAGAATTCGTTATCAATGGATATGTTAGGCCATGAGCTAGTGGTTCAGAATTATTCAAATCTCTTTTATATAATTTATTGATTAAATCCACACCTGAGAGAATATTTCCCCATTGATCACTACCTCCTAACTGTAATTTGCATCCAAATTTATCGTATAAATGTAAATAATCATATGCTTGTAAAATCATATAACTAAATTCGGTAAAAGATATTCCATCTTCTCTAGAGATTCTTGATTTTACAGATTCCTTTTTTAACATGTAATTAATGGTGAAATGCTTCCCCGTATTTCTCAAGAAATATATTAAATCTATGTTTGAGAGCCAATCGTAGTTATCAATAATTAAAGCTGGGTTAGTTTTTGATTTAAAATCAAGAAATTGTTCTAGTTGTAATTTTATTCCTGAGATATTATCTTTTATGATATCTCTACTTAGAATATTTCTTTCTTTTGACTTTCCACTAGGATCTCCTATCATTCCAGTTCCTCCTCCAATAAGGGCTATTGGTTGGTGACCCGTTCTTTGAAGATGGATTAATCCAATTATTGGTATTAAGCTTCCAATATGTAGACTTTGTGACGTAGGATCGAAACCTGTATAACCTGAAATCTTTTCTTTGGAAATAAGATGATTTAATCTAGGCGTTTTATCTGAAATTAATCCGCGCCAATTTAGTTCTTGAATAAAATTCATTTTTGAGTTCATTTAAATAGAATATCAATTAATTTGATTTTTGACATTTGAAACGTCAATTTTCATTTGTTCTATTAAAGAAGGAATACTTTGATATTTTATTTGAGGTCTTAGAAATGACAAAAATTTTATAGTTATATTTTTATGATAAATATTTTCATTAAAATCTAAAATATATGTCTCTATCATTTTAGGAATGTTTCCAGATTCGAAAGTAGGATTTTCCCCAATACTTGTAACTGAAATTTTTTCATAAGAATCTATGAGTGATTTTGTGTAATATATTCCATCCTTAGGTATACATTGGTTAGTGGGAATATCTAAGTTTGCTGTAGGATATCCTAATTTTTTTCCTCTTTGTTTTCCTCTAATTACCTTTCCTGTTAAAGTAAATTTTCTTCCTAAATTTTCTTCTATGTTTTCTATATTTCCATTGGAAATTATTTTTTTTATTTGTGAGCTTGAAATTTTTTTATTTTTTAAAGTAATATTTGGTAAAACAAATAACTCTATTCCTAATTCACTGGTAATCATTCGTAATTTTTTTTCATCCTTTATTTGATCATTACCTATACTGGTACCATTCCCTATAACAAATGCTTTAATATTTACATTATTTTTTAATTGATTAAAAAAATTTGAAGCAGTTAGATATCTTAGATGATTATCAAAATTAAGGGGTATCACATGATCAATTCCATGATCTTTAATTAATTGAACACGTTCTGCCAAAGGGCAAATCAGAGTATATTTTTTTTCAGGGCTTATAATTTGTTTTGGAGATTTTGGGAATGTTAGAGCTAATATTTCTGATTTTTTGTAAGAATTTTCTCTAATATTTTTTATTCTATTAAATATGGAGATGTGTCCTAAATGAACTCCATCAAAAGTGCCTATTGTTACTAGAGTAGGTGTTTTTATTTTAGGTAGTTCAGTTATTTCCATTTTTCATGTAAATCATGAAAATTATTTCAACTTTTCTGATTTTCTATTAATGAATTTGCTTCAAATAATAATTCTTCTGTTTCTTTCCAGTTAATACATGGATCAGTAATAGAAACTCCATATTGAAGTTCTGATAGATTATCAGATAATTTTTGATTTCCTTCATTAATATGACTTTCTAACATGATTCCTACTATTTTAGAGTTCTTGTTAATTACTCTTTGTTTTAGAACTTCTTTGAAAGCGATTCTTTGTTTTTTGTGATCTTTAAAGCAATTTGCATGAGAGCAGTCTACTAATATTGATGGAGTTAAATTAATATTTTTTATTAAAGTCATAGCTTCATTAATTGACTTAGCATCATAATTAGTACTTTTAGAACTGCCTCTTAGAATTATATGACTTGATTTATTTCCTTTAGTATTTAATATACAAGCTTTTCCGTTTGAATCTATTCCCAGAAAAGAATGTGAAGATTGAGCAGCATACATAGCGTCTACAGCTATTTGAATACTACCTCCTGTTCCATTTTTAAATCCTATAGGCATACTTAACCCACTTGCCATTTCTCTATGAGTTTGACTTTCAGTAGTCCTTGCTCCAATAGCTCCCCAAGATATTAAATCAGCTAAATATTGAGGTGTAAAAGGATCTAAAAACTCACTACCTGCAGGCACTCCTAGTTCTAGAATATCCAATAAAAATTTTCTTGCTTTCCTCAAACCTTTTGACATATCAAATGTTCCATTTAGATCAGGATCATTGATTAATCCTTTCCAGCCAACAGTAGTTCTAGGTTTCTCAAAATATGCTCTCATAACTAGATAAATATTTTTATCTATTTGTTTATTCAGATTCACCAATTTTTTTGCATATTCTATTCCTGCTTTTTCATCATGAATAGAGCAAGGTCCCGTAATTATCAAAAGCCTCTTATCTTTTCCAGATATAATATTTTCTATAATTTCTCTTGAACTTTTCACCTTTTCAGAGATTTCATTAGTAATTGGAAGTTCTTCCAAAAATTCTTTTGGGGGCTCTAAGTTTTTATAGTTTTTTATATTAATATCGTACGTTTTATGCATAGTGTTACTAATTTATATCTGAATTAATTATTTAGCAAAAGAATTTAAATGATGAAATATTATTATGTAGCATCAAATTTGCTATCACTATTTCTTAAATTTACTGCTTTTCTTAAATAAGGATGCTGTATTTTATTTTGAGATTTTTCTGTATTCCAAAGTATTAAAATCCTGATACATTTTTTTAGTCCGTTTGGAACCTCCATTTCATGACTACATAGTAAAGGTACAGTTTTCCAGCCCATTTCTCTTGCTGCAACTGCAGGAAATTCCTCAAATAAATCTTTAGTTGTAGTAAAAAAAGTAGCTGCAATATCATCGGTATTTATTTGATTAACTTTTAACATTTCAGTTAATAATTCTTTAGTAGCATCTTTAATACTAGAAGCATTATTTTCTTTTACTGTAGTAGCTCCTCTAACTCCTCTGATAGTTGTGGCTTTTAATTCATTTTTATTAGACATGGGTTACTTTTTAATTATTTAAATGTTTCTTTGTATAGATTAGATATAAATTTTTTTGCAGTATTTCCAGGTTGATTTTTTGTTTTCGCTATTTCATCTATTAACGCACTTCCCACGATTACAGCATCAGCATATTCTTTAATATTTTTTACATGAGAAGGTTTTGATACTCCAAATCCTACTCCTACAGGAATATTAGTAAAGTTTTTTACCATTTTAACTTTTTCTTTTACGTCTAAAGAAACAGATGAACGTGATCCTGTAACTCCTAGTATACTTATGCAGTATATAAATCCTTGAGCATATTTGCATCCTAATTCAATCCTTT